>ENA-OQNM01000310-OQNM01000310.1-human-gut-metagenome-genome-assembly--contig:-NODE-310-length-18358-cov-3.096374_pt1 | contig 18358 bp, 22 predicted proteins | sample MGYA00242632_ERZ504886 | MGnify/ENA primary metagenome ERZ504886 (study PRJEB26092, sample SAMD00036424) | human gut metagenome | host: Homo sapiens | study: EMG produced TPA metagenomics assembly of... | reverse complement strand
GGTAGAAGTGGATGTCGAAAACGACTCCATCTCTTTGGAAGTTACGATTCAGGAAGGTCCTCAGGCGACTATCAACCGAGTGATCATTAACGGTAACGACCGCCTGTATGAAGATATCGTGCGCCGTGAACTCCGTACGAAGCCGGGTATGTTGTTCAGTCGTGACGACTTGATGCGTTCAAACCCGTGAAATAGCACAGATGGGACATTTCGACCCGGAAAACTTGGTTCCGCAACCAATACCCGATCCAGATAACGGAACGGTGGATATCCAATACAACCTTGTGTCCAAGGCAAATGACCAGATCGAGTTCTCTGCCGGTTGGGGACAAACTGGTGTGATCGGTAAATTGAGTTTGAAGTTTACGAACTTCTCCATGAAGAACCTGCTGAATCCGAGTACATATAAAGGCATTATTCCGCAGGGTGAAGGACAGACGCTGACGTTGAGCGGTCAGACAAATGGACGTTACTATCAGGCATACAGCATATCGTTTATGGATCCGTGGTTCGGAGGCAAACGACCGAATACATTGTCCGTGAGCGCCTACTTCTCCAAACAGACGGATATCAGTAGTAATTATTTGAGCAATAACAGTTATGGTTATAACCCGTATTACGGTTATGGCGGCTATCCATACTATGGCGGCTACGGTGGCTATGGTTATGGCTACGGTTACGGTTATGGCAATTATGGTAACTATGAGCTGGCCTATGACCCGGATAAGTCGATCATGATGTTCGGACTTTCTGCCGGTTATGGTAAGCGTTTGAACTGGCCGGATGATTACTTCCAGTTTATGGCGACTCTGAACTATCAGTTGTATATGATGAAAGACTGGGATTACTTCCTGGTAAATAACGGTAACTGTCATAACATCAACTTGGAATTGAATTTGCAGCGTAACTCTATTGACAATCCGCTGTACACACGTAAAGGCTCCCAGTTCATGTTCTCGGTTGCCGCCACTCCTCCTTGGTCTTTATGGGACGGCAAGGACTATAAGAATATGAGCGATCAAGATGAAGCCAAGTTCCGTATGATCGAATATCATAAATGGAAATTCAAAGCGAAGATATTCTCTCCGCTGGCTCCTCTGACAGTAAACGTACGCCGGTATTGATGACACGTGTCGAATACGGATTTCTGGGTTCTTACAACAAGTATAAGAAATCGCCGTTACGTAAACCTTCTATAGTGGGGGGTGACGGTATGAGTGGATACTCAAGTACCTATGCAACCGAAACGATCGGTTTGAGAGGTTACGAGAATGGTAGTATTGCCGGTAACGGTGGCTACAATTCCTATGGTTACGCTTACTCCCGTCTGTCGATGGAGTTGCGCTATCCGTTCCTGTTGGAACCGTCTTCGACGATCTACGGTCTGGTATTTGTGGAAGCGGGTAATGCTTGGAGAGATTTGAAAGATTTCAATCCGTTCCAATTGAAGCGTTCTGCCGGTGTCGGTGTCCGTATCTTCCTCCCGATGATCGGTTTGATGGGTATCGACTGGGCTTACGGTTTCGACAAAATTGGTCCTACATTCCAATACAGCGGTAGCCAGTTCCACTTCATCCTGGGACAAGAATTCTAAGCAATGGACGATAGACAATTATCCATCGTCAATTAAATAAATATCGTTATGAAGAAGAGTTTATTGATCCTTTTTACGCTGTTTGCAGTAAGTATAACAGCCGGTGCACAGAAGTTCGCCTTGATTGACATGGAATATATCCTGAAAAATATTCCTGCTTACGAACGTGCCAATGAACAACTGGAACAAGCCTCCAGACAATGGCAGAGTGAAGTCGAAAAGATTTCCGAAGAAGCCAAGACTCTGTACAAGAACTATCAGTCTCAGATTGCTTCCCTTTCTGAAACACAAAGAGGCAAAAAGGAAGAAGAGATTGTCGCTAAAGAGAAATCGGCAGCCGAGCTACGCCGCAAATACTTCGGTCCGGAAGGCGAACTGTATAAAAAACGTGAAAGTCTGATGCAACCCATTCAAGATGAAATATACAATGCTGTAAAGGAAATTGCTACACAGAACGGATATGCGGTAGTTGTAGACCGTGCTTCCGCATCAAGTATCATTTTTGCCTCGCCAAGTATTGACGTCAGCAATGAAGTACTTGCAAAACTGGGATATTCAAATTAATTTCATACATTTGTTTCAGAATATAGACTGCATTCAAGATTAAAAATAAGCTTGCTTATTTTGTATTGCGTTCAGTTTGCGCTATATTTGTCCCCGACGAATAATCATTCAAATAAATAATAAACATTATGCTTAAAAAAATCGCACTACTCGTAGTTATGTTCGCCCTCCCGCTGGGAGCTATGGCGCAAGCTAAATTCGCTCACATGAATTCTCAAGATGTAATCGCTGTTATGCCTGAATTTACCAAAGCCCAAGCTGACTTGGACGCCATGTCTAAAAAATACCAGGATGAAATGCAGCGTACCAACGAAGAATTCCAAAAGAAGTACCAAGAATTCCTGGCACAAGCCGACTCTCTGCCGAAAAACCATTGCAGAAAGACGTCAGAAAGAGCTGCAGGATATGGCTCAACGTCAGGAACAGTTCCAACAAGAAGCTTATCAAAGTATGCAGAAAGCACAGCAAGATGCTATGGCTCCCATCTATAAGAAACTGGACGAAGCCATCCAAGCTGTCGGCAAAACTGAAGGTGTTGTCTACATTTTTGACTTAGCCCGTACCCCGATACCATTCGTAGGAGCACAGAGCGTTGATGTAACTGCCAAAGTCAAAACGCAATTGGGCATTAAATAATAGAATTATTTATGATAAAGCAAGCGCGGATAGTTTTATCCGCGCTTATTTTTTATACATTACTGAGAAATTTGAATTATCTTTGCATGGTACATAGCCTTTAGAACGCATGAAACAGACATTACCTTCTGCAGCCGGTCCCATCGGAATATTCGATTCCGGATATGGCGGACTGACCATCCTAAGCAAGATACGGGAAGTCCTTCCCCAATATGACTACATTTACCTGGGCGACAACGCACGTGCGCCTTACGGGACCCGCTCATTCGAGATTGTCTATGAGTTCACCTTGCAGGCAGTCACCAAACTGTTCGAGATGGGATGCCATCTCGTCATCCTGGCATGCAATACAGCTTCGGCAAAAGCCCTGCGCAACATACAAATGAATGATTTGCCCCGCCTCGACCCAATGCGTCGTGTGTTGGGAGTAATCCGCCCAACCGTAGAATGCATAGGGAACATAACCCAAAGCCGCCATGTGGGAGTGCTTGCCACAGCAGGAACCATCAAGTCTGAATCCTATCCGCTGGAAGTGCATAAACTCTTCCCCGACATCAAAGTGAGCGGTGAAGCCTGCCCTCTATGGGTATCCCTCGTAGAAAACAACGAGGCACAAGGTGAGGGTACCGACTACTTCATACGCAAGAACATCGGCAACCTGCTGGCCAAAGACACGCAGATAGACACCGTCATTCTGGGCTGCACGCACTTCCCGTTGCTGCTGCCCAAGATACAGCAATACATGCCCGACGGCATCACGACCGTCACCCAGGGGGAACTGGTAGCAGACAGCCTGAAAGACTATCTTCACCGCCATCCGGAAATGGACAAAAAATGTACCAAAGGTGGAAGATGCGTCTACCGCACCACGGAATCGGAGGAGAAATTCACAGAATCGGCTTCTACTTTCCTGAATGAATCGATAAGAGTTGAGAGGATTGAACTATAAATTCGTCAGCATTAAACATTAAAACAAAAACATTTGTTATATTTGTAAGACAGAAACCTCTAAATTCATACCATCATGAAAGAAGAAGACAAAAGCAAACTCGTTGAGGTGTTCACCGGTTCACCGTGGGAAGCAGAACTCGTAAAGAGCCTGCTGGGAAATAGTGATATTGAAGCTGTAACAAAAGACGGAATGGTAGTAAACGTTGTACTGCCTGCCACTGCGGTAGATGTTTCCGTTCTCGTCAATGAGAAGGACTACGAAGCCGCCATGGAAGTAGTCCGTGAATACGAAAAGAGAGAAAATGGAGATTGATTTCAATAGAATTGCTGTCAAGGTAGGCAGCAATGTTTTGACACGTCGTGACGGCACTCTCGACGTCACCCGTATGTCCGCTTTGGTGGACCAGATAGCCGAGCTGCACAAGGCCGGCATAGAAATAATACTTGTTTCTTCCGGAGCCGTTGCTTCGGGACGTAGCGAAGTGCGCCCCACCAAGAAGTTGGACAGCGTAGACCAGCGCCAGCTCTTTTCCGCTGTAGGGCAGGCCAAACTCATCAACCGCTACTACGAGCTGTTCCGGGAGCATGGCATCCCCGTGGGACAAGTGCTCACAATGAAAGAGAACTTTTCCACCCGCCGCCATTACCTCAACCAGAAAAACTGTATGACCGTAATGCTGGAGAACGGCGTCATTCCTATTGTCAATGAGAACGACACCATCTCCGTAAGTGAACTGATGTTCACCGACAACGATGAGCTGTCCGGCCTGATAGCCTCCATGATGGATGCCCAGGCACTAATCATTCTCAGCAATATAGACGGCATCTACAACGGTTCACCCGCCGACCCGGAGTCTCAAGTCATCCGTGAAATAGAACAAGGCAAAGACCTCTCCTCCTACATACAAACTTCCAAGTCCAGCTTCGGACGCGGCGGCATGCTGACAAAAACCAACATTGCCCGCAAAGTGGCGGATGAGGGCATCACAGTAATCATAGCCAACGGGAAGCGGGACAACATCCTCGTGAAAATAATGAAGAATGAAGAATTAAACTATACCCGTTTCATTCCGTCTCCGGAACCGGTATCGAGCATCAAGAAATGGATTGCGCACAGCGAAGGGTTTGCCAAAGGCGAACTGCACATCAATCATTGTGCCACCGAACTGCTCTTCTCGGACAAAGCAGTAAGCATCCTACCGGTAGGTATCACTGACGTTATAGGCGAGTTCGAGAAGGACGACATCGTACGGATTATCGACTTCGGCGGTAAACCCATCGGTGTGGGAAAAGCCAACTGTGACTCCAGCCAGGCACGGGAAACGATGGGAAAACATGGAAAGAAACCCGTAGTGCACTACGACTACCTATATATAGAATAAGCCACAGACGGATACTATCCCACAATATATATACTTGCATATTTATCACTCTATATTCAATAAAAAAATGAACTTAAACAAAACTTTTGCGCCGTACAAGATGCCAGCCGTAACATGTTAGCGTTGAGCGACAAAGAAATCAATCAAATATTACTGGCTGTTGCAGACGCTGCCATAAACAAAACAGACTTCATTCTGAGTGAAAAACCAGAAGGATTTGGAGCGTATGCCTTCTACCGACCCTAAATACGACCGCCTGAAACTGACAAAAAGCCGTTTGCAGGACATCGCTGCGGACATCCGCAACGTAGCTGCCCTCCCTTCTCCTCTGGGAAAAGTCCTTAAAGAGAACGTATTACCCAACGGATTGAAGATAAAAAGGGTCAGTGTACCTTTCGGCGTCATAGGCATTATCTACGAAGCCCGTCCAACGTCAGTTTCGATGTCTTCTCACTCTGCCTTAAAAGCGGCAATGCCTGTATTCTGAAAGGCGGAAGCGATGCAGACTATTCCAACCGTGCCATAATCAGCGTGATACACGAGGTACTGGAGCATTTCAACGTAGATACACATATCGTAGAACTGCTTCCTGCCGACAGAGAAGCGACTGCCGAACTACTGCATGCCAACGATTATGTAGATTTGATAATTCCGCGCGGCAGCAGCAGCCTGATAAATTTCGTACGCCAGAATGCCACAGTACCGGTTATAGAGACAGGTGCCGGCGTATGCCATGCGTTCTTCGACCGCTATGGCGATATAAGCATAGGTCCATCCATCATTGCCAATGCAAAGACACGCCGTGTCAGTGTATGCAACGCTTTGGATTGCCTGATTATCGAAGCCGACAGCCTGGCTGATTTGCCCGGCCTATGCCTGCCGCTACAATCAAGCAATGTAGAGATATTTGCCGATGAACCCGCCTACCACAGTCTGCGTGACAAATATCCCGTCGAGCTGTTGAGACTTGCCACTGAAGACTGCTACGGCAGAGAGTTCCTGGACTACAAGATGGCCATTAAAACCGTGAATTCTTTCCAGGAAGCATTGGCACATATCCGGGAGTACGGTTCCAAACATAGCGAATGCATCATTACGGACGACAAGACACGTGCCGAATGGTTCTGCCGGGAAGTGGACGCCGCTTGCGTATACGTCAATGCACCGACCTCTTTCACCGACGGCGCACAATTCGGGCTCGGTGCCGAGATCGGCATCAGCACACAGAAGCTGCACGCCCGCGGTCCGATGGCTCTGGAAGAAATCACCACATACAAATGGATTGTTGAAGGTTCCGGACAGACCAGACCTTGACAGCCGAATAACAAAGATATAGATACACTAAAAAGACTGTAAATATGAAGAACTTTACTTGCGTGCAGGACATCGGTAACCTGAAGTCTGCACTGGACGAAGCATTCGAGATTAAAAAAGACCGTTTCAAATATGTGGAACTGGGACGTAACAAAACGTTGATGATGATTTTCTTCAACTCCAGCCTGCGCACCCGCCTCAGTACACAGAAGGCGGCACTGAACCTGGGCATGAACGTCATTGTACTGGACATCAACCAGGGAGCCTGGAAACTGGAGACAGAGCGTGGCGTCATCATGGACGGTGACAAACCGGAACACTTACTGGAAGCCATTCCCGTGATGGGCTGCTATTGCGACGTCATCGGCGTACGTTCTTTTGCACGTTTCGAAAGTAAGGAAGACGATTACAACGAAGTGATACTGGAGCAGTTCATCAAGCATTCCGGCCGGCCGGTATTCTCCATGGAGGCTGCCACACGCCATCCGCTGCAGAGTTTTGCCGACCTGATAACCATTGAGGAATATAAGAAGACGGCACGCCCCAAAGTAGTGATGACATGGGCTCCACATCCGCGTCCATTGCCTCAGGCTGTCCCCAACTCCTTTGCCGAATGGATGAATGCAACTGATTATGACTTTGTGATTACACATCCCGAAGGTTATGAACTCGACCCCAAGTTCGTAGGAAATGCCCGCGTAGAATATGACCAGATGAAAGCTTTTGAAGGGGCCGATTTTGTCTATGCCAAGAACTGGGCGGCCTATACAGGCGACAACTACGGACAAATATTGAGCAAAGACCGCACCTGGACAGTAGGCGAGCGCCAGATGGCCGTTACCAACAATGCCTACTTCATGCACTGCCTGCCGGTTCGACGCAACATGATTGTGACGGATGATGTGATAGAAAGCCCGCAGTCCATCGTAATCCCCGAAGCGGCCAACCGGGAGATTTCAGCAACAGTGGTGCTGAAGAGACTGCTTGAAAGCCTCTAACCAGAGGACAAGACTACTTTATTCTTTTTAGGCGCGGATTACGCGGAAAACGCGGATTCTTTTCTTAAATTTTTCCGTGAAATCCGAGTAATCCGCGCCTAAAAAGAAATTATAGCAAATGCATTTCAGCTGCACCGCTATTACTTTTCCACTTCCTTGCCCGCTTCTTCCCAACCGATGAAACCTTTGTCAAGGTCATAGATTATATATCCTTTTTTGCTCAGTATGGCAGCGGCCTTTTTACTACGCTTACCACTACGACAATATACTGCAACCGGTTTGTCCTTCTGCAGAGTGGAGTCGGCCATCGTTTCAAACGACTCATCCAGCACATTGATATTGATACTGTAGGGCACGTGTCCTTCCGAGTATTCGGCAACAGTACGCACATCCAGAAGCTGCACCTCCGGATTGGCTATCAATGTGGAAAAGTCATCTACCGAAACAGACTTGAACTGTCCCTCCTTCTGCTGGCAGGAAAAGAGGGTGGTAAAAACGAGGCAAAAACCCGCGAACAATGTCTTCATCGAATATTTCATTTTAGTCAGGGTTATAAACAAAATCGTAAGTCTTGATGTCACCGGAATAAGTGTGCACACTGAAATGAACCATAACCTTCTGTATACCCTCTGCCGCATACTGCCGCAAAGGTACGGAAGCGTAGGCACGCCTGGTATAAGACACCACCTCCTCCTTTGCGTCATGATACAGCGTCAGATATACTTCACTACACCCGGTAGCAGTATCCACAATCACTTCATCCTCAATAAAATGGAACTTATGTTCACCATTCTCCTTGACTATCAGTGTCATATTGAGATAGTCGAGTCCCATCCAGATACCCAGTACATCAGTAGGGTCTGTCTTGACGCCCTCCTCGAACTTGTCGACCGTTTGGGGAACGACAGAAAGAACACCGCTCAAGGCATACAGCACCGCACCGGCAGTTCCATCGGCAGTTACCTCCGAAGCATAATTACTGATGACACGTACCGAGGCGTTTGCCTCTATGTTCGTCTTTGTCTTGTCCTCCACTACCGGCAAGGTTTCCCCTTCATCCGTCACAACAGACCGCAGATAGCCGTCAGCCCCCGAAAAGGCAGTCAGGAACTCCAGCTTCACGGAAGGATAATGATAATCATCATCGCCACAACCAGCCAACAGACAGGCCAACAAAGGCAAAAGCCACCAATCACAGTACTTCTTCATGTATTCATTCTTTTATAGCCGCCAGATAATTCTTCAACGGGTTGGCATACATCAGCAGCATTTTTCCGCGCAGGAAGTCCACGTCCTTATTGGGAATGGAGATACGCTCCAACTGTTGTTCTATATAGGCCGTGAAGCGCTGCTTATCCCCGGCAGTGTAATGGTCGGAAAAATCCTCCTTCCCCTCGAGAAAGTCGTGCGCCACATAATTATTGGGATACATCCGGTAGCTGGCATGAATACGTTTGTCTATCAGTGCAGACATGCGTGCAAAGAGTTCGGGCTTCGGAAGTGAACGGTCTATCTTCGCCAATTCATCATTCATGCAGGCACCCGTCTGGAAATGTACCCGCCCTTTATAGCCGAACAGTCCGGTCTGCATATTCAGCAAGTCGTCAGCCGTCGTTTTCTTATAGCCTTCAATGTCCCGTTTCAGTTGGAACTCCTGCGCTTTCAGGAAGTCGCAAGGGTCGTATTCATAGGAAATGGCAAGCGGAGCTATGTTCATTTCCATCAAGCGGTCAATGACGTCGCCTTCACCGCCTATTGCCAGCATCTTCAGCACACTGTCCTGCGTGCGGTCGTTGGAGTCCTTGGCACGCCCTTCGCGTTGTGCAATCCAGATAGACTGTTTCTTCTCACTGATGGTATAGTGCATATAGCGGGACATGCGTGCGGAAGCCTCCAGCATCTGGCGCATGGTCAACGCACGCTGCACGATGAAGGACTGTTGACACGCACGAATTTCTTAATCCACGGATAGACAAGCAGGTTGTCGCCAATGGCTATCTCTACCGTATCCATACCCTGGTCTACCAACAGAATGGACAAGAAACCGGAATCGAGAATAATGTCGCGATGGTTGGAGACATAGGTATATGCTGCCGACTTGTCCGGCAACGCTGTATGGTCCAGAGTCAATCCATCCGTAGCCTCCTTCGCCAGCTTCCACAGAAGCCCATAGCAGAAAGTCTTCTGAAACTCCAGCTTGGTTTTACACGCGCGCATTTTCTGCGACCATACTTCAAAAGGTACACCCGGCATCACAGTATCCACTGCCTGCCGGAACGCCGCATCGGCAATCAGTTCCTCATAGACTTGAGGAAGTTCCTCATCATGATAAGGACGGATTTCATCAAATTCCACGTTCGCATTCATAATGAATAATGATTAATCCTTAAACTTGTTTTCTATAATATCTGTCATTACATCCTTCATCTCCATTCCGGCAGCGCGAACCTGCTGGGGAATAAAGCTGGTGGCAGTCATTCCGGGGGTGGTATTCACCTCCAGCAGATTGATTTTTTCCCCTTCGGTAATGATATAGTCCACACGGATAATGCCGTAGGCCCCGAGTATATCATAAATGGCAGAAGTCAGCGTCTGCACCCGGCGGGTCAAATCGTCCGAGATGCGGGCGGGAGTAATCTCGTCAGACGCACCATTATACTTAGCTTCATAATCGAAGTACTCGTTGTGGCTCACCACCTCCGTAATGGGGAACACTACGGACTTGTCTTTTGTTTTGTAACAGCCGCAGGTAATCTCGGTTCCGTCCATAAAGGCCTCCACCAGTACTTCCTGCGCTTCCGCAAATGCCTTGGCTATGGCAGGTTGTATCTGCTCTTTCGCCGTCACCTTGGTCACGCCGAAGCTGGAACCTCCCAAGCTGGGCTTAATGAAGCAAGGCAGACCGATTTTCTCCATCACATCTTCATCCGTCACCGACTGTCCGCCGCGCAGCAACAACGATTCGGCAATGCGCACACCGAAACCTTTCAGATACTGGTTGCAGGCAAACTTATCGTACGTGAGCGACGCTGCCAGTACTCCGCAACACGAATAAGGGATATGGAGCATATCAAAATAGCCCTGCAGACGGCCGTCCTCACCCGGAGTTCCGTGGATGGTAATATAGGCAAAGTCGAATGTCACTTTCTCGCCACCCAGCACGAAGCTGAAGTCATTGCGGTCTACCGGAGCCTTGGCGCCGTCGGGCAGCTGTACATGCCAGTCCAGTCCGTGCATTTCTACAATATATAAGGTATACTTCTCCTTGTCGATGAAGGAGTAAATCCCCTGTGCACTACGCAGGGAGACGTGGAATTCGGAGGTATCTCCTCCGGCTACAATAGCAATCGTGCGTTTCATTCTAATTCTCTGTTACTGATATAGCCTCTCCATTTGTCTATCAGCCGGGTCATGTCATCGGGCAATTCCGAAGTGAAGTACATTTCTTCTCCGGTGACGGGATGCACAAACCCCAGCGTCATGGCATGCAATGCCTGCCGCGGACAAGTGTCGAAGCAGTTGTTTACAAATTGTTTGTATTTGGCAAAATGGGTTCCTTTTAGGATTTCGTGTCCGCCGTAACGTTCGTCGTTGAAAAGTATGTGTCCGATGTGCTTCATGTGCACACGGATTTGATGGGTGCGTCCCGTTTCAAGGATACACTCCACCAATGTGACGTATCCCAAACGTTCAAGCACCCGGTAATGGGTGACGGCATGCTTTCCCTGGTCGTCGGGAAGGACGGTCATCTGCATGCGGTCTCTGGGATTACGGCCGATATTGCCGACAACGGTCCCTTCATCCTGTTCCACATTTCCCCAGACCAGCGCCCGGTAACGGCGTTTTGTCGTCTTGTTGAAGAACTGGTTGCCGAGATTCGTCTTGGCATCCGGAGTCTTGGCTATCACCAGCAGGCCGGAGGTGTCCTTGTCGATGCGGTGCACCAGTCCCACATGCGGGTCATTGGCATCATAATCGGGATTATCCTTCATGTGCCAGGCTATGGCGTTGACAAGCGTACCGTGATAGTTGCCATGACCGGGGTGCACCACCAGACCGGCAGGTTTGTTCACTACCATCAGATACTTGTCCTCATATACTATATCAAGGGGGATGTCTTCGGGGATGACTTCATTCTCATAGCGTGGACGGTCCATCATCACAGTGATTACATCCATCGGCTTCACCTTATAGCTGCTTTTCACAGCCTTGCCGTTCGCCATCACGAAGCCTGCATCGGCAGCCTTCTGGATGCGATTGCGCGAAGAGTTCGTCAAGCGGTCGAACAGATACTTGTCCACCCGCATCATCTCCTGCCCCTTGTCCACCACCACACGGAAGTGTTCATAGAGTTGCGCCTCGTCACCCACCGGCTCTACGTCGTCCAGCTCATCATTATCTATATCATCCGGCAATTCTTCTATCATCACGGCATTTACAATTTGACTATTTACAATTTACGATTGGAGTCAGATGTTTATCAGAACCAGGACTCATCTGCCGCAGAGTCTTCGGACAACACGGGTTCAACGGTACCTCCCACGGAATCCACTCCCAGGGAGTCTGCCTTCAAGGCGCCTCCATCTCCCACCATCAGCGTCAGCACTGCGCCGGTGGGCACTTTCTCGCCGATGGAAAGCTGACGACCCTTATACTTCACGCCATACACCCAGTCCTTCTCACCCGGAATATACTGTATCTCGGCCAGCTTGAAGCCCGAAGCCAGAATACGCGCTTCCGCCTGCCGCAGCGAACTGTTGTCCGCCACATCGGGCACTATGTGCAGAGGGACTTCAATCGTATTGATCGTAAGATAGATGGTACGTCCTTCCTTTACCTTTTGTCCGGCTGCCGGATTATATTCGAGGATGCAGCCGGCAGGAAGAGTCTTGACATAACTGGAATCCGAAACGATGCAGACCAAGCCGCGGTTACGGAACATTTTCTCGGCTTCCTCCACTCCCATGCCCTTCACATCGGGCACTATCACAGCCTCGCCGTGGCGGGTATATATATCCAGTCCTTTCAGCACTCCGAACAGCAATCCCACTACCACAACGGCCATCGCAAGGATGTTCGCCCAGAAGAACCGGTTCTGCCGGAAAGAGAAAAAATCTTTTATTGTCATAATCGATAATGCATTATTTGGGACAAAGATACAATTTTCACCACATAGTACACGGAGTTGGCAATAGTTTTTTCCGGAGAAGCGGGCACAATACATAAGAAAAGCTGCAAAAGACCAGAATCAGTCTTTTGCAGCTCCCTTATTTCTTTAATACGAACGAGAACGACTATTATGCCTTTACTCCGTTGTATTCGTCAGAAACAGTCAGTTTCTTTCTGCCTTTAGCACGACGTGCTGCCAATACTCTGCGGCCGTTTGCTGTAGCCATTCTCTCACGGAAACCGTGTTTGTTCTTTCTCTTTCTGTTCGAGGGTTGAAATGTTCTTTTCATTACTGTATCTTGTTTTATGTTATTATTCTCACGAATTCGGGCTGCAAAAATAGGTACTTTTTTCAAATAAACCAAGAGATAACTCATTTTCTCTCAAAAGTTTTTGTGTTTTTTACCGAATTCCATTACTTTTGCACCCGCAAACCAGCACTAAAGAAGTAAATACCAATATAATAATATTAAAGACTATAAGTATGATTAATGCCCAAGACATTAAAATCGGAACTTGCATCCGCATGGACGGCAAGCTGTATTTCTGCATCGACTTCCTGCATGTAAAGCCGGGAAAAGGTAATACCTTCATGCGTACCAAGCTGAAAGACGTGGTGAACGGCTACGTTCTGGAACGTCGTTTCAACATCGGTGAGAAACTGGAAGACGTGCGTGTAGAACGTCGTCCCCACCAATACCTCTATCATGACGGTGACAACTACCAATTCATGAACCAGGAGACTTTTGACCAAATTCCCATCGCCCACGACCTCATCAACGGTGTTGACTTCTTGCTCGAAGGAATGATAGTAGACGTGGTATCAGACGCTTCCACAGAAACCGTGCTCTATGCCGACGTGCCCATCAAGGTTCAGCAGAAGATTACCTATACGGAACCGGGACTGAAAGGCGACACAGCCACCAACACGCTGAAGCCCGCCACAGTAGAATCCGGCGCCACAGTCCGCGTCCCCTTGTTCATCAACGAAGGCGAGACTATCGAAATCGATACGCGCGACGGTTCTTACGTAAGCCGCGTAAAAGCATAAGCCCTTTTGGAAATCAGGCAAATGCCCTTTTCATATCATCCCCGGTGCTCCACTTGGCATCCGGGGATTTTTCTTTCCATTTATTCATCTGCAAAGCTTAAATGATATATCTTTGCGGAGATAACCAAAACATAGAGCCATACCCATGAGATACTCCGTCATCATCCCCGTATACAACCGCCCCGATGAGGTAGACGAACTGCTGCAAAGCCTGACGCAGCAAAGTTTCAAGGATTTTGAAGTGATTGTGGTGGAGGACGGCTCCTCCATCCCCTGCAAGCCGGTCACAGAGAAGTATCAGGAACTATTGGACGTGCATTACTATGACAAGCCCAACTCCGGCCCCGGGCAGACCCGTAACTACGGGGCGGAACGAAGCAAGGGCGAATACCTGATAATACTGGACTCGGACTGCATCCTGCCCGAAGGTTATTTCCTTGCTGTGGAAGAAGAGCTGCAGCACGAAGCCGCCGATGCCTTCGGAGGCCCCGACCGCGCGCACGAATCATTCACAGACATACAGAAAGCCATCAACTACTCCATGACCTCCTTCTTCACCACCGGCGGTATCCGTGGGGGGAAGAAGAAGATGGACAAGTTCTATCCGCGTAGCTTCAACATGGGTGTGCGGCAGGAAGTGTACCAAGCCCTGGGCGGATTCTCGCGGATGCGCTTCGGGGAGGACATCGACTTCAGCATCCGAATCTTCAAGGGAGGATATACATGCCGGCTGTTCCCCGGTGCCTGGGTATACCATAAGCGCCGGACAGACTTCCGGAAGTTCTTCAAGCAGGTACACAATTCCGGGATTGCCCGCATCAATCTGTACAAGAAGTATCCGGAATCACTGAAGCTCGTCCACCTGCTGCCGGCCGCATTTACCCTGGGAGTGGCCATATTCCTGCTGGGAACGCCCTTCTGCCCGTACAGCCTGCTGCCCATCGCTCTTTATGCGCTTCTGGTATGCATCGATTCCACTATCCGGAACCGTAGCCTCAGCATCGGACTCTACTCCGTTGCCGCCTCCTTCATTCAGCTCATCGGATACGGGACGGGGTTCCTGCGCGCCTGGTGGAACCGCTGCATACTTGGCAAGGACGAGTTCGAGGCGTTACAAAAAGAACTTTTACAAATAAGGAGGATTAGGGGTTAAGGATTAGGGATGATATGGAGAAACTGAATATCAACCAGTGGGCTGCAGAGGACCGCCCGCGGGAAAAGATGATGCAGAAAGGGGCGGAAGCCTTGAGCGATGCCGAACTGCTCGCTATCCTCATCGGCTCCGGCAATACGGAAGAAACCGCCGTGACACTGATGCAGCGCATACTCGCCGCCTGCGGCAACGACCTCAACCGCCTGGGCAAATGGGAGGTGCGGGACTTCTCCCGATTCAAAGGCATGGGCCCCGCCAAAAGCATCACCGTCATGGCATCCCTGGAACTAGGCAAACGCCGCAAGCTGCAGGAACGCTCCGGACGTACTGCCATCCGCTCTTCCGCCGACATCTACGAGCTGTTCCATCCCCTGCTCTGCGACCTTGCCACAGAAGAGTTCTGGGTACTGCTTATGAACCACGCCGCCAAAGTGATAGACAAGGTACGCATCAGCCGTGGCGGTATCGACCAGACCACCGCCGACGTGCGCAGTATCCTGCGCGAAGCCCTGCTGCAACGCGCCACACAGATAGCTCTTATCCACAACCATCCCTCCGGCAACCCGCACCCCAGCAACGACGACCGGCAGCTGACGGAACTCGTGAGGAAAGCCGCCCAAACCATGAACATACACCTGACCGACCACGTCATCGTCACGGACGGAAGCCATTACAGCTTCAACGACGAAGGATTGCTATAAATAATCCAAGTTACGGACATACTATACGAAAGACAAAAGCGGTCATAACACTAACTATCAGCACATTGTATTTACCTGCTATTTACCAGCCAATGTAAAAGCCGTTACCGCGGTATGTAAAAGCCGTTACCCTATATTGTAACGCCCTTTACCCCATATTGTAAAGACCTTTACCGCCTATTGTAAAAGGAGTTTCCCCAGGGGTAAAGGGAGTTCCCCCAGCGGGTGAAGCGTGTTTCCCCACCGTCAAACCCTTTCTGAAGTAATGAAAAGGAGGGCGTTCCTTTGCATTTTCAATTAAATTCCATAGCTTTGTTCTTTGAAAACCTATATATAAAACCCTACGAATATGACCAAATTTGAAATAGAAGAGAAAATAGTCTCCATGCTCAAGACCGTATTCGACCCGGAAATACCGGTAAATGTATACGACCTGGGACTGATTTACAAAATAGACGTCTCCGACCAGGGAGAAGCCTCCATCGACATGACGCTGACTGCCCCCAACTGTCCGGCAGCCGACTTCATCATGGAAGATGTGCGCCAGAAGGTGGAATCCATCGACGACGTTACCTCCGCCACCATCAATCTCGTCTTCGAACCCGAGTGGGACAAGGACATGATGAGCGAAGAAGCGAAACTGGAACTGGGATTCCTTTAAATCAGTTGAAAGTTCAAAGTTGAAAATGGAAAGTTGAAAATGAAGAATGTATATTTCCTCTCGGATGCTCACCTGGGCTCACGAGCCATCGAACACGGACGAACCCAAGAACGGAGGCTGGTCAACTTCTTGGACAGCATCAAGCACAAGGCATCGGCCGTATACCTGCTGGGAGACATGTTCGACTTCTGGTACGAATTCCGTACCGTAGTGCCCAAAGGATACACCCGCTTTCTGGGCAAGCTGTCCGAACTGACCGACCTGGGAGTGGAAGTCCACTTTTTCACGGGAAACCATGACCTTTGGTGCGGCGACTATCTGACCAAGGAGTGCGGCGTCATGATACACCGCGAACCGCTGACCACCGAAATCTTCGGAAAAGAGTTCTACCTTGCCCACGGTGACGGGCTGGGCGACCCGGACAAGAAGTTCAAGATGCTGCGCGCCATGTTCCGCAGCCGTACCCTACAGACGCTGTTCTCTGCCCTGCACCCCCGCTGGAGCATGGAGCTGGGACTGAACTGGGCCAAGCACAGCCGCTTGAAACGCATAGACGGGAAAGAACCCGCATACATGGGAGAAAACAACGAATACCTGGTGCTCTACACCAAGGAATACCTGAAAAGCCATCCCAACATCAACTACTTCATCTACGGTCACCGCCACATCGAACTGGACCTAATGCTGAGCAGTACCGCCCGCATCCTCATCCTCGGCGACTGGATAAACTACTTCTCGTACGCCGTCTTTGACGGCGAGAACCTCTTCCTTGAGAATTTTGTGGAGGGAGAGACGAAGCTATAACCCGCATTTCCAAACTGTTAACCATCATACCATTACCACCCATGAAACCTTTAAGACTGAAAAACATGATTGCCGGATGCCTGCTCGCAGCAGGAGCATTGCCGGTATGGGGACAATCCGGCGCCCCGACACTTGTCATCCGCATTGACGATCTCGGTGCCCTGCATTCCGTCAACGAAGCCTGCATCCAGACCTACCGCTCGGGTATTGCCCGCAGCGTGGAAGTGATGCCCGTAGCAGCCTGGTATCCGGAAGCCATCAAGATGCTGAAAGAAAATCCGGGACTGGACGTCGGCCTGCACCTCGTCATCACCAGCGAGTGGGAGAACGTGAAGTGGCGTCCGCTGACCCACTGCCCCAGCCTGACGGACGAGAACGGCTATTTCTACCCGATGATGTCCCCTAACCCCGCCTATCCGGGACAGTCCATCATGGAGCAGAAATGGGACATCAAGGAGATAGAGCAGGAGTTCCGCGCGCAGATAGAGACGACGCTGAAAAGCATTCCGCAACTCAGCCATCTGTCCGGACACATGCTCTCCACCGGTTTCAGCAAAGAAGTGAACGAGCTGGTGCAACGGCTCGCCAAAGAATACAACCTGCCGTCCATCGACCGCATGGACTCCTCCAAGGACTACCGGTTTACCTACATCGGATACGACGGCCCCAAAAGAACCGCCGAAGAAAAGGAGGCCAGCTTCATCAAAGCATTGGAGAAGTTGCAGCCGGGCCAGCGCTACCTTTTCTTAGACCACCCGGCACTGGACAACGATGAAATGAAAACCGTCTTCCACGTCGGATATGAGGACGTGGCGCTGGACCGCCAGGGAGTGACCGACCTGCTGACAAGCCCCCATGTCCGGAAAGCCATTGAGGACAAAGGCATAAAGCTGATTTCCATCAACCAACTGACCAAGGGCCTGCCCCGCACCGCCGCTACTCCGGAGCTGGACAAGGCCATGAACAGATATCTGGATGCCGTAAAGAAAGCCGGACAAGACCTGCACAGTATCATGATTGTGCAACACGGCAATGTCATTGCCGAAGAATGGATGGGCGAAGGGAAAGAGGATAAGCCTCACATCCTGAACTCCGTCAGCAAGACATTCACCGCCACCGCCGTGGGACTTGCCGCCTCCGAAGGCAGGCTGAAGCTGACGGACAAGGTCATCTTCTTCTTCCCCGACAAGCTTCCGGCAACCGTCAGCGAAAATCTGGCAGCCATGACCGTACGCGACCTGCTGACCATGAACTGCGGGCACGACACCGACCCCACCGGAACGGTACGACAAAAAGGCGGACGCCGATTGGGTGCAGGAGTTCCTTGCCTTCCCCGTGGAGCACAAGCCCGGTACCTTCTACACCTACAACAGCCTGGGA
>ENA-OQNM01000307-OQNM01000307.1-human-gut-metagenome-genome-assembly--contig:-NODE-307-length-18419-cov-3.017439_pt1 | contig 18419 bp, 14 predicted proteins | sample MGYA00242632_ERZ504886 | MGnify/ENA primary metagenome ERZ504886 (study PRJEB26092, sample SAMD00036424) | human gut metagenome | host: Homo sapiens | study: EMG produced TPA metagenomics assembly of... | reverse complement strand
CAAAACGGAATATAATCATCAAGTCGGTACATGGATGACATAGAAAATGTGTCGTGTACGGTTTTTTCTACATAAGTTAAACCATGCCATGTACAACGAAAAATATAACAAAATCCATAATGTTATTATTTTCATAATATTTTCGGAACACAAACGTCCGCTTACGTTTGGGTTTCCGGCAACATAAATACTCCTTTTATATCTGTGTGCAGATTCTTTTTTCTTTTGTTCTAGAAACTGATTATAGCACGGGGAAAAAAGCACGACAATATAAAACCCGCAATGTTCATAAAACTTTAAAAATTTGGCACATTGACAACCTCTTGTGCTTTTGTATAATACAATAGTGACGGAGGATAAGAATTTTGAAAAAAGCACGAATGAAAAGAAAACAGAGAAGAAAACTGATATGGATGGTGGCAGGACTGGCCGTTCTTTTGTATCTGGGACTGGCCGTTTATTTCCACAATCACTTTTTCCCGAAAACGACATTAAATGGAAGAAAAGCGGGAGGGTATACCGCGCAGAAAGTGATGGATGAGATTACGGAAGAAATCCATTCCTACCAGTTAAAGATAGCAACAAGAGACAAGCATACAGAAAAAATTTCCGGACAGGATATTTCGCTGGAACCACAGTGGGGAGACGAAATAACAGAGCTGGTACACGCACAGAATATGTTTGCATGGCCGGTAAAAATTTTCCAGAAACAGACATTGAAAAATACAACACTTGTCGACTATGACAAAGATAAGCTGCAGACACAGATCGATGCATTGGACTGTATGGATGCAGACAATCAGACGGCACCGGAGAATGCTTCGGTTTCTTCTTATGATAAAACGGAAGGATTTACCGTGGTTGGGTGCGTCATGGGAACGACCATTGATGCAGAGAAAATGTATCAGGCAGTGCAGGAGGCGGTGGAAGGATTAAAAGAGAACCTCTCTCTGGAAAAAGCCGGTGTTTATGAAGATCCGACGGTTTTAGATGATGATGAGAATCTGGTAAAAGCCGTAAAGAAAATGAACGGGTATGCAAAGACAAAGATTACATTTACCGTGGGAGATTCCAAAGAGGTACTCGATGCTTCCGTATTTGGTGACTGGTTCCGGTTAAATAAAAAGTTAAAACCGGTACTGGATCAGGAGTGTGTAAAAGCATACGTCAGTGATCTTGCAAAAAAATATAATACCTGTTACAGTGCCAAAACGTTAAAGACTTCTTACGGAAAGACGGTTACGATTCCGGAGAGCCATTATGGATGGAAGATTGATACGGAAAAGGAAATCGTCCAGATCACGAGTGAGATCAAAGCCGGGAAAACAGTGGAAAGAGAACTGAATTATTCCATGACAGCCAATTCCCATGGAAAAAATGATTATGGCGATTCTTACGTTGAGATCAATCTGACGGCACAGCATATGTTCTTATATAAAGATGGAAAACTGGTGATTGATTCGGATTTTGTATCAGGAAATGTATCGAAAAATAATGCGACACCGACCGGTGCATATGGCGTGACATATACCGAGAAAAATGCAACTTTGCGCGGAGAAAACTATGAGACGCCGGTTACATACTGGATGCCTTTTGCGGGTAAATGTCGGTATGCATGATGCCTACTGGCGCAGCAAGTTCGGAGGAAGTATTATAAATATGCAGGATCACATGGCTGCATCAATCTTCGCCGGAAGTCGCAAAGGTAGTATTTGAAAATGTTAAGAAGAATTATCCGGTGCTGGTGTATGAAACTTCCTGGAACGGAAAGTACCGATGCAACAGATAAGGGAGAAGCAAAAAAGGTCGTAAAACTGATTGACGCACTCGGAACCATTACAAAGGATTCCAAAGAAGCGGTGCAAAAGGCAAGAAATGCGTATGATAAACTGACTGCCAATGATAAGGTGTATGTCACAAATTATGATAAATTAAAGAAAGCAGAAGAAAAATTACAAAAATTGCAGAAAAATTCAAAGGAATAGGGGATACTTGACAAAATTGATAAAAAACTGCAAAATGTAACTGCGCAACCGTTTAACATGCAATGGATGCATAGGTGTGCAGTTAGGAGAAGAATATGAAAAAGGGAAATGTAATCACCATTTCGGATGTTGCGGAAGCACTTGGCGTTTCCAAAACGACAGTCAGCCGGGCAATATCCGGAAAGGGAAGAATCGGTGAGGCAACAAGGCAAAAAGTCTTGGCTTATATAGAGGAGCATGATTATAAACCGAATGTAATTGCAAGAGGACTTGCACAGTCAAAAACATTCAATCTCTGCGTGGTTATGCCGGAGGATTATGCACTGGTAGATCTTCCGTTTTTTCAGGAAGTCATTACAGGAATTCAGGAAATTGCAGGAATGAATGAGTACGACATTCTGTTGTGTATCTGTCAGGAAAATGATATTACAGGTCTTGAACGCGTCGTGAGAAACCGCAAGGTGGACGGGATTGTGCTGCTGCGGACCTTTTTAAAAGACCCGCAGATTGAACTGCTTTTAGAGAAAAAGATTCCGTTTGTTACAACCGGTAGTACTACCTACCGCAAAGTCAAACAGGTGGACAATGACCAGCAGAGCGCCTGCCGCGAACTGACATCTATTTTACTGATGCGCCAGATGAAGCATATCGCTCTGCTCGGAGGAAGTGAATCTTTCGTAGTCAACCAGAACCGGTATAAAGGATACCAGCAGGCATATCAGGAAGCGGGAAGAGAAGTGGAAGAAACGCTTGTTTACCGGTAATTTGGAGAGCTGTGCCTTTATGGATCGTGCAGTGGAAGAAGTGCTGGAAAAAGGGGCGGAGTTGTATTGTCTGCATGGATGATGCCATCTGCATACAGGTACTTCGCAAGCTGCGGCAGGAACACATAAAAGTGCCGCAGGATATCCGTGTGGCATCGTTTTACAACAGTTCCGTGCTCGAGAACAATATACCATCGATCACTTCGTTGTCTTTCAATGCGAGAGAACTCGGAATGGAAGCCTGTAAGAATCTGCTGGCGCAGATTGAAGGGGAGACGGTACCGGATCGGACACTGTTGTCGTATGAAGTAGTACTTAAAGAATCCACAAAATAAAAATTCAAAGATTGGATGGCGCAAGTGCCAGAACGGTGTATGTAAATGTTAAAGCAGATCATAACGGAAATTGAAAACAGACAGAATATAACCCGTGAACAGCTGGCTCTGCTGCTGGAGACAACGGATACCGGGGACATTGCATTTCTTCACGAGCGGGCACGTAAGACAGCAGATGCCATTTACGGAAAGCAGGTGTTTATCCGTGGATTGATTGAATTTACCAATTACTGTAAGAATGACTGTATTTACTGTGGCATTCGAAAGAGCAATCGCAAGGCAGAACGCTATCGCCTGACGGAGGAAGAAATTCTTTCCTGTTGTGCAAATGGGTATGAACTGGGATTTCGGACCTTTGTGCTGCAGGGCGGGGAAGATCCGTATTTTACGGACAATAAAATCTGTGCCCTGATACGGCAGATCAAGGCACAGTATCCCGATTGTGCGGTGACGCTTTCCATCGGGGAGAAAGAGCACGACAGCTACCAGGCATTTTTTGATGCCGGTGCGGACCGGTATCTGCTGCGTCATGAGACCGCGGACGAGGCGCATTATGGAAAACTGCATCCGGCAGAAATGTTCTGGAAACATCGCATGGACTGTCTGTGGGATTTAAAAGAAATCGGTTATCAGGTGGGATGTGGATTTATGGTCGGTTCGCCGGAGCAGACGGTGGATACGCTGTATGAAGATCTGCAGTTTATCCGGAAATTGCAGCCGCATATGGTAGGCATCGGTCCGTTTATTCCCCAGAAGGATACCCCGTTTGGCGAAAAAAAGGCAGGAACAATGGAAGATACGCTTCGGCTTTTATCCATTATCCGGCTGTTGCAGCCGCATGTGCTGCTGCCATCAACAACTGCACTGGGAACCATTCATCCGCTGGGCAGGGAAAAAGGAATTCAGGCAGGGGCAAATGTTGTGATGCCGAATCTTTCCCCGGTAGCAGTGCGGGAAAAATATAAATTATATGATAATAAAATCTGTACGGGAGATGAGGCGGCAGAGTGCCGGCACTGTATGGCGCGCCGCATGGAAAGTGTCGGATACAAAGTGGTCGTAAACCGTGGAGATTATCACTGATTCAGCAAAACGCACAAGAAGGAGAACGCATATGGGTGCAACATGGAATGAAACACCGTCTGCAAATCGTCTGCATATCGGTGTATTTGGAAAAACAAACAGCGGAAAATCTTCATTTATCAATGCTTTTACCGGGCAGGAGGTTTCCATCGTCGCAGATGTGGCGGGAACGACAACCGATCCGGTATACAAGGCAATGGAAATTTATCCGATGGGACCGTGCACGATTATGGACACGGCGGGATTCGATGATGAAAGTACGCTGGGAGAACAGCGCGTGGAACGGACGCGGCTTGCAGCCCAAAAAGCAGATCTGGCAATTATTGTATTTTCTGCACAGCCGGTTTCCGGCGAATCCTATGAGGAAGAACTGAAATGGTACACCTGGTTTAAGGAGCGTAAAATTCCGGTTCTTCTGATCATTAACAAGGCGGACGTGGCGGATGCAGCACCTCTGAAAAACTATCTGAAAGAAAAAACAAAGGAAGATGCACTGGTAGTCAGTGCATTGACCGGAGCCGGTATGGAAAATGTCCGGGAGGCAATGAGCCGCAGAGTGCCGGAGAATTTTGGAAACCGTTTGATTACGGGGGATCTGGTCACGGAGGAAGATCTTGTGCTTCTTGTTATGCCACAGGATATTCAGGCACCGAAAGGACGTCTGATTCTGCCACAGGTGCAGACGCTGCGGGAATTACTGGATAAAAAGTGTATGGTTATGAGTGTGACCACGGACAAACTGCTTCCGGCACTCAACATGCTGCAGCAGGCACCAAAGCTGATTATTACCGATTCCCAGGTGTTTGATTATGTATACCAGAATAAACCGGCGGAAAGTATGCTGACATCTTTTTCTGTGCTGTTTGCCGCATACAAAGGGGATCTGCCGTACTATATGGAAGGTGCCAGACAGATCGATGCAATGAACGAAAACTCTCATGTGCTGATAGCGGAATGCTGTACGCATGCCCCTTTGAGCGAGGATATCGGCAGGGTAAAAATTCCGTGTATGCTGCGGAAACGATTTGGAGAACGGCTAAGGATTGATCATGTGAGTGGCACGGATTTTCCACAGGATCTGGAAGGGTATGACCTGATCATTCAGTGTGGCGCGTGTATGTTTAACCGCAGATATGTAGTATCAAGAATCGACCGCGCAAAGGCACAGAACATTCCGATGACAAATTATGGGATTACAATTGCACATTTGACTGGAATTCTGGATAAAATTGTGCTAACATTGCGGTAACAGGAAAGAAGGGGATTATGGCATGAAGATTACAATTGCAAGAGAGTGCGGCTGTTACGGAGATGAAGTCGGACAGGTTCTGGCAGACAGACTGAATGTTCCACTTTACAATAAAAAGACATTAACAGAACTCGCAAAGAAAAAGGGAATTCTGGAGCATTATCCGGATTATTTCGGTGAGAATCCAGCAGGAACGCTTCTGGCAGTCATTGCGGAAGATGATGGGGAAGACAGTGTTGTGCACCGGACACCGAGGAAAGTTCTGGATGAACTGATTGGGGAGACATCGTGTATTCTGATCGGCAGAGCTGGAAATTATGCGTACCAGAAGGAAAACGATGTGGTACGGGTGTTTTTAAGTGGTGACAGGGAATCCCGGATTCATCACCTGATGGAGAAGCATAAGGTGAAAAGGCATGAGGCGGAGGCCATCATTGAGAAGACGGAAGGCCGGCGGAAGCAGTATCACACGTATTATACCGGGGAGGACTGGGGGTACGCTGCAAATTATGATCTTTGCATTAATGATACGCGTTTTGGAATTGAAGGTACGGCAGATATCATTATGCAGTATGTAAAAGATTGCACCGCACAGGAAAAATAGGGAGAAGGATTTAAGAATGGGGATTGTATTTTATTAATACAATCCTTATTTTTGCCCTAAAAATCCTGAAAGGTGCTAAAATGGGAAAAGCGAAAGAAGGAGTTAAAAATGAAGTATTTAAGACAACTATTGATGATTCTTATTTTCTCGTTTATCGGGAAGTCCTGCACGCGGTGATTCCGATTCAGATGCCGGCAAGTATTTATGGTCTGGTGCTTTTATTTATTGCATTGATGACGGGACTGGTCAAATTGCCGCAGGTGCATGAAGCCGCGCGGTTTCTGATTGAGATTATGCCGCTGATGTTTATTCCGGCGGGTGTCGGGCTGATTGACAGCTGGGGAGAACTGCGGCCGATTCTGCTTCCGGTCATTGTTCTGCTGCTCGTTTCTACCGTACTGGTTATGGGCGTGTCAGGACAGGTTACACAGCAGATGATGCATCATGGAAAGAAAGAGGACAAGAATGAATAACTTTTTACAGAACTCTGTATTTTTCGGAGTATTTATCAGTATTATTACCTATGAGATCGGGGTATTGATCAAGAAAAAATTAAAGATCGCTATTTTTAATCCACTGTTGATTTCCATGGCACTGATCATTATTTTTCTACTGATTTTTCATGTGGATTATGACACATACGAAAGTGGGGCGAAATACCTTTCGTATTTCCTGACACCGGCAACGGTTGCGCTGGCGGTACCTTTGTATGAGCAGATTGAGCCTCTTAAGAAAAACTGGAAGGCGATTCTTGCAGGAATTTTTGCGGGTGCCATGACCTCTGCGCTGTGTGTGTTGGTATTGTCACTGATTTTTAAATTATCACACAAACAGTATGTCACACTGCTTCCAAAGTCCATCACAACGGCGATCGGTATGGGATTGTCCGAAGAACTGGGCGGAATTGTAACCATTACGGTTGCAGTTATCATTGTCACAGGGGTGATTGGAAATATGTTTGCCGAGAATATCTGTAAACTGTTTCACATTAGCGATCCGGTGGCAAAAGGCGTTGGAATCGGATCTGCTTCGCATGCCATGGGAACATCAAAGGCAATGGAGATGGGAGAGATTGAAGGGGCAATGAGCAGTCTGTCAATTGCAGTCTCCGGTCTGATGACGGTTGTGGTATCGCTGATCTTTTCACATATTTATTAAGGGAGAAAAAGAGGGGTTTATGGCTTTACAATTTGTACTGGGAAGTTCGGGGAGCGGGAAAACAGAATACATCTATGAGCGTCTGGTGCGGCAGGCAGGGGAACATCCGAAGAAAAATTATCTGGTGATTGTACCGGAGCAGTTTACGATGCAGACCCAGCAGAAATTGGTGGAACTTGCACCGAATCATGCAATTATGAACATTGATGTGTTAAGTTTTAAGCGTCTGGCATACCGTGTGTTTGATGATATGGGGATGCAGGACATACAGGTTCTGGAAGAAACCGGAAAAAACCTGGTGCTGCGCAGGCTTGCACAGGAACAGGAGGAGACGCTTACCGTTCTTCGGGCAAATATGAACCGGATGGGATATATCGGGGAAGTAAAATCAATGATCTCAGAGCTGGTGCAGTACCGGATTTCACCGGAACAGCTGGTGGATCTGACGGAGGACAAAACAATCTCACCGGTACTTTCTGCAAAACTGCGCGACGTGGCAACCATGTATCGCGCTTTTTGTGATTTTATGAAAGATAGTTTTGTGACGGCGGAAGAGATATTAAATGTTCTGAAAAATCTTGTGCCGCAGTCGGAAACTTTGCGGGATGCGGTGCTGGTATTTGATGAGTTTACCGGTTTTACACCGATACAGAATGATCTCATGCGGGAATTGCTGCAGGTGACAGAGCATATTTACATTACGCTTACAATCGATGCTGCAGAAGATTTTTATCATTGCAGTGGAAATGAAGAATTATTTGCACTGTCCAAAAAAACGATTCTGTCTTTGATGAAGATGGCAGAAGAACTTCATGTGCAGGTGATGGAACCGGTGGTAATGACAGACAGTGCACACAAGCGTTTTAAGCTGGCTCCGGCACTGGCATTTATGGAACAGAATCTGTTTCGTACCCCGTCCGGCAAAATATACCAAGCCGGTAGAAGAAATCCATCTTGCCGCAGTAAAAAATCCACAGGAAGAACTGATTCTTGTGGCCAGGCAGATCAATGCGCTGATCAGACAGGGATACCGCTATCGGGAAATTGCAGTGGTGACGGGCGCAGTGGAAGCTTATCAGAGTTATATGGATCCGGTTTTTACGAAATACGAGATTCCATATTTTATGGATACGACCAAAGAAGTGTTATTTCATCCGTTCATTGAATGTATTCGTGCCGCGCTTGAAATTGTGGATACGAATTTTAGTTATGAGGCAGTCGTGCGCTTTTTGCGGTGTGGATTCTGTGATATTGCGGAGGACGATCTGGACCGGCTGGACAGTTATCTGGTTGCAACCGGTATCCGCGGCAAAGCGGCGTGGAGCAGACGATGGGGGCATATGCCACGGCAGAAAACGCTTTACGATCTGGAACAGCTCGAAAAACTCCGGGAAAAAATATATGGGTATCTTGAGCCGTTTGCAGCAGTATTTGCCCGAAAAGATGCCCGTGTTTCGGATGGCATCCGGGCATTGTATCAGCTGCTGACACAGCTGGACACCCAGCATCAGTTATGGAACAGGGAACAGCAGCTTCTGGCGCAGGGAGAGGAAACCAGATCCCGGGAATATGCACAGATTTATACAATCGTAATGCAACTTCTGGAAAAATATAATTTATTACTAGGGGAGGAGCCATTGCAGATCCGGGATTTTACCGAAGTGCTGGAGGCAGGACTTTCCGCTGCAGACGTGGCTGTGATTCCACCGGGCTATGACAGTGTTACGATAGGAGATATCGAACGTACACGATTAAATCATATCAGGATTTTTATTTTTTATCGGTGTGAACGACGGTGTTATTCCGAAAGCGGCAAATGCCGGAGGAATTATTTCCGAATACGAAAGAGAACTTCTGGCAAGAAAAAGTGGAGTTAGCACCGGGGGCAAGGGAGCAGGCATTTATTCAGCGCTTTTATCTGTACCGCAATCTTACCAAACCTTCAGAAAAATTATATGTCAGTTATGCAAAGGTTGACAGTGAGGGAAAAGCCATCCGTCCTTCTTATCTGACCGGAGTTTTGAGGAAACTGTTTCCGACACTGAAATTGCAGGAACCGGAGCATATGGAGGCGCATACAGATTTTTATACCCAAGAGGCTGCCGAAGATTATCTCGTCTTCGGACCGCACGAAGAAGCCTGGTATGCGCTTGCCCGCTGGTTCCTGCAGGAGAATGATATGCAAAAGCAGGAGAAGATCCGTAAACTTCTGCATGCGCCGTATACACGGTATGAGGGAGAGCCAATCAGCCGGGCGGTTGCACTTGCACTGTACGGAAGACATCCGTACGGAAGTATTACGCGGCTGGAACGGTTTGCTGCCTGTGCATATGCACATTTTCTGCAATACGGTTTAAAACTTACGGAGCGTGAGACCAGTGCATTTGAGAGTGTGGATATGGGAAATATCTATCATACGGCCTTAGAACGCTACAGCCGGAAGCTGGAACAATCGGAATATGACTGGTTTGTGGTGCCGGATGCCGTGCGCCGGCAGATGGCAGAGAATGCCATGCAGGAGGCAATTGCCGGGTATCCGGGTATGGCGGTCTGCGATACGGCAGAAAATGCCTATCAGAGAAAACGGATGCTTGCTATTTTTGACCAGACGGTCTGGGCATTGACCAGACAGGTGCGTGCGGGGCAGTTTGTACCGGAAAAATTTGAGGTGACATTTGACGAACTGGAGGGAAAGGAAAGTCTCGAGTACCGGTTATCGCATGATGTGACCATGCGGTTGGAAGGACGGATTGACCGTCTGGATACCTTTGAAGATGAAAATAAAATTTCGATTAAAGTAATGGACTATAAATCCGGAAATACAAAGTTCGATCTGATCCGTGTGTACCGCGGACTGCAGCTGCAGCTGGTGGTTTATATGGATGCGGCGATGGAAATGCTGCGGGGACAGCATCCGAAAAAAGAAATCCTTCCCGGGGGAATTCTCTATTATCACATTGATGATCCGGTACTCGAATCGGATACTCCATTGTCAGACGAAGAGGCCGAGCAGGCGCTGCTTTTCGCACTGCGTCCGGATGGACTGGTGAATTCCGGAGAGGAAATCTATCGTGCCATGGATCAGAATTTTGAGGGAAAATCGCAGATGATCCCCGTGGAAATCAAGAAAAACGGTGAAATTTCCACAGCACGTTCAAAAGTGGCATCGACGGAAGAGTTTGCGGTGATTACCCGCTATGTAGAGCACGAGATCCGGCAGTGTGGAGAGGCCATCTATGCGGGAAATATTGCGGTGAATCCTTACCGGAGTGATATAGAAACCAGCTGTACCTATTGTCCTTATGGTTCGGTGTGCGGGATGGATGCAAAAATTCCGGGATATGAATACCGGCAGTTTGCATCCATGAAAAAAGAAGAAGTGCTTGACCAGATGCAGACAGAGCTTGCCAGAAACAGGGAAAAGGAGGAGCGATCAGATGAAATGGACGAAGGAACAGCAGGACGTCATTGATTTTAGAAACCGGGATATTCTCGTCTCGGCGGCAGCGGGATCGGGAAAAACAGCGGTGCTTGTGGCACGTATTATCCAAAGAATTCTCGATCCGCAGAATCCGGTTGATATCGACCGGCTTTTGGTTGTGACATTTACGAAGGCAGCGGCGGCGGAGATGCGGGAGCGTATCGGGGCTGCCATTGAGGCAGAATGTGAAAAAGATCCCCAAAACACGCATTTGCGCAGACAGTCGGCACTGATTCACAATGCCATGATCACAACGATTGACAGTTTCTGCCTTTTTGTGGTACGGAATCATTTTGAAGAGATCAGTCTGGACCCGAATTTCAGGATTGCAGATGAAGGAGAGATCCGGCTGTTGGAGCAGGACGTGCTGGAGCAGGTGTTTGAAGATAACTATGCGCGGCAGGAAAAGACGTTTCTTTCACTGATCGATGCCTATGCCGGAAAAAGAAACGACCACGGGGTGCGGGAGATGGTGGCAAAGATTTACCGGATGTCTTTGAGTAGTCCGTGGCCACTGGCGTGGATGAAAAAACTCACCGAACCGTATCAGGTGGAACATGCACAGGAATTGGTGCAGACAGAGATGCTTGAGGACATTGCGGAACATGCCAGGCTCTTGTTGTGTGACATGTGCACACAGATGACACAGGCACTGCAGTTGTGTAATGAGCCGGATGGACCGCAGGCATATGCAAAGACACTGGAAGCGGATCTGACGCAGCTGCAGCAGGCAGAAAATCTGCAGGGATATCTGCAGGTACAGACATTTTTAGATGGTCTGGTCTTTGGAAAATTGTCACCGATCCGCAAATTCTCCGGGGATGTCAAAAAAAAGGAAACGGTCATGGGGATCCGGTCGGATGTGAAAAAAGAAGTAGAAACGCTGCAGAAAAAATATTTTGCGATGGATCTGGAGACACTGCTTTTGCAGCAGACACGCTTGTGTCCGTTTCTCGAAGAGCTGGTAAGGCTGGCACTTGAATATACACAGGCAATGGAAACGGCAAAACGAAAGAAGAGAATTGTTGACTTTGCCGATATTGAGCATTTTGCTCTGCGGATTCTCGTGGACGAAAAAACAAAGCAGCCACGGCATACCGCAGAAGAATTCCGCAGACATTTTGCAGAAATCATGATTGATGAGTATCAGGACAGCAACCAGGTACAGGAAGAGATCATGCGTGCGATTTCCATGGAGCCGGAAGGCGGGCATAATCTGTTTATGGTGGGAGATGTCAAGCAGAGCATCTATCGGTTCCGGCTTGCACGCCCCGAACTTTTTATGGATAAATATGCATCTTTTTCGACGGAAGAGAGTCTGCAGCAGAGAATTGATCTGCATATGAATTTTCGAAGCCGTGCACAGGTGCTTGATTTCTGTAATGATATCTTCTACAAAATTATGAGTCCGGATCTGGGACGGGTTGCGTATGACCGGGATGCGGCATTGTATTGCGGGGCAAAAAATTATGATGAGAATGCTAAAGGATTTAAACCGGAGCTTTTGCTTTTGGATGAAAAAGACGAATTGCTTTCAGAGACAAAGAATCTGACAAAAGGACAGATGGAAGCGCATATGATTGCCACGCGTATTGCGGATATGAAGCAGCACATGCAGGTGACGGATAAGGAGAGTGGACAGCTTCGGCCGCTGCGCTATTCCGATATTGTCATCCTGCTTCGAAGTTTAAAAGACTACGGAACGGATTTTGTGCAGGTTCTGCAGGGAGCGGGGATACCGGCATATGTGGAGTCTTCGACCGGATATTTTTCGGCATCGGAAGTACAGACGGTGCTGGCAATGCTGCGGATTCTGGATAATCCCTATCAGGATATTCCGATGGCGGCGGTTCTTCGGTCTCCCCTGGTGGGACTGGATGAGGAAGAGATGGCACAGATTCGTGTGGAAAATCCGGAGTGTTCGTTTGCGGAAGCTGCAATGCATGCCATGCAGGATGCCACGGAGGGCACACTTTATGACTTTTATCGGATGTATCGTAAGCTGCGGGAAAAACAGGATCTGCCGATCCATGAACTGATCCAGAAGATTCTGCAGCTTAGCGGATATGGAAATTATGCGGCGGCACTGCCAGCAGGGGAGCGCCGTGCGGCAAATCTTGCAATGCTGGTGGAAAAAGCGGTTGATTACGAGAAAACAAGCTACCGGGGATTGTTTCATTTTCTGCGTTATATTGATAAGCTTCAGAAATATGAAGTGGATTTCGGGGAGGCAGATACCACAGGAGAAAATGCCAATGTTGTCCGCGTGATGACCATTCATAAGAGTAAGGGACTGGAGTTTCCGGTCGTTTTTGTGTCCGGTCTGGGAAGAAAAATGAACCAGATGGATGCCAGCGACCGGCTGGTGGTACATCCGGATTTAGGCCTTGGAATCTGTGAGATTTCCGGTCAGCCAAGAGTGAAAAAAAACAGTGTGTTCCGGTCAGAGATTGCGGACCGGATCCGCAGGGAGAATCTCGGAGAGGAACTGCGCATATTGTATGTAGCACTGACGAGGGCAAAAGAAAAACTGGTTTTGACCGGAATGATCAAAGATGCCCAAAAAACGTTTTCCGGATATACCGGAAATGTACTTCCGGGGAAGCCGGTCAGTTACCGGCAGAGGGTCCGGGCAGGCAGTTACCTGGACTGGATTCTTCCAGCCATGCTTTCTTATCCGCAGAAATATACGCTCGATGTGGTTCCACCGGAAAAAATTGTATGGGAAGAGGTGGAACAGGCGGCAGACAGCAGGGAAAATTATGAGGAACTTCTGCAGCATATCGATCATGCGAAACCGGAACTGCTTCAGCAGTATGACCAGTGGTTTTCCTACCGTTACCCATATCAGAGTGAGGCCGGCAAAAAAAGTAAATATTCGGTTTCGGAACTGAAGCATGCATCGCTTGTCTTACAGTATGACAGGTCCGAGGGAGAAGCCGTGGTGCCGGATTTTCTGCAGAAAGACCGTGAAGTGTATGTTCCGGACTTTGCAAGAGAAGAGGACAGAGAGTATCCGGCAGCTGAAAAAGTAAATCAGGGTGCTATGCGGGGAACCGCGGTGCACCGGGTGATGGAATGTCTGGATTTTGCTGCGATTGCAGATATAGATACCTCTGATGCGGGAGCAGTTTCTGCATTTGTGAAACAGGAACTGGACCGGATGCTTGCAAACGGACAACTGCCGGGGGAATGGTATGCGCTTGTTATTCCGGAAATGATCGAAGCGTTTGTGGAAAGTCCGATTGCTCCCCGGATGGCAGCAGCAGCTGTGCGTGGGGATCTGTACCGGGAGAGACCGTTTGTGATGCAGCATCAGATGGAGGCATCTGGCGGGACGGTGCTGGTACAGGGAATCATAGATGTTTTCTGGATGGAAAATGATAAAATTATTTTGCTTGATTACAAGACGGACCGGGTAAAACAGGCGCAGGAACTTTTGATGCGCTATCAGACACAGCTTCAGCTGTATGCAGATGCATTAAGCCGTGTATTTTCTACGGATACAAAAAAAATGGTGGCGGAAGAAAAACTCATCTATTCGTTTCACCTGAAGGAGGTTGTCACATTATGAGTCGAATTGTACTTGCCTCTGCGTCACCGCGGAGAAAAGAGCTGCTCGAACAGATCGGACTGGAATTTGAAATCTGTCCGGCGAAGGGAGAAGAAGTCATTACTGCTGGTTCTGTGGATGGGGCAGTGTTAGAACTTTCCCGTCAGAAAGCGGAAGAAGTGGCCGCAGGAATTCTTTCCTACAATGAAATCCATCCGGAGCTGGTTACGCCGCAGGACATTCTGGTGATCGGGGCCGATACGGTGGTTGCCTGTGATGGAAATATTCTCGGGAAACCGCGGGATGAAGCGGATGCAGCCCATATGCTTTCGATGCTGTCCGGACATACCCACAGCGTATACACGGGAGTAACGCTTGTTTTTATTGATAAAAACGGCAGAACCGGGGAAACTTCATTTTATGAGAAAACAGATGTCTGCATGTATCCTTTGGATGACGCGGAAATCCGGCGCTATATTGCCGGCGGAGAGCCGATGGATAAGGCGGGAAGCTATGGAATTCAGGGACAGGCAGCTGCTTTTGTGAAGGAAATCCATGGTGATTATAACAATGTGGTGGGACTTCCGGTGGGGCGGTTATATCAGGAACTGAAAAAACTGGGAGTCATGGAGTGGAATTAAGGGATTGTCACAGAGAAATTCCTTCGTTATAATAATAGAAAGTGATTCACAGGGAGGAAAAAGGTATGAACGAATACGATGAGGAGATTTTACATTATTTTCTGGAACACCAGACACAACTTTTCCCGGAGGCGGTAGCGGAAAGTCCGGAGGAAGCAGAAGAGTTTCTGGAGGACTGCATGGCGGTGGTCTGTAAAAATATAAAAGAAGTGCGGGATTATTTTGATGACGCGGGGATGGATGTCGCCGGAATGAGTGAGGAAGAACTGTTAGAGGCAAGTGAGGTTTTTGCTATTCCTGATGGTCGTTTTCTTGTCGTAGAAGGATAAAACGGTATGAAAAAAAAGAGATGGAAACTGGCGGGGATTTTTCTTATGGCAGCGCTTACGGTACCGTCACTCGGAGGCTGTAAGGTTGGAAATACACAGATTCGCCTGTCGTCAGGGCAGCTGAGAAACCATAATGCCATTGTGCGGATCAATGATCATAAATATGATATTAGATATGCAAAACTGTATTTGTGCAATTACCGCAACCTGTATGGCAAAGCGTATGGAACGGATCTCTGGGAATCCTATGATGCGGATTTAGAACAGTATGTTAAGGATGTGACGGTTCAGGAACTGACACATATTGCATGTATGGATATTCTGGCAGAAAATCAGGACATGCATCTGAGTGAGCAGGAAAAGAAACAGGCAGCACGTGCGGCAAAAGAATATTACCAGTCACTTACGGAGGAAGAAAAAACGTTCATCGGTCTGTATGAGAGAGAGATCCGTACAGCATATGAAGAGTATGCACTGGCAGAAAAGCTGTATCATGCGCTGACACAGGGAACCGATGAGGAGATCAGTGATGATGAAGCCAGAGTGGTCCGGGTACAACAGATCTATGTAAAAGAAAAAGAAGCACTGCGTGCGGTGCAGGAAAATCTTGCATCAGGAGATGATTTTGCCTCAGTTGCGAGTGCTTACAATCAGTCGAGGGAGTTTGAGCGCACCATTGCACGTGGAACTTATCCGGATGCGATGGAGGAGATCGTGTTTAATCTCGATGACGGAGCGTGTTCCGATGTGATTGCGGCAGATGACGGGTATTATATCATCCGCTGTCTGAACAAATTCGAAAAAGATCTGACGGAGGAAAACAAGGAAAAAATCCGTGTAAAGAAAAAAAAGAACGATTTGAAAACGAGTACCAGACGTTTGTGAAGAATTCCACGTTTTGCTTAAATGATAATCTGTGGGACGATGTGACGTTAAAAGATGTGTCCGGCATCGGGACGGATTCTTTTTTCAGCACATATGAGAAATATTTTACAACAGGAGAAAATACAGAGACAACATGAAATGGGAATTTGATATTTTATATGCACTGCAGAAGATTCATCAGCCGGTTCTTGACCATATCATGACAGGACTCTCCACGATAGGAAATGCCGGTATTTTCTGGATTGTACTTGGCCTTGCGCTTTGTATTCCGAAGAAATACCGCAAAATTGGAATCCAGATGGTGATATCCATGGCAATTACGTTTATCATTGGAAATCTGATCCTGAAAAATCTGATCGCAAGACCAAGACCCTGCTGGCTGGATACACAGATTGCCCTGCTCATAAAAAGCCCAAAGGATTATTCCTTTCCGTCCGGGCATTCCATGAACGGATTTGCTGCATCCATCGCACTTTTATGTAATGATAAAAAGCTTGGAATTCCGGCAGTGATTTTAGCATCACTGATTGCGTTTTCCAGACTGTATCACTTTGTTCATTTTCCGACCGATGTAATGGTGGGAATTTTAATCGGTACGACCGTGGCAATTCTGGTGCATGCGGGTTATCTGAGAGGGAGCCGCAGACATTTTTCGTAATTTTTAATATCATAGAAGCAAAAAACTCCGAAGCATACAGCTTCGGAGTTTTTCGTACCATTTTTATTTGGTTAACAGTAACATGATATCGTTGCTTCGCTTTACGAACTTCGTCATAGCCTCTGCGGACAATGGTTGGTTGGAAAGCATGGCCAGATCATAGAGCTGTTCTGCAAACATGCCGGAATGTTCGGAATCTTTGTGTTCGAACAGATATTTTACCAGAGCGTTGTTTGCATTTAAAGTCAGAGTCTGGTCAGCTGCAAACATATTCGGGTCCATACCGCCCATACCGCCGGCTGCGTACATCTTCATCATATCCTGCATACGTCTGCCCTGTTCGGAGAGTGTGAGGATAGAGGCAACATCCGCATCCTTTAAGCTTTCTACTTTTACCGTAAGCTTATCGTTGTTCAGTGTCTTTTTGAACAGATCGGAAAGGGTATTGGTTTCCTCTGTCAGATCTGCTGCATCATCGGATTTTAAGGCATCTGTGACATCTGCATCAATACGCTTGAACTGATAGTGCTCGTTGCGCTGCTCTAACTGTGTGATGAAGGAAGTATCGATGTTGTGATCGAGGATTACGGCATTCATGCCCTGTTCCTTGAACATCTTGATGTATTGTCCCTGCTGAGCCTTGTCTGTTACATAGTAGATCGTGCTGCGTTCCGGCTCTTTTTCTTCCTCTTTTGCATCGTCTGACTTGGATTCTTCCGTCTTTGCATCTTCGGTCGTCTTTTCGTCGTCTTTCTTTTCGTCCTCAACAGGAACGAGAAGTTCCGGAAGTGTCTGATACTTGTCATTGATATCCTTAAAGAGGATATAATCATTCATCTTGTCACAGAACTTTGTATCTTTTAAGCAGCCGTATTTGATAAACGGGCTGATATCATCCCAGTATTTTTCGTAGTTTTCTTTCTCTGTCTTGCACATGCCGATGAGCTTGTCAGCCACTTTCTTGGTAATGTACTCGGAAATTTTCTTGACAAAACCGTCATTCTGCAGCGCAGAACGTGATACATTCAGAGGCAGATCCGGACAGTCGATAACGCCTTTTAAGAGCATTAAGAATTCCGGAATGACTTCTTTGATATTATCTGCGATAAATACCTGATTGTTGTAAAGTTTGATGGTTCCTTCAATGGAATCATACTCGGTATTGATCTTCGGGAAATAGAGGATACCTTTTAAATTGAACGGATAATCCATATTCAGATGGATCCAGAACAGAGGCTCCTTGTAATCCATAAATACCTTGCGGTAAAATTCCTTGTAATCCTCATCGGTACATTCACTTGGATTTTTGGTCCAGAGAGGATTGGTATCGTTGAGTGGTACCGGACGTTTTACAATCTTTACCTTGTCCTTGGCCGGAGAAACTTCTACGATTTCTTTTTCGCCCTTGTCGTTTTCTTTTTCCTCGGTCTTGGCCTCTTCGTGGATTTCTTCAATTACTTTATCGGTATCTTTTACATCTTCCTTGTCGATGGTTTCATATTCTTCCGGGGGTCATTGGCCTTGGAAAGATTAGATCTCGGTTGGCATGAAAGAACAGTATTTTTCAATGACTTCTCTTGCACGGTATTCGTTGGCAAATTCCAGACAGTCCTCATTTAAGAACAGTGTGATTTCTGTACCAACGGTTGTTTTGTCGCGTCTTTCATATCAAATTCGGTACACCATCGCAGGCC
>ENA-OQNM01000299-OQNM01000299.1-human-gut-metagenome-genome-assembly--contig:-NODE-299-length-18739-cov-2.965667_pt1 | contig 18739 bp, 18 predicted proteins | sample MGYA00242632_ERZ504886 | MGnify/ENA primary metagenome ERZ504886 (study PRJEB26092, sample SAMD00036424) | human gut metagenome | host: Homo sapiens | study: EMG produced TPA metagenomics assembly of... | reverse complement strand
GTGGAGTTTGGGGAGCCGGCATGTGGCATTTCAAATGGAATACTGTGGAGGGTAAAAAGAAAAGGAGAAGCAATGCTCCTCCTTTCCCGGTAGTTTAATTTTTAAATATCTAAAAAATGACGTTACAAATATACAACATCGCAGAGGCGATGTCAAGTGTTTCGCCAATTATTTTCGATTATAATCCTGCCAATTCCAATACTTTGTCAATGGCAGCGTTCAGTCCATCAACATTCTTACCGCCGGCAGTTGCAAAGTGGGGCTGGCCACCGCCACCGCCTTGGATAAGTTTGGCGGCTTCTTTCACCAGGTTACCGGCTTTCAGTCCACCTGTCACAAGGTTGTCGCTCAGCATGACGGTCAGCATCGGCTTGCCTTCGGCTTCTGTTCCGGCCACGAAGAACAAGTTTTCCGTAATCTGGCCACGCAGCTGGAAGGCGATGTTCTTCACTGTTTCTGCCGGCAGCGGGGCACAGAACTTGATGACTTTAACGCCATTGACTTCCTGCACGTTCTTCAGCAGTCTTTCTTTCAGCTGTGCTTCTTTCTCTTTCATGAAGTCCTCTACCTGCTTCTTCAGTCCGGCGTTCTCGTCGATATACTTGCGGATGGTTCCGGCAAGGTCGGGTGCGTTGTTGAAGAGCGCCTTCAGGTCGTGCAGCGTGTCCTCGATGGTGTTCATCAATTCCTCCACGCGTGCACCCGTGTAGGCTTCGATACGGCGCACACCGGCAGCCACGGAGCTTTCGGAGATAATCTTCACCATACCGATGTTTCCGGTTGCAGCCACATGTGTACCACCACAGAACTCTACGGAAGAACCGAACTGGATAACGCGTACATGGTCGCCGTACTTTTCGCCGAACAGAGCGATGGCGCCCAGTTCTTTGGCTTCTTCGATAGGAATGTTGCGGTATTCCTTCAAAGGTATGTTGGCGCGAATCTTTGCATTAACGATGTGTTCCACCTTGCGGATTTCCTCGTCCGTCACCTTTTGGAAGTGTGAGAAGTCGAAACGCAGGGAGTCTGGTGTAACCAAAGAGCCCTTCTGCTCTACATGTTCGCCCAATACTTCGCGCAGTGCGGCATCCAGCAAGTGGGTGGCAGAGTGGTTGGCAGCACAAGCAGCACGTTTGTCGGTATCTACGCATGCCATCATCGGAGCTTCCAAATGTTGGGGCAGCTTCTTGGTGATGTGGATGGGCAAGTTGTTTTCCTTCTTGGTGTCTACTACTTCGATGGTTTCGAACTCGTTTACCAATACACCGGTATCGCCTACCTGACCGCCGCTTTCGGCGTAGAATGGAGTCTTGTCCAGTACAATCTGATATAAGGTCTGGTTCTTCTGCTTCACTTGGCGGTAGCGCAGAATGGATGTCTCGTATTCCGTATAGTCATATCCCACGAATTCAGTGGTACCTTCTTTCAGCGTAATCCAGTCACCGGTCTCTATGGCAGCGGCATTGCGGGCACGTTGTTTTTGCTGTTGCATTTCGGCGTCAAACTCCTTGATGTCGGCAGTCATGCCGTTTTCGCGGAGAATCAGCTCCGTCAAGTCAAGCGGGAAACCGAAGGTGTCATATAAAGTGAAGGCGTCCTTTCCGCTGATTTTGTTCTTGCCGGCGGCTTTGGCGTCTGCCATGGTCTTTTCCAGCAGGCGGATACCCGTCTCCAAAGTGCGGAGGAAGGAATCTTCTTCTTCCTTGATAACTTTGGCAATCAGTTCCTTCTGTGCATTCAGTTCGGGATAAGCGGCACCCATGTTCTCGATGAGTACGGGGAGGAGCTTGTACATGAATGCCTGCTTCTGTCCGAGGAACGTGTAGCCGTAGCGAACGGCACGGCGGAGAATACGGCGGATGACATAACCTGCTTTGGCATTACTTGGAAGCTGTCCGTCGGTAATAGAGAAGGCGATGGTACGGATGTGGTCGGCAATCACACGCATGGCGATGTCCGACTTCTCATCGTCGCCGTACTTCTTGCCTGCTATGTCTCCGATGGCTTTCAGTATCGGTTGGAACACGTCGGTGTCGTAGTTGGAGGTCTTTCCTTGCAGTGTGCGCACCAGTCGCTCGAAGCCCATGCCGGTGTCGATAACCTTGGCGGGAAGTCCTTCCAGGCTGCCGTCTGCCTTGCGGTTGAACTGCATGAACACGAGGTTCCAGATTTCAATCACCTGCGGGTGGTCTTTGTTCACCAGCTGGCTGCCGGGTACTTTGCCCTTCTCTTCTTCCGAACGGGAGTCCACATGGATTTCCGAACACGGACCGCACGGTCCCGTATCACCCATTTCCCAGAAGTTATCGTGTTTGTTGCCATTCAGAATGTGGTCTTTCGGCAAGAACTGCTCCCAGTAAGAAGCGGCTTCGTTGTCGCGTTCCAGTCCTTCTTCGGCGCTACCTTCGAATACGGTGGCGTAGAGGTCTTTGGGGTCGAGTTTCAATACATCCACCAGATACTCCCATGCCCAGGAGATGGCTTCTTTCTTGAAGTAGTCGCCGAACGACCAGTTGCCCAGCATCTCGAACATGGTGTGGTGGTAGGTATCGTGACCTACTTCCTCCAGGTCGTTGTGTTTTCCGCTTACGCGAAGGCATTTCTGCGAGTCAGCAACTCTTTTGTATTTCGCCGGGTGGTTGCCCAAAATGATATCTTTAAACTGGTTCATTCCCGCATTGGTGAACATCAACGTGGGGTCATCCTTAATCACCATCGGGGCCGAAGGCACTATCTGGTGACCTTTACTTTCGAAGAAACTCTTGAAAGAGTCTCTGATTTCGTTTGCAGTCAACATACTCTCTATTGATTTATCTGATTCTAATTTGATTTATCTTCTTCTGTTCGTTTTTGTCCGTTTCTTACTACTAACTACTTGCTACTTAGTCTTAATATTCTTGAAAAAACTGTGCAAAGATAGCTTGTTTTTATTACTTTTGTCGCATTGACAAGCGAAATATTTCCTAAGATGCGCAAAGTTTACTACATTTATAATCCCCAGACGCAGACGTATGACCGTATTTATCCTACCGTGAGGCAGCGGGCGTTGAGCATTCTCCGCCGTTTGTTCATCGGTATGGGGCTGGGTGCGGGCAGTTTCATCGTATTGCTGCTTATCTTCGGTTCTCCGTCGGAGAAGGAGCTGCGGAAGGAGAACAGCAAACTGCAGGCGCAGTACAACGTGCTCTCCCGTCGGCTGGACGAGGCGATGGGAGTGCTGCAGGACATACAGCAGCGTGACGACAATCTGTACCGGGTGATTTTCATGGCCGACCCTATTCCTTCTGCCATCCGTCAGGCTGGATATGGCGGCACCAACCGCTATGAGCATCTGATGGATATGGCAAACTCTGACCTGGTTATCAATACCACCCAGAAGATGGACATGCTGACGAAGCAGCTCTATATTCAGTCATGCTCTTTCGATGACGTGGTGGAGATGTGCAAGAATCATGATGAAATGCTGCGTTGCATTCCTGCCATACAGCCTGTTTCGAACAAGGACCTCCGTAAGACTGCTTCCGGTTACGGTACGCGTATCGACCCCATTTATGGTACCAGCAAGTTCCATGAGGGTATGGACTTTTCGGCTCCTCAGGGTACAGACGTCTATGCCACGGGAGACGGTACTGTGGTGCAGATGGGCTGGCAATCGGGCTATGGCAATAGAATCGTGATAGATCACGGATTCGGTTACCAGACAGTATATGCACACTTGCGCGATTTCCGGACGAAGTTAGGCAAGAAAGTGGTACGTGGTGAGGTCATTGGCGGGGTAGGCAGTACGGGCAAGAGCACTGGTCCGCATTTGCACTACGAAGTACACGTCAAGGGAAAGGTTGTGAATCCCGTCAACTACTACTTTATGGACCTCAGTGCTGAGGATTATGACCGCATGATACAGATTGCTGCGAACAATGGTAAGGTGCTTGATTGACGGATGATTGATAAAGAAAGGATTACATCATGTTGAATACAGATAAGAATTTGAAGTTATATTACTCCATCAGTGAGGTGGCTGCCATGTTCGACGTCAACGAATCGCTGCTCCGTTTCTGGGAAAAGGAGTTTCCGCAACTCAATCCGAAGAAAGGAGGGCGGGGAATACGCCAGTACCGTAAGGAGGACATTGAGACAGTGAAACTTATCTATCATCTGGTGAAGGAGCGCGGGATGACCTTGCCCGGCGCCCGCCAACGGATAAAAGACAATAAGGAAGCTACGATACGTAACTTTGAAATCGTAGATCGCCTCAGAGCTATCCGCGAAGAACTGGTAGGCATGAAACTGGCATTGGATGAGTTTACCTACGAGGATGTGGAGAACTTGAAGGAAAATATCCAAGGACTGAAGTAGAATACCACTCCGTTTATTCCTCTACTCTCGTCACTTGTTTTATATTCTGTATCTGCTTCAGATTATTGCAGATAGTGCGCACGTCGTCCACATCGTGTACATAGAGCTGTATCTTTCCTTCGAAGATGCCATCGTTGGTTTCGATGGTCAGTTTACGGATATTCACGTTGAGCTGGCGGGAGATGACTTGGGTCACTTCGTTCAGCAATCCCATGCTGTCTATACCTTTTATATATATGGTGACGAGGAACGACAAATCCTTGTGAGTGTCCCATTCGGTGGCGATGATACGGTTTCCGTAGCTACTTTTAAGGCGGGTGGCAACGGGGCATTGGCGCTTGTGGATGACAACACGGTTCTGTTCGTCGATGTATCCCAGTACGTCGTCACCCGGAATGGGGTGGCAACAGTCAGCCATGATATAGTTCTTTGAGATGGTCTCTTCCGTCAGCTTCAGAATCTGCTTGGTGTTGATTTTCTCTTGCGGTGCTTTCTCTTCCGGTTGTTCTTTGGCATCCTTGTTGTCCTTGTTACCGAAGGAGAAGGTCAGGAACTTCTTCCAGTTGCTGTTCTGTTTTTCCTTGAACACATTCTTGTCGGCATCGCCCAGCACAACCCGCTTGTTACCAATGGCAACGAACAACTCGTCGCGGGTGTGGAAGCCGTGCAGCCTGGTCAGTTTGTCCAGAGCGGCATCATCCATACGTATATCCTCGTTTTTGAAGAATTCGTTCAGTATGGTTTCACCTTCTTTTTGATAGGCTTTTGCTTCTTTACGCAAGATGGCGGCAATCTTGGTACGGGCACGGGCAGTGGTGGCATATACTTCCCACTCCGGCTGCACGCGTTGCGATTTGGAGGTCAATATCTCTACCTGGTCACCGCTTTGCAGTTTGTGGCTTAGGGGGACCAATTTGTGGTTTACCTTGGCGCCGATGCAGTGGCTGCCGATGTCGGTATGCAAGGAGAAGGCAAAGTCCAGTGCCGTAGAGTTCTGCGGCATGGTCTTGAGGTCGCCTTTCGGGGTGAAGACGAAAATTTCCGACGCGAACAAGTTTAGTTTGATGGTATCGAGAAAGTCGATGGCGTCCGGTTGCGGGTCATCCAGAATTTCTTTGATGGTACGCAGCCATTTCTCCAGTTCGCCTTCATCTTCGCTGCCTCCGCCTTCTTTATATTTCCAGTGTGCGGCAAAGCCTTGTTCGGCAACGTCATTCATACGCTCACTGCGGATTTGTACTTCAATCCATTGCCCGTTGTTACCCATAAGGGTGACGTGCAGGGCTTGGTAGCCGTTGGCTTTGGGATGGCTCACCCAGTCGCGCAGGCGGTCGGGGTGGGGCTTGTATATCTTGGATATGGAGACGTAGATGTCGAAGCAGTCGTTTAGCTCTTCCTCTATATTGCGAGGCTCGAAGATGATGCGGACAGCAAGCAGGTCATAGATTTCCTCGAAGGGGACATGTTTGGTCTGCATTTTGTTCCAGATGGAGTAGATGGACTTTACACGGGCAAGGATACGGTATTTCAGTCCCATTTTGTCCAGTTGCGCCCGTATCGGAGCGGTGAACTCATTGAATACCTTGTCGCGCTCCACAGCGGTGGCTTCCAGTTTCTCTTCTATCTCGTGGTACTCTTCCGGATGTTCGTACTTGAAGCTCAGGTTTTCCAGTTCTGTCTTGATTTTGTACAAGCCGAGGCGGTTGGCGAGAGGAGCATAGATGTAGAGTGTTTCGCCTGCAATCTTGAACTGTTTGTTGGGCAGCATGGAGCCGAGTGTACGCATGTTATGCAGACGGTCGGCTATTTTGATGAGGATAACCCGGATATCGTCGGACATAGTGAGCAGCAGCTTCTTGAAGTTCTCCGCCTGCGCCGAGGCACGGTCGCCGAAGATACCGCCGGAAATCTTTGTCAGCCCGTCTACAATCTGGGCGATTTTGGGACCGAAGATGTTTTCGATATCCTCTACGGTGTAGTCAGTGTCTTCCACCACATCGTGCAGCAATGCCGAGCATATGGAAGTAGACCCCAGTCCTATCTCATTACAGACAATCTTTGCCACAGCAATGGGGTGCATGATGTAGGGCTCGCCGGAACGACGCTTGATGCCCTTATGCGCCTGGTTGGCAAAGTTGAATGCTTTGGTTATTATTTCGACGCGCTTGCGGTGTTTGGTGGCCAAATAGTCGTTCAACAGTTCTTGGAATGCTTGTTCGATCATTTCCTCTTCGGCTTTTTCCTTTTCCTTCTGACTTATATTTTCTTCCATATACTGCTTTCTCCTTTCTTCACTTCACTTTTTGCAAAAATAAGCAATTTTCAACACCGGCCAAGCGTTTATGTCTTTATTTATAAATCTTCAAACGCTTTCCTGCGGAGATTCTGGTACTACGCAATCCATTCCAACTTTTTAACTGATTGACTGTGACGCCGTATTTTCGTGCAATGCTGCCGAGATTGTCACCCTTGCGTATCTTGTAGTAAGTGACATTCCCCGTAGTGGTACTGCTTTTGCTGCTGCGTGCCGTCGGGCGTGTATTGGAAACGGCCACGACTCTGCGGTTCTTGAACAGCTCATTGCTGCGGTGGGCATAGATTGTATCTTGTTTGTCGATGAAGGCACTGATATAATTGATGGGGAGGCGTAGCGTCTGTGGCTTGCTCTCTCCGGGGATGATACTTTTCTTGAATTGAGGATTCAGACTCTTTATCTGATCCAGACTGATGCCGCATAGGTCGGAAATCTGTTCGAAATGAAGGTTACGGCTTACCTGCACCGTATCGGTTGCTTCCGGAATGTCGGTTTCCATGGGGCAGATGTTGTGCTTGCAGTAGTAGGTCATTACGTAGTTGGCAGCAATGAAGGCGGGCACGTAGCCACGTGTCTCTTTGGGCAGATAGTTGTAGATTTCCCAATAATCGGTTTTCCCTCCCGAACGACGGATGGCTTTGTTGATGGTGCCCGGACCGCAGTTATAGGCGGCAATCACCAGGTTCCAGTCTTTGTAAATGTCGTACATGTCCTTCAGGTAGCGTGCTGCCGCCCAGGTTGCCTTTATCGGGTCGCGGCGTTCGTCTACGAGGCTATTGCTTTCCAGTCCGTACTATCTTCCCGGTGGCGAGCATAAACTGCCATAGTCCGCAAGCTCCAGCGCGGGATACGGCAGAAGGGTTGAGAGCGGATTCTATGATGGGCAGATATTTCAGCTCGAGCGGCAGACCGTAGGCGATCCAGCGCTTCTTCGAACGATGGGCGATATAGAAGTTGCAGGCGCTCAGCATGAAGGCAACTTGGTTGCGCAGGCGTCCGGTATACATGTCGATGAATTTGCGTACAATCTCGTTGTACGGCAGTTTCCATGACGGTCGGCGATGCGCGACAACCGGTCTATGTATACAGAGTCACTGAACATCGGGTTTACGGTAGAGGTGCTGCAGTCTTTTCCCAAGTCTATGTAATTCTTGGCTTTCCAGTCATTGAGCAGGCTGTCCAGCGGATAGGTCATGCTTTTGGGCAGCTCGATGGATTCCTGGCGTTCTGTACCGTTTTCGCGGATAAGTACTTCCACGCTTTCTTGCGCATGCATGGCCGGAACGGCGAAGAGGGCGCAAAACAGAAGCGAGGAACCGAGAATAATTCTTTTCATATATATGGCCTTGTGTATCATTAGGTAATAATTTATGCTTTAATTTTCGTTTTTAGAATCGGAAACTGCATTGCACGCCGACGTTCTTATTAGAGGAACCGGTCATCTGACTGTTGATTATGGCAGGTTCCACTTTCATGCTGAGGTCGGGGGTGATGTCGAAGTTGGACAGTTCTGCGTCTACGTATGCGTCGACAACGGACAATAGATATACACCGATAAAGGCGAAGATGCTCAAGTCGCGGTATCGTCGGAAGGTGTCCTTACGCTTCCGCAGTGTCTCCGTCAGCTGGCTTTCGGTATAGTTATAGTTGGGAGGCAGCAGGTCGGTAATGGTACTGGAGTTGAAATTACCATTTACGGCATCCTTGTAGGCGGCCGAATAGTCCTTGTACATCTTGCTGTTCCACGTGAGGGCATAGGCACAACCGGCAAATCCTCCATAGAAGATGGGCAGTTTCCAATATTTGCGGTTGTAGATTTGTCCACCGCCGGGAATGACGAGGGCAAGCCAGGTGGCTTTTGTGGGGTTGGGCACCCATCGCTTGGGGTCGATGGCCTTTTGCAGGCTGTCTGTAGGTACGGGCTGTTCCTTCAGGTCGGGGCTGGCGGTCATTTCCAGCATCTTCCGTTTGTTTTCGGCCGCAAGACTGTCGGCAACAGCGAGGCTGTCCCGGTTTACCACGGTGTTGAGTGTATCGGTCTGATGCCGCTGCGCACGCTTGGAAGCGGCACGCGGACGGTCCTGACCATACATAGCAATCCCTGCCGTCTGTAAAAAACAGAGCAGCAGGGTAATGGCTAACTGATATATTCTTCCTTTTTTTCTCATTTATTTCTTCAGCGTATCAAGAATGCCGATGATACGTTCCAATTCTTCTTCGTTATTGAACGGGATACTGATTTTGCCTTTTCCTTTCTCCGAGCAGGTGAGTTGCACCTTGGTGCTGAAAAAGCCCGAGTAGTTGTCGTTTCAACATATTGAATTCTTCGGGCAGTTTGGCGCGCTTGGGAGCAATCTTACGACCACCGCTTTTCACGGTTTCGCCTTCACTCAGTGACTTTACTATTCTTCACTTTGCGTACGGAATACCCGTGCTCCAGGATTTCCTCGAAAATCTTTACTTGCAGTTTGGGGTCGCCGAGCGTTACCAACGCGCGGGCATGTCCCATGTCTATCTGCTTGTTCTGCAGCCCCATCTGGACGGGAGCTGGCAGTTTGAGCAGCCGCAGGTAATTGGCGATGGTGGTGCGCTTCTTGCCTACACGTTCGCTGAGGCGCTCTTGCGTCAGCCCGTATTGCTCCAATAGATGCTGGTAAGCGAGAGCTATTTCTACGGAGTTCAAGTCTTCGCGCTGTATGTTTTCGATGAGCGCCATTTCCATGACGTTCTCATCGTCTGCAGTGCGGATATAGGCGGGGATGCTGGTCAGTCCGGCAAGCTGCGAAGCGCGGAAACGACGCTCGCCGGCGATAATCTGGTATTCGTCGTCGCTAAGCTTGCGCAGGGTGATGGGCTGTATGATGCCGATTTCGGAGATGGAATCAGCTAACTCCTGCAACGCAACCGGGTCGAATTCATGACGGGGCTGGTTGGGATTGACCGTAATCTTCGACAACTCTATTTCATTGATAGAAGAGGAGCCTTCGGTCTTTACTTCATCCATGGAGAAGAGGGCGTCCAGCCCGCGTCCTAATGCATTTCTTTGTGCCATCTATTTATTTACTATTTATTCCCTACGGTCATGACACATTTCTTATCTTTGACACATAGGTACGTTGACGATTTACAATTTACTATTTAGCCATACGGGGTGATTTTGTTGTGTATTGTAAATATGGTATTTATCACTACCCCCTAATCATTAATCACTAACTGCTTATTCCTTATCCCTAACCGCTAATCCCTTCTTTCGTTTCTGCTTATCAGCTCCTTGGCAAGTGCCATGTGGTTCTTGGCTCCGGTTGAGTCTGCGTCATAGAGAATGGTGGGCAGGCCGTAGCTGGGAGCTTCGCTCAGTTTCACATTACGCTGGATGACGGTGTTGAACACCAATTCCTGGAAGTGGCGTTTCACTTCATCGTAAATCTGGTTGGCTTGGCGCAGACGCGAGTCGTACATCGTCAGCAGGAAGCCTTCGATTTCGAGGGCAGGGTTCAGCTTGGACTTGATGATTTTAATGGTATTCAGCAATTTGCTGATGCCTTCTAGTGCAAAATATTCCGCTTGTACGGGGATGATTACTGAATCGGCGGCAGTCAGTGCGTTGACCGTAATCAGGCCCAAAGACGGGGAACAGTCTATCAAGATATAGTCAAATTCATTCTTCAGCGGAGCGAGTACCTCTTTCAGTATCTTTTCGCGGTTTTTCAGATTGAGCATCTCTATTTCGGCACCTACCAGATTGATGTGGGAGGAGATTACCTTCAGTGTGTCTATCTCCGTGTCATGAAGGGCTTCGCGTACGTCTGCACGGTCAATAATGCACTCGTAGATAGTACATTCCGACTGCTTGATGTCCACACCCAATCCTGAGGAGGCATTGGCCTGAGGGTCGGCATCCACAACGAGCACTTTCTTTTCAAGTGTGGCGAGTGAGGCTGCGAGGTTGATCGTCGTCGTAGTCTTGCCTACACCACCCTTTTGGTTAGCCATAGCAATTATTTTTCCCATAATCTCAATATTTATTGGCAGCGAAATAAGTGATAATTCCGGATAGCGCCTACAAATTTGGAGAAAGATTGCAAAAACGGTTGATAAGTCGGCTGTTTTGTTAATAACTCACAGACGTTTACCGCTGTTTTTCTTCCTGTAAATTACTCGTAAAGCGTTCTTTCTCTGTTTAGTGGGCAAATATACGTATTTATCTTGAAATGAAGCTGTTTTTTTGTCTCGCTTGCAGAAGATTAAGATTTGTAAACCAATGGAAGACATTGGCTTGGACTATTCTCTCTACTTGCATGAGATGTACATCTCGTGTTGTTTGAGACGGGCATCTCATGTTGCTCGAGATGCACATCTCATGCAGATGGACTACTGTGTGGATTGCGGTCGGCAGATAAGTTGTTCCCAGGCGGAAGGAGAGGAGATGGTGTCAGACCAAGGCTTTGACGAACTCCCAGCAGAAGTATGCACATATGACACATTTCACTACTGTGCCCAGCAAGAATCCAAGCAGCGAGCCCAGCCCCGATTTCAAGGCCTGGTCTGTCTTGCTGCCTCCCATCAGTTCGCCGGCAAAGGCTCCGAGAAAGGGGCCGAGGATGATGCCCCAAGGCATGAAGAACAACCCTACGATGGTGCCTATGAGGCAGCCGCGCGTTCCCCACCGACTGCCTCCGCTATATTTGCTGCCCAGCATCGGGACGAAATAATCCAGTATCTGTACAAGGACGACTGCTGCCAGCCATAGAAGTAACTGCGTGGTGGAAAACTGCGCCTTGTCCGTGAAATGTAGAAGCAACAAGCCTGCATAGGCTACGGGCGGTCCCGGAATCATAGGCAGGATACATCCTGCCAATCCGACAATCAGGCAGAGGATGCCTAAGATGATGAGAAGAATGTCCATAGGTGTATCGTTTCTGTTGGTGAAGATGACAGCGGTTGTTCCCTGCTACTCGAATCGGTTGTATATGACAATGGGGCGGGAGCGGCGTGTGCTCATCGACGGGAACCATATATCGTCGGCTGTGAGGCCGCATTGCTTGATGGCTTCGGCGCAGTATTCCAGTCGTCCGAAGTCGGCATCGACATTGTTTGTACCGAATGTGAATTTGATTCCACGTGCTTTGGCGCGACGGATAATCTCGAAACTGGGAATCCGGTAGCGTGCATTGATTTCCAGAGCGATTCCATGTTGTTGCAATACATCCAATACGCGTTCAATGCGTCCGTCCGTCCAGTACTTGTCGTAATCATTCGCCATAGTGTCGGGCAAGAAGGTAGGGTTGGCATAAATGTCGGCAGGCTCGTTGGTCAGAATCAGGACTGTTTGGTCGACAAGGTGGTCCATATACCGTTCAAGCGTAATGTCATCAAAGAGTGCTTCTTCGGCCCGGTAGATGCGCGAATTACGTCCCTTGTGGTCTATGATGGTCATGGCGTCGGTAAACAGGTAATCGAAAATTCCCAAGGCTTCCTGCGAGAAAGTTGCCGTCCATTTGCGTCCCTCACCTTGTACACCGCACAGGAATGGCATCCCTTTTACTTCATTAAAATAGTCGTACACTTCTTTGTTATCGGCCAGCATACGTCCTACGCCTCCTTCTCCGGCATTGGGGGCGACACCATAGTTGATACCGTAATTCATGGACATGGCGTGTGCCGTTTCCTTCGTCAGCCCTCCTTTCAAGTGAACGTGGTAGTCTATAACTGGGAAATCGCGCTGCTGTAGCCTGATTATCTCATCCGTGCGCTCGTCTACCGGAGCAAGCGTGTCGGCTTCGTTGCGTGCTTCCTTGGCAAGCTGTTCGATGGCGAGATTCCGGAATGACACTTCGCCGTGTATGCCTTGCAAGGCTATGGAACCTTGACTCAACAGTTGCCGGGCGTGCTCCTCTGTGCGATATGGATGTTCGGGTTCGGTATAGCAGACAACTTCGGTTCCGTTAATGCAGACAATGATGTTTTGTCCGCGTACGGTTATCTCGAAGTCAAACCATTCTCCATCTTTTGCGAGTGAGCGATAGAGGTTGCGCACCGAGGCGAGTGAGCCGCTCTTGCGTGTGCCGTCGATGTCTCCGTTACGGAATATCACTTCATAACCGGACTCGCCGTCCGTATGAAAGAGGAGGCCTGCTTCGGAGCCGGGTTGTGTGAGGGCTTCTCCGGTGAGTCGGAAATTTTGGTATTCTTTGTCGTTGAAGAGCTTCCGGCCTTCTGCAATGACCGGGTCTGCCGTGTGAAGCGTAGATGTCCCGTCATTCCATTGGTCAAGTGGCTCGAGAGAACTGTTCCTGCCACAACTTGTCAGGGTTGTTAGAAACAGAATTATTGCGGCAGCTGCCGTCTCGATACGTGCAGCAATGGTAGGATGGCAAAAAGTGTTCATTATAGCATGGATTTTATGAATGATTATATTCCGATTATTGTCGGTACAAAGTTAGCCTTTTCTGAAAATATCTTTGAATACAAAAGAATTATTATCTTTGTAGTATTCAGTTTAAAGCCTTTTTAGCTACTTTTGCACGATAATAAAAAGAAAGTTATGGAAAATCAGAGACCTTTGATATTGATTTCCAATGATGACGGCATCATTGCGAAAGGTATTAGCGAGTTAATCAAATTCCTCCGTCCGCTGGGTGAGATTGTGGTAATGGCGCCGGATGCACCCCGCTCTGGAAGTGCGTGTGCGCTGACAGTAACGGAACCTATCCACTACCAGCTGGTTCGTAAGGATGTTGGGCTGACGGTATACAAGTGTTCCGGTACGCCGACCGACTGTGTGAAGCTGGCTTTTCATACGGTGCTCGACCGCAAGCCCGACTTGGTGGTAGGCGGCATCAATCATGGCGACAATTCTTCCGTAAACCTGCATTATTCCGGTACGATGGGCGTTGTGATAGAGGGATGCCTGAAAGGAGTGCCTTCCATTGGATTCTCTCTTTGCAGCCATGAGCCGAACGCTGATTTTGAGCCTGCAGGTCCTTACATCCGAGAGATAACCCGGCTGGTATTGGAGAAAGGACTCCCTCCGTTGACGTGCCTCAATGTCAACTTCCCCGATACCAAAGAACTGAAGGGTGTGAAGATTTGCGAACAAACCAAAGGGCAATGGACTAATGAATGGGAAAACTTTGCCCATAGAGGAGATGCCCATTACTACTGGCTGACCGGTGAGTTTGAGAACAACGATGCTGAAAACGAGAAGAATGACCATTGGGCACTCGATAACGGTTATGTGGCAATCACCCCGACCACGGTGGATGCAACGGCATACGGCTTGATTGATGAACTGAAAACATGGTTCTGAATTAATTGACAATTATCAATTGATATGAAGTACTACTTGATTGCCGGTGAAGCTTCTGGTGACCTGCATGCTTCCCATCTGATGGCTGCATTGAAGGAGGAGGACTCGCAAGCGGAGTTCCGTTTCTTCGGAGGCGATCTCATGGCTGCAGTGGGTGGTGTGATGGTGAAGCATTACAAAGAGTTGGCATATATGGGGTTCATTCCCGTATTGCTGCATCTGCGCACCATTTTTGCCAATATGAAGCGCTGCAAGGAGGATATTGTTGCGTGGCAGCCGGATGTGCTGATTTTGGTGGACTATCCGGGCTTTAATCTGGATATAGCCAAGTTTGTCCATGCCAACACGAGGATTCCTGTCTTTTATTATATCTCTCCCAAGATTTGGGCATGGAAGGAATACCGCATCAAGAATATTAAACGGGATGTAGATGAGCTGTTCTCCATCCTACCGTTCGAAGTGGAGTTTTTTGAAGGGAAGCACGGGTATCCGATACGTTATGTTGGCAATCCGACAGTGGATGAAGTGACGGCTTTTCTTGCTTCCAGCTCAGAGACATTCGACGACTTTGTCCGGGCAAACGGACTTCCTACCAAACCCATTATTGCTCTGCTGGCTGGTAGCCGCAAGCAGGAAATCAAGGACAATCTGCCCGACATGCTTCGTGCGGCAGCTTCTTTTCCCGATTATCAACTGGTGCTGGCCGGTGCTCCGGGTATTTCCCCCGAGTATTATAAACGTTATGTGGGTGGGGCGGACGTGAAGATTATCTTCGACAAGACATACCCTTTGTTTGAGGCAGGCAGAGGCTGCACTGGTCACTTCGGGGACGGCAACGCTGGAAACAGCTCTGTTCCGTGTGCCGCAAGCGGTGTGCTACCATACTCCGATAGGAAAGGTTATCGCTTTCCTGAAACGGCATATACTGAAAGTGAAGTACATTTCCCTGGTCAATCTCATAGCCAACCGGGAGGTGGTGAAAGAGCTGGTTGCAGATACCATGACGGTAGAGCAGGTACGCTCGGAGCTGAACCGCATTTTGTACGATAAGGAATACCGCCGTCAGATGCTCGAGGGATATGAGTATATGGCATCCCGTCTGGGAGAGGCAGGGGCACCCAAACATGCTGCCCGCGAGATGGTGGCATTACTGAGAAAGAGGGAAGAATAATCGAAAAATTAAGAATTTGTTAAAATGGGAAAAGCCGGTGCAGTAAATGCCCGGCTTTTGTATTTTCTATACAGAAACAAATGAAAAGGACTTTGATTATGAAAAAGCTACATTGGTTATTTATGGCAATATGTTTGGCAGTGATGCCCGCTTTGCAATCATGTGATGATAACGACGGATATTCTTTGGGTGATTTCACCCCGCCTTTGTGGGCTACTGTGCGTGTTACGGGAAATGCCTTTTATTTAAACTGCGATGTCTGGGGGACACTCTGGCCGGTGAATACGGACATTGGGTGGTATGATGCTGTGGATGGGCAGCGTGTGATTACCATGTTCAATCCTTTGTGGGACGACTATGCAGGGTATGACCATGCTGTGAAATTGTTACGCTTGCAGAATGTTCTGACGAAAGAGGTGGAGACGCTGACTCCCGAAACAGAAGAGGAGTTCGGCAATGATTCCGTACTTATATATAAAGGTGACATTACCATTAGCGGTGGCTATATGAACATTTTTTTCATGCAGAACCTGCCGTCTTCGGCTGATAATAAACATCGCATCAGTCTGGTACGTCCGCAAGAAGATGATGCTTTGTATGGTGAAGACGGATACATCCACTTGGAACTCCGCTATAACGACTATGATGACTTGACGGGTTATCGCAGCCCCGGTGCTGTTTCTTATAATCTGAACAGTCTGGACATTCCCTTTGAAACCAAAGGTATCAAGTTGAAACTCAATTCAGAGGAGAATGGAGAGGTGGAAGTAACCTTTGATTTGAAAACTGTGGGTACTAATGAAAAGTTGACTACTAATGTGGATTTGTCCAATATGCAGTTGAAGTAAGAAAGAGTTTGCGAGAGTATATAGTTAGAAAGAGCACCCGGGATTTTGATGTCATTCACCTTGCCCGGGTGCTCTTTTTATATTTGTTTTATGTAAGTTTGGTCATGTGAGTCGTCGTTAGAACATCGTCAAGGCATATAGATAAACAACTGCTGCAGGAATTGCCATCAGTGCACTGTCGAAACGGTCGAGCATCCCTCCATGCCCCGGCAGAATGTTACCGGAATCCTTTATGCCCAATTGGCGTTTCATGAGTGATTCGGTCAGATCGCCCCAAGTGCCGAAAATGACGACAACGATTGCCAGACCTACCCATTGCCATTCTGACATAAATGGAAAGAAGTGTGCAAAGCCAAGAGAGGAAGCGATGGAGAATATTCCGCCGCCGATGCTGCCCTCCCAAGATTTTTTAGGTGAGATACGTTCGAACAGACGGTTTTTGCCTATCAGCGAACCTACGCAATAGGCACCTGTATCGCTCAACCAGATAAATACGAAAATGGAAAGCGGTAGAATAGGGTTATAGGTTACACTGCCCGTTTCCGAGGAATTTTGAAAAGCAAGTACGTTCAGCAGGGCAAAGGGGAGTGCCACGTATAATTGGCTTAGCATGGAGTAGGCCCAGTTATCCGTCGGATTCTTTTTCTTGAGGTAAAGTTCCGTAATCATCATGTAGAGCAATAGTCCCAAATAAGGAAGGAATACCCGTGCTCCTACAGACTGCTGGGTACAGAAACTCATTAATGCAAGGAAAAGGTAGGCTCCCCCCAATGCAGTGATGGTTTTGTTAATGCTTACTTCGCCGCTTTTGCTGACTAATTGGGCAAACTCATGTACGCTCAGTGCGCTGATAATGGTGAACAGTATACCGAACGAAAGGGGGCTGTAAAGAATACAGCCCACCAATACTATGACGAATAACACGCCGGTAACGGCACGTTGGATAAAGTTATTTTTCATGCTTTTCTTCTTCTTCCTTGACTTCCTTTTCTGCTTCTATGGCTTTTTGCTCTTCTTCTTGCTCTGCTTTTTTTAGCTCGGCAGCAGTCTTGTTTGCACTGATTTCCTCCGAGCGGGAAGCCCATGGACGTTTCCCAAAGATGTGCTCAACGTCTTCGGCAAAGATTACTTCTTTGTCAATCAGCAGTTGTGCCAGCCGGTTGTGCCCTTCTTGGTTTTCGGACAATATTTTCTTGGCACGTTCGTACTGTTCGTTGACCATCTGCTTCACTTCTTCGTCAATCAGTTCCGCAGTCTTTTCGCTATACGGGCGGTTGAAGGAATATTCCTCATTATTATAGTAACAGAGATTGGGGAGTTTTTCGCTCATACCCAGATAGGCAATCATACCGTACGCCTGCTTGGTCACGCGTTCCAAGTCATTCATGGCTCCGGTGGATATTCTACCTAAGAATAGGTCTTCGGCAGCACGTCCTCCCAAGGTGGCACACATCTCATCAAGCATCTGTTCCTTGGTGGTGATTTGCCGTTCTTCCGGCAGATACCAAGCCGCGCCCAAAGCGCGTCCACGGGGTACAATGGTTACTTTAATCAGTGGATTGGCGTATTCCAGTAACCAGGAGATACTGGCATGGCCGGCTTCGTGTATGGCAATGGAACGGCGTTCGGCCTCGGTAGTGATTTTGGTTTTCTTTTCCAACCCACCCACAATACGGTCTACAGCGTCCAGGAAGTCTTGCTTTCCGACAAACTTTTTGCCGTGGCGGGCGGCTATCAAAGCTGCTTCGTTACATACATTGGCAATGTCTGCCCCCGAGAATCCGGGAGTCTGGCGTGCCAGAAGGTCTACATCCACACTATTGTCTATCTTGATGGGGCGCAGGTGTACACCGAATACTTCCTTACGCTCATTAAGGTCGGGTAGGTCTACATGTATTTGGCGGTCAAAACGTCCGGCACGCAACAATGCCTTAATCCAAAACGTCCACACGGTTGGTGGCGGCTAAGATGATAACACCACTGTTGGAGCCGAAACCGTCCATCTCGGTCAGTAACTGGTTCAATGTGTTCTCGCGCTCGTCGTTGCCACCCATAGCGGCTGCTTTGGCACGGGCACGCCCTACAGCGTCAATCTCGTCGATAAACACGATACAAGGCGCTTTTTCCTTTGCTTGGCGGAACAAATCGCGGACACGGGAAGCTCCCACGCCGACAAACATTTCCACAAAGTCGGAACCTGCCAAAGAGAAGAAAGGTACGTTGGCTTCTCCGGCCACAGCCTTTGCAAGCAGGGTCTTTCCGGTTCCCGGAGGGCCTACTAGCAAAGCGCCTTTGGGTATCTTACCTCCCAAATCGGTATATTTCTGGGGCTCTTTCAAGAACTCGACAATTTCTTCTACCTCTTGCTTGGCTTCGGCAAGTCCTGCCACATCTTTGAATGTAATCTTGATGGGGGAACCTTTTTCAAACAATTGGGCCTTGGACTTTCCTACGCTGAAGATGCCTCCACCTCCACCCATGCCTCCACCACCGCTCATGCGGCGGGACATGAAAATCCAGAAACCGATAAGGAATGCTAAAAGGGAGAATCTGCCACAGAATGGCACCGAAGTAGTTCCGTTTTTTTTCGTAGTTAATAGAACCGTCAAAGTGGGCGTCGTCTCTTTCCTTTTGCAGGAAATTGCCCAGGCTCTCGCGTGAAGGGGCCTCGGTCGTAATAAGCGGATTCTTACCTACGCGACTGGAGTCCTGACGAAATACGTTTCCTACGTGTTGCGTTT
>ENA-OQNM01000298-OQNM01000298.1-human-gut-metagenome-genome-assembly--contig:-NODE-298-length-18754-cov-3.009771_pt1 | contig 18754 bp, 19 predicted proteins | sample MGYA00242632_ERZ504886 | MGnify/ENA primary metagenome ERZ504886 (study PRJEB26092, sample SAMD00036424) | human gut metagenome | host: Homo sapiens | study: EMG produced TPA metagenomics assembly of... | reverse complement strand
AAATGCAATTTCTGACTACCACGTCCGAGGGCTACATCAGCCTGTTCTTTACGCTGGCACTGATGCTGGTCCTGCTGTACTTCATGATCTACCGTCCGCAGAAGAAGCAGGAGAAGAAGGACGCCGCCATGCGCAACAGCCTGGAGATCGGCGATCAGGTCACCACCATCGGCGGTGTGATCGGCCGCGTTGTTGCCATCAAGGATGATACCTTCGTGCTGGAAACCGGCGCAGACCGTGTGAAGATCCGCTTTACCAAGACTGCCATCGGCTCTGTCGAGAAGCTGAACATGGACAAGGCTGAAAACAAGACGGACAAGAAGTAATTTTTTCGATCACCGCATATCCGACGCGTCTCTCTGCATAGTGTATGGCAGGGAGGCGCGTTTTTATGTTGGAAAAAACTCATACCCCGGCGGCTCTGCTGCTGGGAGCGCTGGCCGGAGTGTTGGCTGCGACGCTCTGCATCTTGGGGTCTGCGGCCTGGATGGCAAAGCAGGGCTGCTCGGCGTCCATGGCGTGGCCGCTGGCCACGGTGTCGGTTTGCGTCGGGGGCTTCTGCGGCAGTGCACTGGCGGCGTTCTGGAAAAAAGACAGGGTCTTTTGACGGGCTTGCTGTTGGGCGGACTGTTTGCGGCAGCGCTGAGCGGTCTGCTGCTGATGTCCGGCGGCCTGTTTGACACCCCGGCTTTGCTCCGGATGGCAGCGGTGCTTCTCTGCAGCTGTGCCGGGGGTGTTCTGGGCCGGGCTCTCGGAGAGAAAAAACGTCGGATCTGAAGGAGGATGCAGGATGTGGGTCTATCCGTCTGATGAAGTCCGGACATCGCCTGAGACTACGGCGCTTCTGCCGCAGCTCCCGGCAGAGTCCGGTACCCCGAAGCAACCGGTTCCGGAGCCCCTGAACGCCGGAGAAGCAATGCCGGATGGCGTCGCACAGCAACCGGAACGGCTGCACCGCCGCATGCGGCATGCCAGCCGGGATTGCTGCCTGCTGGCGGCGGCCTTTTTGCTGGGCACAGCGGCAGCGGGCAGCCTGCAGGCGGTCTGCGATGCCTCGCAACAGGAGATGCTGAGCTATTTTCTGCAATGCTGGTGCGGGCTCTTTTCGGTTTCTGCGCCAACGTCTGCAGCAGGGCTGTTCTGCGCCGAGTATGCGGCCCTTGCTGCTGCGGCAACGCTGCTGCTTTTGCTGGGCCTGTCCGCTGTGGGGCCGGTGTGCATCTTTTTGTTTACGATGCTGTACGGCCTTGGCAACGGCCTTTTATCCGCGCAGCTGCTGGCGGGGGCAGACGGGAAAAGCATCCTCGCTTTGTTGCTGCTGGGCATTCCGGCCGCCTGTGCCGCCGGCTGCCTGTGCATGTTCGGTGCAGCAGCACTGCAGGTGAGCGGGCGCATCCGGGCCTACTCCTTCCGGAAAACGGCCGGACAAGCCTGTTCCGGGGCGCGGGAACTGATGGGGCAGTATCTGCTGGTGATCGTGGTATTTTTGCCGCTGTGCGGCGCAGCGACAGGAGTCGCCTATCTGGGCGGAAAAATCCTTTAACGTCAGCTTTTCTTGCGATGCCGCCCCGGGTATGCTACAATAAGGAAAATGGATGAGAAACGCAGGAGTCTTTTTATGAAAGAGCCGAAACTGAAAACTGTTTATGTCTGCTCCAACTGCGGGGAGACAAGCCCCCGCTGGATGGGCCGCTGCCCGAGCTGCGGGAGCTGGAATACCATGAATGAAGATGTAGTGGCCGAAGCTCCGAAAGCGGGCACCGCTGCGGCACGGCAGGCGGCTGCTGCCCGTCCGGAGGGCGTGACCAGCCTGACGGCCCGGCGTCTGTCCGAGATCAGCACCACAGAGGAGAAAAGCCGCATTCTGACCGGCATTTCAGAGCTGGACCGTGTGCTGGGCGGCGGCATCGTGCTGGGCGGCGTTGTGTTGCTGAGCGGCGAGCCGGGCGTGGGCAAATCCACCATGCTGCTGCAACTGTGCGGTGCCATTTCCAATCAGCATAGCGTTCTGTATATCACGGGCGAAGAATCGGTCCGGCAGGTCAAGCTGCGTGCAGCCCGCCTGAAGGTGCCGCAGGACAATATTTTTCTGGCCGCCGAAAACGATGTGGACGAGATCTGTGGCCTGATCGAAAAGGAAAAACCGGACCTTGTGGTCATCGACTCCATCCAGACCATGCGCTGTATGGACATCTCGTCGTCGTCCGGTACAGTCAGCCAGGTCAAGGAAAGCGCGGCGCGTCTGCTGGCTGTTGCCAAGAAACAGGAGATCCCCATGTTCATCGTGGGTCATGTGAACAAGGACGGTGCCATTGCCGGCCCCAAAGTCATGGAGCATATCGTGGACACCGTGCTTTACTTTGAGGGCGACAAGATGCTGCCATACCGCATCCTGCGGGCGGCAAAGAACCGCTATGGCTCCACGAATGAGCTTGGCATGTTCGATATGACCGGTACCGGTCTGGCCGAGATTGAAAACCCGTCGCAGATGCTGCTGGAAGGCCGTCCACTGGGCGTTTCCGGAAACTGCGTGGCCTGTACCATGGAGGGCAGCCGACCCATTTTGAGCGAGATCCAGGCCCTTGCCACCAAGACGAATTTCCCGGCCCCACGGCGTGCCTGCAGCGGCTACGACTACAACCGCATGAACCTGCTCATCGCCGTGCTGGAAAAGCGTGCAGGCTATTTCTTCGGCAATCTGGACGTGTATGTCAACATTGTGGGCGGCATTGCCCTGCGGGACACGGCCTGTGATCTTTCGGTGTGTCTGAGTATGGTGTCCTCGCTGCTGGACCGCCCGGTCAGCGACAAGCTGATCGCCATTGGCGAGGTCGGCCTGGGTGGGGAAGTGCGCAGTGTGCCCAACTTGGAACAGCGTCTGCATGAGGCAGAACGCATTGGGTTTGAACGCGCCGTGGTGCCCAAGCACAGCCTGAACCACCTGAACCCGGCGGATTATCCGGGCATGAAGCTGATCGGTGCCGCGTATATTTCCGATGCCATCAACGCACTGAAAACAGATCGTTTGTAAGAGGATGCCATGTCGATTTATCTGGACGAAAAGAACCCCGGCAAGCACAAGCCCTTTGAGGATGCTTCGCCGGATATTGTGGAATATGTACGCTATCTGGAAGTGATCGCCGGCAAAAGCGCCAATACGGCGTTCAGCTATTTTTGTGACCTGCGCGGGTTCAGCCGCTTTATGAAGCGCCGCCGCGGCCTTGTCCCTGCGGACAGTGAGATGCAGGACATCGACCCCAAAGGATTGGACACGGCATTCTGGGCCAGCGTGACCAAAGAGGATATCTACGAATACCTGTATTTCCTCAACCGGGAATGCGGCAACAAAAAGTCCTCGACTGCCCGGCGGCTGGCCAGTCTCCACGGCTTTTATGATTATCTGGTCAATCAGGTCAACCGGCTGGATTCCGACCCGACCGCTGCGATCAAACCTCCCAAACAGGACAAGGTCCTGCCCAAATACCTGACTGCAGAACAGTCCATGAATCTGCTGGAAAGCACCCAGACCCAGAGCGATTTCCCGGAGCGGGATTACTGTATGGTGGTCCTGTTCCTGAACTGCGGCATGCGTCTGTCGGAGCTTGTGGGCATGGACTTGGATGACATTGATCTGGAACAGCGGCAAATCCGGCTGTTCGGCAAGGGCCACAAAGAGCGCATGGTGTATCTGAACGATGCCTGCGTGGAAGCGCTGCAGCTTTACCTGAACAAGCGCAATGTGATGGAAGGTCTTTCGCCAAAAGAACGTGCCGTGTTCGTGACCCGGCGGCGCAAGGAGCGCATTTCCAACCGGCGGGTGGAGCAGCTGGTGACCGGAGCCATGAAAGCAGCCGGACTGAAAGGTTTTTCCACCCACAAACTGCGCCATACGGCTGCAACGCTGATGTACCAGACCGGCAATGTGGACATCCTGACCCTGAAGCAGCTGCTGGGCCACAGCAGTGTTGGCACGACGCAAATTTATACGCATCTGCAGGAATTCCAGGTGCGTGCCGCCATTGAAGAAAACCCGTTGGGCAAGGCATCCCGAAAAAAGCCCGGCAAAGCAGCCTTGGATACAACAGAGGCTGAAACAGGGGAGAGCAGGGAAGAATTGCCTGGCAGCACTGCCGGAGCTGTGGAAAACAGCGCAACTGCGGAAGATTCTTCTGCACCCATGGCAGCCTTTGATGGCTCTGCAAAAGAGGGTTTCGGACTGGACACCGAGACGCTCGCAGCAAATTCGGACCCAGATACGGAAAAGTAATTGAAATATGGTTTGTCAGGCACCTTATGATCTCAGAATCAAAAGGTGCTTTTTTGTTTGTTCTGTGAATAAATTAACGAAGTTTACAGAGTGCAACAGGAATCCACCGCGGCACCTGTTGGTTTTCCAGCCGGCAGAGATTCTATAAAGGCACGTTTGTAAAACGGCTGCAGCTGGGCATTGTCGGCACAATCAAAAAAAGTCTATGCAGAGCGAAATCGGTGCTTTAAAAGATATCCGCAAAAATGTCAACCGGAATGCAGCCAACGATTTGATCCGTCATGACCAAATGGTCGTGCACAGAAAAATAAAAAGATTGGAACGGTCTAAAAAGCAAATATAAATAATGACTGGCAAACAACGAGTGACCGGAAAAAAGATTGTAAAGACTGTGCAGTCCGAAGAATCAAATTATAATAGAAAAAAACAAAATATAAAATTATAAAAAACAGATAAATTGAAGCAAAACCCGCAAAACGCGGTTTGGGCGGTCGGAACGCCGGCGGGACGCCAAAAGAGCCAAAATCTGGAAAAGAGGGCTTTTTTACTTCCCTCTGTTTCACATAACGTGCATTATACGAAAATATATATCCTAAAAATCAGGACCTTCCCTTCACGCAGGTTTCTGCGATCCGGAGGCCCTGATGACTTGGGTTGCGGCATTTTAATTTTTGGCACAGGAAACGTCTCTTCCCCGTTTTGAGAATCATTGGTTTGCATCCGGCAGCGGCGTGGTGCCAAAATATGCACAGATGGCCTCGTAGTAAATACGCGCAGTTCGTTTGCAGCCCTGTTCGCTGCCAAAGCGTTCCACATCATCCGCATTGGTCACAAAGCATTGTTCCGCCAGCACGACCGGACAGTTTACATCTTCCAGCAGTGTGAAGCTCCGTTCTGCACGCACTTCGGTATGGGTGCTCTCCACCAGCTGCTTCTGATCATTTTCCAGATAATAAATGTAACGGATGCCGCCGCGCCCACGCAGGTGCGCTCCGGCGTTCTGCATCCCCTCTGCCAATTTCTGAGCAAAGTAATAACTCTCCGCATGCCATGTGCGCCCCGGCACAGATGGATAGCACTCAAAGCCGGTTGCACTGGAACCGTTTGCGGCGGAGTTTCCGTGAATGGAAAGCAGCAACTGTGGGGCCTGCGCATTGGCGGCGGCTGCCCGCTCGGCAGGCGTTGCGGTCTGGTCAAAGGCATCCCGCGTCCGGAGCGGAATGTAATTCGGGTCCTGCTCCAGCCATGCAAGCAGCACGGAGGCCGTGGCGGCCGTCATGTCTTTTTCTTCCACCACTCCCCTTGCGCCCGGGTCGTTGCCGCCATGCCCGGCATCAATGGCTACACGATACGGCGGGTCGCCCACCTGCGGCCGAAACGCCTCTCCGGATGTAGAGACACTTCCCTGCTCTTGTGAAGAAATCCGCAATGCTTCTCGCCAGAGAAACGCCGAAAAAAAACAAATGCAAGCACACAGAAACAGAGTGTGAGGGCCGTGTGGAGAAAGAACTCTCCTTCCGTCGACTTTTTCGTTTCTTTTTTCGGTGCGTGGGTTTGAAATGTTCTGCCATGGTATATACTTCCTGTCTGCGGGTATTTGCCTTATATAGAATACGAGAATGCACCCGCATGATTCTGCAATGCAGGCAAAAAAGACTGCCCATTTTATCTACGGGCAGTCTTTTCAGAAAAGTTTATTTCAGCTCCACAACGGTTACGCCGCTTTCCCCTTCGCCGTAACGGCCCAGACGGAAGCTCTTGACCATACGGTTGCCGCGCAAATGTTTGTGGATGGCGGTGCGCAGTGCACCGGTGCCATTGCCGTGGATCAGGTAGACTACGGTCTGGCCGTTCAGAATGGCGCGGTCGATGAAGGAATCCACCTCTGGCAAGGCCTCGTCCACGGTCAATCCCAGCAGATTGCACTCCATTTTGGCGCTGCGGTGCACCCGCTCCACGCGGCCATTCGGACGGTTTGCGTCGCCGGTCAGGCGGGAATACCGCTGCTGTGCCTTTGGTCTGCGGTTTCGGGTCCTTGACCAGCTTTTCCGGCTGTTTGAGCCCCTTGAGCGGGACCTTGGTCTTGATGATGCCGGCCCGTACCAGAACATCCCCGTTCTTGTCCGGCAGCGTAAAGCACCGTGGCCAGCTGGTTGAGCTCTTGCAATGCAGACCTCCTGCCCTACCTTGACCTCTTTCAGCGGCACAAATTCCTTGACCGGATTGTGCACCACCTCGGTGCCCATAAACAGCTTTTCGGATTCCTTTTTGGCAATCTCACGGGCACGCTGGGCTTTCTGCTGGGTGCTCAGGCGCTCGTCCTTCTGCAGCTGACGCAGTTCGTCGGTCAGCGCATAGGCCTGGCTTTCCACCTGCTGGGCCAGCGCACGGGCTTTGGCGCGGGCCGCTTCCAGCTCGTTTTCGCCCTGCTGGATCAGTTCATCCCGCTTTTTCTGGGCAGCCTCCAGCTGGTGGGATGCCTCGTTCTTCAGCTCTTCCACCTCGTGCTGGCTTTCCTTCAGCTGCAATTTCAGATCATCCAGCTGACCCAGAACGGCATCCAGTCGCTTATCCTCGGCCGACAGATGCTGCTGCGCTGCCTCAATGACCCGCTCCGGGATGCCAAGCTTCTCGCTGATGAGGAATGCGTTGGACTTGCCCGGCACGCCGACGCTCAGCTTATAGGTCGGGCGCAGCGTTTCCAGATCGAATTCGCAGCTGGCGTTCACGACGCCCTTGGTCTCCAGTGCGAACACCTTGAGCTCTGCATAGTGGGTGGTGGCCATCAGCAGCACGCCGCGGCGGCGCAGTTCTTCAATGATGGCCACAGCCAGCGCGGCACCCTCGGCAGGGTCGGTACCGGCACCCAGCTCGTCCAGCAGCACAAGGGTGTGCGGCATGGCCAGCTCCAGAATGCCGGTGATCCGCTTCATATGGCCGGAGAAGGTGGAAAGGCTCTGTTCGATGCTCTGCTCATCGCCGATGTCCACGAGAAACTCATCGAACACGCAGACCTCGCTGCGCTCGTCGGCCGGGATCAGGAAACCACACTGTGCCATCGCGCACAGCAGACCGGCCGTTTTCAGGGTGACGGTCTTGCCGCCGGTGTTCGGGCCGGTGATGATGAGCGAATCATATTCTTTGCCCAGTGCAATGTCCACCGGCACGCACTTCTGTGGGTCGATCAATGGGTGGCGTGCCCGGATCAGCGAGAAGGAATTGTCGGTGCGCACTGCAGGTTTGAATGCCTTGAGCTCCAGCGCCAGACGCGCCTTTGCCAGCAGGACATCAATGTCCAGCATGGCCTGATAGCTGTACTGGAACTGCGGCTCAATGGCTGCCACCTGTGCGGTAAAGGCCACCAGGATCCGCTCGATCTCCTGCGCTTCCTGGGCACGGTACTGCAGGATGCGGGCATTGGCTTCCACGACAGCCTGCGGTTCCACAAACACCGTTGCACCGGTAGAGGAAACGTCATGGATGATGCCGCTCACTTCGCCGCGGTATTCGCTCTTGACCGGGACAACGTAGCGGCCGTTGCGCATGGAGACCACACTCTCCTGCAGATATTTTGAGGTGTCCATGTTGCGCACCATGCTTTCCAGACGGTCGCGGATGCTGTTTTCGGTCGCACGGATCTTCTTGCGCAGGTCGTTCAGGGTGCGGGAGGCCGTGTCGGCCATCGCATCCGGGGCAAGGATCGCACTGGAGATCTGCTGTTCCAGACCCGGCTCCGGGGACAACGCATAGAACAGATCATCGGTCGGGAGCATATCGTGCTCCGAAGAACCGTACCAGTTGGTCAGGTTCTGGAAGTTGCGCAAAGCACCGGCCACCATCAGCAGCTCGCCCATGGAAAGCACGCCGCCCTTGACCGCACGGGCGGCCAGCGCACTGACGCCCTCCACTCCGCCGAAACGGGGCGAACCGTTCTTAATCAGCAGCGTATTGATGGCATCCGTCTGCTCCAGCGCATAGCGCACCTCGTCCGGGTCACACTGCGGCTCAAGTGCCAGGAGCTTCGCCTTTGCTTCCTTACATACACAGCCCTCCGCAGCACGGGCGATGATCTTATCCAGTTCTAATGTTTTTAAGTAGCTTGTTTCCATAATATCCTTTTGCTCAGGGCAGCACCGTTTTTAAAAAGTCGTAGCTCTTCAGCGGCTTGTCCAGATGCGTTAGCGCATACTGCTCCGCTACGGCTGCCAGCTTTTCCAGACTGCCCACAGAAATCTTGAACGAAAATATTTTTTTGTCCTCCACAAGGCAGATGTGCCGCAGTGCAAACAGTGCATTGCGATCCAGATTGCAGCGTTTCCCAGCCTTGGCCGCACAATCAGCACAGAGCAGATAGCCCTCCTGCACATCCAGATAAAAGGCATCGCCTGCATCGTAGGTGCCGCAGTCGCGGCAGCACACCAACTGCGGCAGAAAGCCACACTCGCTCATGGTGCGAAGCTCAAAAACGGCCTTGATGGCCCGCAGGTCCGCCTTGTGCTCACTGATCATGTACAGGCAGTTCAGCAGCAGACGCAGTTCCCGCTCAGCTTCCTGTCCGGTGGGGGTCAACGCAGCAGCCATTTCGGCCAGATACATGGCCAGACTCATCCCCTCGATGGAGGAAGAAATGCCGTGAAAGACATTCTTGACGGCCGCTTCGCGCACAGTATACATGTTGCGCCCCGGCACCAGCGTGAATTCCGAATAGCAAAACAGCCCGCACGCGCTGAACAATTTGCTTTTCAGCCGCAGGCTGCTCTGTGCCGAAGCCGAAATCACCCCCAGCCCCGGGGTCAGGATCGTGAGGATCCGGTCCGATTCTTTATAGCGGGTCTCTTTCAACACCAGACCCGGTGTTACAAAGGTCTCCATGATCCGTGTCTCCTGCCGGATGCTCGTCCGGCATCTGTGTCTGTTTGTACTCCAGATAACGGAGAATGTTCCCCGTGCAGGCAAAGGCCTGCCAGCTTGTTTGCACGTCCATTGGCCGGGTCTCCTTTCCGGGCAGCGCCACTGCCGTCAGTGTTCTCTGGCGGCGGTGGCGTTATCCGAGGAAAACCCGCCCTGCATTGGAAAGGCTCAGCGGTTGCCGTTGTTCTGCTTGAAACCGAAATTGTTCAGAAGGAACTCGTTATCCCGCCAGTCCGACTTCACCTTGACCCAGCACTGCAGGTTCACGCGGCAGCCCAGAAACTCTTCGCAGTCGGTACGGGCCGCACTGGCGATCTTTTTCAGCATGGCGCCGCCCTTGCCGATGACCATGCCCTTGTGGCTTTCCCGCTCACAGTAAATGTTCACATCAATGTCGATGAGATCGGTGCCGGGGCGCTCCTTGAAGCGCTCCACGACCACCGCGATGCCGTGCGGGATCTCGTCGCGCATGAACAGCAGGGCCTTTTCACGGATGACCTCTGCCACCAGTTCCTTCTCCGGCATATCGGTGTAGGCATCATCATCAAAGTAATGGGGGCCTTCTACGGCATAGCGGCTCAAGGCATCGAACAGCGCTTCACAGCCGTCCTCGTTGCGGACGCTGACCGTGTAGATGTCATCGAATACACCCAGCGCCTTCAGCTCTTCTTTGCGGGCTTCCAGGTCAGCGGCATCCTTGACAAGGTCTGTCTTATTGATGACGGCAATGGCCGGGCCGCCGCTGCTGCGCAGCATGTCCACCAGAACCATCTCGGATTCATTCAGGGCACCATAGGGCTCAAACAGCATCATGGAAACATCCACGTCGGCAATGGAATCGCTGGCGGTTTTGTCCATGCGCTTGCCCAGCTTGTTGCGGGCTTTGTGCACGCCGGGGGTATCCAGCAGCACATACTGCAGCGGGCCGCGGGTGATCACACCGGTAATGCGGGTACGGGTGGTCTGCGGCTTGGAGGTGACAATGGCCACCTTTTCGCCAACCAGCAGGTTGGTCAGGCTGGATTTGCCCACATTGGGGCGGCCGATGACCGCCACAAAAACCGACGACGTATCGTAATGGCCCTGAACGGGCGTCGTGTTACTCAAAATCAAACTCCTGTCTTGCTGTGTGCAGAAATGCACGTTGGATCAAAGGCAAATCATTCGGTGTAGCTCACCGTGCGGGGCAGGCCCAGCTGCAGCAGCACGGCCTCTTCTTTTTCCCGCATCCGCATAGCTTCCAGGCCGCCGTTCTCATGGTCGTAGCCCAGCAGATGCAGCATGGAATGCACGGTCAGAAATGCCACTTCCCGCTGCAGCGGATGGCCGTAGAGGGTCGCCTGCTCCTGGGCGCGCTCCATGCTGATGACGATATCGCCCAGCATTTTGCAGCCGTTGTTTTCGTCCACATCATATTTGCCATCCACACCCAGCGGGAAGCTCAAAACGTCGGTGGGCATGGGCTTGTTGCGGTACTGGTTGTTCAGCTCTGCAATGGCCGCGTTGTCCACAAAGGTCACGCTGATCTCAGCCGGGGCCTCAAAGTGCTCGAACTCCAGCACAGCGTTGCAGGCGCGGCGGATCAGGATGCGGAGGCCGGACGGAACCTTGACGGCCTTCTGGGAATTGGTAATCAGAACTTTATTGGACATAGAATCAGTCCTCTCCTTTCTGGTTTGGTTGTTTTTCGGGATGTGCAGCCCTATCGTATGCCTTGATGATCTCTTGCACAAGGCGATGGCGCACAACGTCTTTTTCGGTAAAATAGCACTGGGCAATGCCCTTGACCTGCTTCAGCACATGCAGCGCATCCACAAGGCCGCTGCGGGTGCGTTCCGGCAGGTCGATCTGGGTCACATCGCCGGTCACAACGACCTTGGAACCCACGCCCATGCGGGTCAAGAACATTTTCATCTGCTCCGGCGTGGTGTTCTGCGCCTCATCCAGAATGATGAAGGAGTCGTCCAGCGTACGGCCGCGCATATAGGCCAGCGGGGCCACCTCAATGATCTGTTTTTCCACCAGACGCTCATATGTTTCAGCACCCAGCATATCAAACAGGCCGTCATACAGCGGGCGCAGATACGGGTCCACTTTCTGCTGCAGATCACCGGGCAGAAAACCCAGTTTCTCCCCTGCTTCTACCGCCGGGCGGGTCAGCACGATGCGGGACACCTCCTTGGCCTTGAAGGCCTTTACGGCCATAGCTACGGCGAGGTAGGTCTTACCGGTGCCCGCCGGGCCAACACCAAAGGTGATGGCATTGTTCCGGATGGCATTCAGGTATTCCTTCTGGCCCAGCGTCTTGGGCCGGATGGGCCGCCCTTTGACCGTAACCGTTACAAAATCCTCGGTCAGTTCCCGCACCCGTTTCTCAGCGCCGTCATGGGCCAGGCTGATGCAGTAGCGCACAGTCTGATCCTCCAGCGGGGTATGGTTCTCGATCAGAAGAAGCATGCCTTCCACCGCGCGGCTGGCCGCCGCTACGTTGGCCGGTTCGCCGGAGAGCCGGAGCTGTGTGCCCCGGCAGACGGCCGTAACGGAGAACTCGTTTTCCAGCAGCCGGATGTTCCGGTCGCAGTTGCCAAAGACCGCCGCGGCGATCTCTACACTATCCAGTTCAATGTTCTTTTCTGCCATGTGCTCCTCCTGATGTGCCTACTTCGATAGCTATATTGTACCACCAAAATCCTTAGAAGAAAACTATGAAAATTGCACAAAATATTTTTCCGGCTTCCATCGTTTTTACATATTGGTGGAATGGTCTTGACAAACTATATCGGGGTGCGATATACTTGGTCTGCGATATATCGAGCAGCGATATAAAGACCGTCGATAGAAATGGAGGTGCATCGGCAATGGAAAACATTGCGCTGACCGAGTCCACCTATTACATTCTGCTTTCTCTTTATCATCCGCAGCATGGATACGGCATCATGCAGCAGACCGAGCAGCTTTCCGGCGGGCGGGTACACCTTGCCGCAGGGACATTGTATGGAGCGCTGAACTCCCTGTGCGAAAAAGGATGGATCCGACAGCTGCCGATGGAAAGCGGGAGCCGTAAAAAAGAATATCAGCTGACCACAGAGGGTCTAGCAGTCCTGAGACATGAGCTTGCCCGGCTACAGCAGCTGGTTGCAAACGGCGAGAGCATCCTGAAGGAGGAATGACCATGAACACGCGCAAAACCATCCATAAAGTCTATCTGGCATGGGATTTCAAGAAGGAAGAACTCTGGCTCAACGAAATGGCGGCGGAAGGCTGGGCTTTGGAGCATGCAGCGTTTTGCTCGTACACCTTCGTGCGCTGTGAGCCGGGCGAATACATCATCCGCATGGAGATGAATGCAGACCGGAACTATCGCAGCTTTGTGGAAGAAACCGGTGCAGAATATGTCGGCGGCTGTGTGAACTGGGTCTATTTCCGCCGCAAAGCCGAGCTCGGGTCGTTTGACCTGTTTTCGGACATAGATTCCCGCATTGCGCATCTTGCACGCATCGGTAAATCGCTCTGGCTGATCTGCCTTGCCAATCTGATCATCGGCGTTGTCAATATCCTAGACGGGCAGACGTTTTCCATTGTAAATCTGCTGTGCAGCGTTCTGCTGGCCTATGGTCTGGGCCGCATCCATGGGATGAATGCATCCCTTGAAGAAGAGCGTGCCCTGCACGAATAAACCTTGTCAAGCCTTTTTGTGCCACAACCGCATAGAAAAACAAAAGGTATCTTTGGGTAAAACAGCAATAGCAAACTTTTCTCCTACGTGATACAATAGCAAGCGTTGCGTGCCCTGCCGCCGCAGCAAAAAGGTTGAAGGAGAAATGAACGATGGAACAATGCTATCTGATGCCCGGACAGGAACGCTGCGAACGATTCAAGGACGCAAACGGTGTTCCGCGCGTTCACTACTCCTACGTTCCCTGCACGGTGCCGTTTTTTTGACTGCGAGAGCCGCAGCCTGGAGGAAGCCCAGCATCTGTGTGAGGACTGGCTGGTCGGCCAGGACCGCTGCTACCGCAACTGATCCCATAAAAAAAGCAAGCGCCTCTGTTTCATGGATGGTCACTCCATCCGGAGCAGAGGCGCTTTTTGTTGTTAGTTCCACAGCTGTGCGCAGACAAGCTCCAGCACACTGCCCGCAATACAGCGGGATTTATCCGAGATCAGGAAACAGTTGGAAAGCTCTTCCCGGCGGGGGTCCACATCAGCCACCTTGAACCCCGGAGTGACCGGGTAGCCGCTGCGCAGCAGGCCGCGCAGGATGCCGCCGATCTGTGTGGTGACCGGGATGGATTTGCCTTCCGACGTCCGGATCTGTGCGATGATCTCCCCTGCTTCCACCAGGTCACCGATCTTTCGCACATCCTGAAAGATGCCTTCCGTCTGCGCATGGATGACCCGCTCCTTGCCATAACCGCCGATGACACCCGGAATGCCAGTGTTCGGGATGGCAGCGCCCTCCCGGATGATACGGCCCAGCCGATGGCCACGCTTCGTCTCGACCACGACATCCACATCCTGTCCGGCTGTAAATCCGGGGCCAAGGGCGATGGTCAGCGGTGCCATATCACGGGTGGTGCCAAGGTTCTTCTTGGCCAGAATGGCATCCACCAATACATCCGGCTTTGCTTGTGCCACGCAGCTGCCTGCCGGGTCGATGAGGACGGGCACCGCATTCTGTGCCCAGACGGTCGGAGCCTGTTCCAGTGTGTCGATACGAACAGCCCTCAGGCCCTCTACCGTTGTTTCACCTTCGTACACAGCTTCGCAGAGTGACACCTGCCGCCGGATAGCCGCCGGGTGAGCGGTTTCCAGTACAAGCACCCGCAGCCCGGCGGACCACAGACGATGGATGGTGCCGGTAGCAAGGTCGCCGCCGCCGCGCACCAGGATCAAGGCATCCTGTTTCATTCGATGGATCCTCCTTCCGGAATGATTTCCAGCAGAAGCTCCATGGAACCACCGCAGGCCGCAACCGCGGCATCTTCGTTTTTGCCGTCGGCCGAAAATGTGACCGTCTGCACCGATGCTGTATGCCCGGCCAGCATTTCAGCGGCGGCCTGCCGAGTACGGTATTCCATGATGCCGCCGCCCACACTGCCCACAGTCGTGCCATCGGGCAGGAGCAGCAGTTTTGGAGCCGACCTCCCGCGGGGTGGAGCCGTGCCGTGCAATGATCGTCGCCAGCACTGCAGGCTGGCCGTTCTGTGCGGCCTGCTCCATCGCCGCCAGAAGCGCCGGAGCAAAGCCCTCGGTCTGAGGGCGGGCGTTTTTTCACTTCCACGATCTGCGCCAGAATGGACAGCGCGATCTCTTCGGCTGTTTTGGCCCCGATGGCAAGTCCGATGGGGGCCTGCACAGCTTCCACCCGTGCAGCATCCGCCCCGGCTTCCAGCAGCTGTCGCCGTACCAGTGCGGCCCGGCCCCGGCTGCCCATCATGCCAACGTAAGCCGCCGGTTTCTGCAAGATCTGCTCCAGGCAGGCCACATCAAAGGCATGGGCGCGGGTCACGACCACAAAGTAGGTCTCTGCCCCGCCGGGCACCTGCTCCAGTGCCTGTGCAAACGGTAAGCAGAGGACCGTGTCCGCTCCGGCATCCCGCAGGTCCTGCGCATATTCCGTGCGGTCCTCCATAGCAAGCACCGGCAGGCCCAGCAGTTTTGCCAGCCGTACCACCGATGCCGCTACATGGCCGCCGCCGCAGACAACGATCTGCGGCACCGCACCGAATCGTTCCACAAACACCCGCGTGCCGTCCAGTTCCAGAAACCCGGTGGCTGTGCATTCCTGCAAACGGGAAAGGCTGCGCTGCAATACGCCGCTGCTGTGGGTCTGCCACACCGGGCGCCCGCCGCGCAGCAGAATCCGGCTGCCGGCCTCCGGTCCATCCAGCACCGCCGCAAGGGTACCGTCTCCGGCGACCTGCCCTTTCTGCAGGGCATCAACCAATGCGCTCATAAAATGTTCTCCTGTTCGTCATTGCTCCACCTGCGACACCGCGTCGTAAGCCGCCGGGTCCAGCAGGCTGTTCCAGTGTTCCCAATCCTCCGGCGTCATGCGCCAGGCAAGGCCGCACCCGGCGGAGATCTCCCGTGGGAGCGGGATCAGCCGCCCGGGGATCTGTGCCGTGGCGCAGTGCTTCTCCCAGGCCATGGCTTCCACCGTTGTGCGGAAGGAGAGCACGATATAGGTCTTTTTTGTGCGCATTTACAGCTCCTGTGCCAGCTCCCGCACGGCCTGTGCAGCGTGCAGAGCTTCTTCCATGGTATTGCTGTGTGAAAAGCTGAACCGTACCACGCCCTGTTCCACCGTGCCAAGCGCCTTGTGCATCAGCGGGGCGCAATGTGCTCCGGCCCGCACACAGATGCCGTAGTCCTCCCACAGGATATCGGCCACCCGGGCAGAGTCCTCGTCTCCGATATTCAGGGAGACGATGGGCGCACGCAGAGCGGCCTCAATGTCGCCGTATACAGTCACGCCCGGCATACCGCATACTTCTTCGTAAAAACAGCGAGCCAGTGCAGCTTCGCGGGCGGCCAGCGTTTCCACGCCCTGTGTCAGAAGCCATTGTACTCCGGCGCAAAGCCCGGCAAGGCCGTGCACGTTCAGGGTGCCGGCTTCCAGTGCGGTGGGCATCTGGGCGGGATGCTGCTCGTCATAGCTGTGCACGCCGCTGCCGCCCACTACAAGGGGCGCGATCTGCACACCCGGACGCACATACAGCCCGCCGGTGCCCTGCGGCCCCAGTAAAGCCTTGTGCCCGGTGAAGCACAGCACATCCACACCCAGTGCCTGTACGTCGATGGACTGGGCTCCGGCCGTCTGCGCGGCATCCACGATCAGCAGCAAGCCGTGCCGGTGCGCAAAGGCCGCAGCCTTTGCAAGATCGGTACAGTTGCCGGTCACATTGGACGCTCCGGTCACGACCAGCGCTCTGGTGTTTGGGCGCACAAGCTCTTCCCATTTTTCATATTGCAGGCGGCCTTTGGCGTCTACCCCGGCAAAGCTGAGCTGGTCCCCCTGTGTCCGCAGCCGGTACAGCGGCCGCAGGACCGAATTGTGCTCACACACGGTGGTGATGACATGATCCCCCGGCCCCAGCAGCCCGCACAGGGCTGTGTTCAACGCGCCGGTGGCGTTGGCCGTAAAGGCAATGCAGGCAGGGTCCGGCGCGTGGAAAAGCTCTGCCAGCGCTTCCCGTGCGGCATACACCAGCCGGGAAGCATGCAGGGTCGGCTCATGGGCACCGCGGCCGGGGTTGCCTGCGGTGTGCAGGGCGTCCAGAATGGCGGCGTCTACTTCCTGCGGTTTGTACAGCGTGGTGGCAGCATTGTCCAGATAGATCATGGCTTGACCACGTTCCCGGCATGGATCAGCTTTTCCACGATGGCATACATGTTCGTCACGCTGCCTACGGCCAGCTTCTCGGTCAGGCCGTAATAGTTCAGGCAGGTGCCGCAGGTCATGATCTCCACTCCTTCCGATTCCAGCGTCTTGAGGTCCTCCAGCATGGGAGAGCCCTCACAGGTCAGGGATGCACCGCCGTTATAGAACAGAACCGTCTTGGGCAGCTTGTCCTGCTGCGTCAGGGCAAACACGAACGCCTTGAGCAGGGTCTTGCCCAGCTCCTCGGCCCCGGTACCCATGGTGTTTGCGCCAATGGCCACCACGGTGTCCGTGCGGGCGTCCGGCATGCAGACGGCCGGGGTCTCTTCAGCCGCCGGGGCCTCCCCGATGGTGAACAGCACTCGGTATTCCCGTTCGGCCAGCTTTTCGGCGCTGTACTGATAACCCTTTTGCTGGGCCATCTTGGTCAGGTTCTGCACGGCGATCTCGTTGTCCACCAGAATTTCCACCTGACCAGCACCCTTCAGCTCCGAAATAGCGCGCTTGGCCTTGACGACCGGCAGCGGGCAGGCGTCTCCTCTTGCGTCAACATGAGTCATAATCGTTTCTCCTTTCGGTAGGTCAGTATGTTACTGTGATCTCGGGTTTCGGTTCGGGGAACGATCTCGCCCACGATCTTCGCGGGCAGGCCAGCGGATTGCAGTTCCTTCTCCAGCGCGCTGGCCTCCGCCGGGTCCACTGCCAGCAGCAGACCGCCGGATGTCTGCGGGTCGAACAAGACTTCTTCCATGGCAAACGGAACGCCCTCAAACCGGACAAAAGGCCCGGTATGATTGCGGTTGCGCTGCCCGGCGGCGGTGTACAGGAAGTCATCTGCCGCCTTTTCAGCGCCCGGCAGCACCGGCACGGCGCGGGCGTTGATCTTGCAGGAAAGTTTCCCGCCCATCATCTCGTGCAGATGCCCCAGAAAACTGAAGCCGGTCACATCGGTGGCCGCGTGCACAGTATACCGGCGGCTGATCTCCGCAGCGGTCTTGTTCAGGGTTGTCATGGAATGAATGGCGGCTGCCATGTGTTCCGGGGCCGCCTCGCCCACACGGTTTGCGGTGCACAGCAGCCCCACACCCAGCGCTTTGGTCAGCAGCAGCTTGTCTCCCGGCTGGCCGGCATCGTTTGCGTACAGATGATGCGGGTCCACAAGGCCGGTCACCGACAGGCCGTATTTGACACCGGTGTCTGCAATGGAATGACCTCCGGCCAGAATGCCCCCTGCTTCGGCTACCTTTTCGGCTCCGCCGCGCAGGATCTCGCCCAAAACGTTCAGGTCCATATTTTCCGGGAAACACACCAGATTGAGGGCGGTTTTCACCTCGCCACCCATGGCATACACGTCGCTCAGGGCGTTGGCCGCTGCGATCTGCCCGAAGGTATAGGGGTCATCCACCATGGGTGGGAAAAAGTCCACCGTCTGCACCAAGGCCAGATCTTCTGTAACGCGGTAGACGGCGGCATCATCCCGGCTGTCATACCCCACCAGCAGATTCGGGTCCTTTTCGCCGCGGGGCAGCTTTTCCAGAATGCGGCTCAGTACACCGGCACCCAGCTTTGCCGTGCAGCCGCCCCCGGTACAGAATACGATTTTTTCATCCTTGCTCATGCACGTTCTCCCTCTTCAAATCGTGTCAGAACGCCGTTCACACGATAACATTCCTGCAGAGCACAGAGCGTCTGCTTCCCGAGCAGTTGGCGCTGCGGCGTATCTGCCTGATTGAGCACCGCATAAAAGGCCCTGCTGCCCACTCGTTTCCGGCCGCCCTGCTCACTTGCCAGCAGTTGAGCCAGAAGTTCCGGGGTCAGGCAGGCCTCCGGCGGAACGTCCAGCAGCATGCAGGCTTGTTCCAACCGGAAGCAGCATTCTTTCAAAGGGTGGCCCAGTGCGGAAAGCCCGGCCACCGCCAGTACGATGTCGCTTTGCGGCAGCAGAACAGGTTCCTGCTCCGCCGGGGCTTTGCACGGGAAATGCTTTGCACCGTCGGCTTCCAGAAACACGGCGTCTGCCTGTGCCATCCAGTGGGCAAGGTCTGCTTCCGGCGGTGCGGTCAACTTACCCTTGGGGAGCCGGAGAGCCCACCACGGGCATAAGAGCCGCGGGCCCAGAGTTCCTGTATTTCGGCGTCAGTCTTTGCCCACGAGTCCGTTTTCCGGGTCGCACGGAGTGTGGGTGGGTA
>ENA-OQNM01000294-OQNM01000294.1-human-gut-metagenome-genome-assembly--contig:-NODE-294-length-18815-cov-3.219820_pt1 | contig 18815 bp, 16 predicted proteins | sample MGYA00242632_ERZ504886 | MGnify/ENA primary metagenome ERZ504886 (study PRJEB26092, sample SAMD00036424) | human gut metagenome | host: Homo sapiens | study: EMG produced TPA metagenomics assembly of... | reverse complement strand
GCGGCCCAAGGCACACTCACCCGACTGAAGCGTGCGATCAACGAACCGGCATCGCGAATTTCGATTGCGTCCGATCGCGCGCCATCGACGGTTTCGTGGACGACGCCGCGAAAATCGCCCTGCTCACCGAACGCGACCTGACCGGCCGCACATCCGCCGCAGGACAGGCGAAAACGCCGAAACGCCGCCGCAAGGCCATCGACCTGATGGAACTCAAAACGGGCGATTACGTCGTGCACGAACAGCATGGCATCGGCCGGTTCGTCGAGATGCGCCAACGTACCATCGGCAAAGGCGAGAACCAGACCACCCGCGAATACCTGGTCATCGAATACGCTCCCAGCAAACGAGGCGCGCCGGCGGACAAACTGTTCATCCCCACCGACCAGCTCGACCAGGTCAGCAAATACATCGGCGCCGAAACGCCGAAACTCAACAAGCTGGGCGGTTCCGACTGGGCCGCCACCAAAGCCAAGGCGCGCAAGCATGTGCATGAGATCGCCGAGGATCTGGTCAAGCTCTACTCGGCACGCCAGCGTACGAAAGGCTATGCCTTCAGCAAGGACACGCCGTGGCAGAAGGAGCTGGAGGACGCTTTCCCCTATCAGGAGACGGCCGACCAGCTCACCACCATCGACGAGGTCAAGTCGGATATGGAGAAACCCATTCCGATGGACCGTCTGATCTGCGGCGATGTGGGCTTCGGCAAAACCGAAATCGCGGTGCGCGCCGCGTTCAAGGCGGTGCAGGATTCCAAGCAGGTGGCCGTGCTCGTGCCGACCACACTGCTCGTGCAACAGCATTTCGAGACTTTCACCGAACGTTTCGAAGGCTTCCCCGTGAACGTGGCTGCCATGAGCCGATTCCAGACCACCAAGGAGATTAACGAGACCATCAAGGGGCTTGAAGACGGTTCCGTGGATGTGGTCATCGGCACGCACAAGCTGCTCAATCCGAAGATCAAGTTCAAGGATCTGGGACTCGTCATCATCGACGAGGAACAGCGTTTCGGCGTCGAGCACAAGGAGACGCTCAAGGCGTTGCGCACCAATGTGGACGTGCTGAGCCTGTCGGCAACGCCTATCCCGCGCACGTTGGAAATGGCTGTCACCGGTATCCGCGAAATGTCCACGCTGGCCACGCCGCCGGAGGATCGCCTGCCGGTGCTCACCTACGTCGGCGCTTACGAGGACGCGCAGGTCACCGCCGCCATCCGGCGCGAGCTGTTGCGTGGTGGGCAGGTGTTCTACGTGCACAATCGTGTGCAGGACATCTCCTCCGTCGCGGCGAAAATCCACGAGCTCGTGCCCGAATCGCATGTCGGCATAGCCCACGGCAAGATGGGGGAGAAACAGCTTGACGGTGTGATCCGCGACTTCTGGCATCGCGACATCGACGTGCTGGTATGCACCACCATCATCGAAACCGGCCTTGATATCTCCAACGCCAACACGCTGATCGTCGACCATGCCGACCGCTTCGGCTTGAGCCAATTGCATCAGCTGCGTGGCCGCGTCGGTCGTGGACGTGAGCGCGCGTATGCGTACTTCCTGTACGATCCGACCAAGCCGATGACCCAGCAATCGCATGACAGGCTCGCCACCATCGCGCAGAACACCGCGCTCGGCTCTGGCTTCGACGTAGCCATGAAGGATCTCGAATTGCGCGGCACCGGCAATTTGCTGGGCGATGAGCAGAGCGGCCATATCGAAGGCGTCGGCTTCGACCTGTACGTGCGTATGGTGTCCGAAGCGGTCGAACAGTACAAGGAGCCGGAACGCAAGGAATCGGTTGCCGTCACCATCGACCTGCCGATCGAGGCGTCCATTCCCGTCGACTACATCGATTCGGACAAACTGCGATTGGAAGCGTACCAGAAACTCGCCTCCGCACGCACCGAAGACGATCTCGACGAGCTGCGCGACGAACTCACCGACCGTTACGGCAAGCCGCCCGTCGATTTCGAGGCGCTGTTCGACGTGGCGCGGTTGCGGTTCAAGGCGCGTAAGCTCGGCATTTCCGAGATCATCGCGCAAGGACGCAACGTGCGCGTGTCGAAGTTCGAGCCGCGTGAATCCGTGCAGATGCGCATGGCCAGAATCTACAAAGGCATCCAGTACCGGCCGTTGACCAAGACGTATCTGGTACCGGCTCCATTCGCAGGCTCGCTTGGTTCCAAGCCGATGAGCTCGGACGAAGTGGTCGGATGGACCAGTCAATTGCTTGACGATCTGGACTGGAAACCGACACCGCGTCAATGACAATGGGATGCAAAAAAGAGTGTGAGCGTTCACATGGAACATGCGGGCAAAGTTTGGCATACGTCCATAAATCGCACTATTCTTGGCATTGTCATCACAACCTAACGTTTATAAGGAGTAGTTGTGGCAGTAATTGAAAGCGTTTACGCGCGTCAGATTCTCGATTCCCGCGGCAACCCGACCGTTGAGGTCGTTCTCGACACCGAAGACGGTGCTCAGGGCCTGGGCCTCGTTCCGTCCGGTGCTTCCACCGGTGAAGCTGAGGCTTGGGAGCGTCGCGATGGCGACAAGTCCGTGTATCAGGGCAAGGGTGTTCTCAATGCCGTCAAGGCCGTGAACGAAGAGATCGCTCCGAAGGTCATCGGCATGGATGCTTCCGACCAGCGCGCTCTCGATGAGGTCATGATCGAGCTCGACGGCACCCCGAACAAGGGTCGTCTGGGCGCCAACGCCATCCTCGGCGTGTCCCTGGCTGCTCTGTATGCCTCCGCTGAGTCCGCGGGCCAGCCGCTGTACCGCTACATCGGCGGCACCAACGGCCACATCCTGCCGGTTCCGAACATGAACATCATGAACGGTGGCGCTCACGCTGACTTCGCCACCGACATTCAGGAGTACATGATCTCCCCGTACGGCTTCGACACCTACAGCGAGGCTCTGCGTGCAGGCGTTGAGGTCTACCACACCCTGAAGAACGTCCTGAAGAAGGAAGGCCTGGCCACTGGCCTCGGCGACGAGGGTGGCTTCGCTCCGAAGATGAAGTCCAACAAGGACTCCCTGAACTACATCATGGACGCCATCTCCGCCGCCGGCTACGAGCCGGGCAAGCAGATTGGCATCTCCCTCGACGTGGCTTCCTCCGAGTTCTACAACAAGGAGACCGGCAAGTACCACTTCGAAGGCGACGACCGTGAGGCCGGCTACATGCTCGACTTCTACGAGAACCTCATCAACGAGTACCCGATCGTCTCCATCGAGGATCCGTTCCAGGAAGAAGGCTGGGACGACTGGGCGGCCATCACCGCCAAGCTCGGCGATCGCCTGCAGTTCGTCGGCGACGACCTGCTGGTCACCAACCCGGCACGTCTGGCCAAGGGCATCAAGCTCGGCGCCGCCAACTCCCTGCTGGTCAAGCTCAACCAGATCGGCACCGTCACCGAGACCCTCGACGCCATCGAGCTGGCCACCAAGAACGGCTTCACCTCCATGGTTTCCCACCGTTCCGGCGAGACCCCGGACACCACCATCTCCGACCTGGCTGTGGCAAAGAACACCGGCCAGATCAAGACCGGTGCCCCGGCTCGTGGCGAGCGTATCGCCAAGTACAACCGCCTGCTCGAGATTGAGGAGGAGCTCGGCTCCACCGCTCAGTACGCCGGCTACAGCGCTTTCAAGGCCTGCAAGAAGTACATCGCTGAGTGAGCGTAGCCAGCGCATCATGAATGCGTTGACATAGAAATACCCGTCGTGTTCCAAGTCGAACGCGACGGGTATTTTCGTTGCTATGAGTTCGAAGGCACGAAAAAAAACCATCACAACGCGGCGGCGCCGGCCCGGTCGCGTTCTTCGTGGCATTGTTCATCGTGGCTTTGGGAACCATCCAGTTGGCATCGACATTCTATACCTATGCGTTGAATCTGGCAGAGCTTAACGGACTGAAAAAACAGGAAGCGGCGTTGGTCGCGCAGAAACGCGAGCTGGAGAACGATATCGCAAGATGGGATGACAAGGCGTATGTCACCGCCCAGGCCAGGGATCGTTTGGGATTCGTCTTCCCCGGCGAACAGGCGATTCGTGTCGAGCATCCCGAAGCGGTGACCGGCAAGAGCGAGCCGAAAAAAGGGACGACATACGACGAATCACCGAAAACCGCCCTGCCGTGGTATAAGGAACTTGCATATTCCTTCAAGCAGGCGGATCGGTCGGATCCCGTGAAGGCCGACTCGACGAAACAGTCGCAGCATGCCGGCGAAGAAGACAAACAGGACAGTCAACAACAGACTGGCCAATCGCAACAGGACGGTCAGCAGCCGTCGGAAGACGGACAGGAGTGACATGGACATGACGATTATCGAACAGGCCAAGGGTTTGGCGGACAAAGTGCTTGCCCAACCCGCCACCGAACATGATATCGCCGTGGTGGAGCGTCAGCTTGGACGTTACCCGCGCGGCATGGTCGCCGTCGGAGCCCGTTGCGTATGCGGCCGGCCTTTGGCTGTGGTCACCCGGCCGTTGCTTCCAGGCGGTGTCCCGTTCCCGACGACCTGCTATCGTGACCGGGCCCGAAGCGGTGAAGGCCATCTCCCACATCGAAGCCGAAGGCAAGATGAAGGAATACAACGATATGCTGGCCGAAAACGAGGATCTGCGTGCCGGATACGAACGTGCCCACGAACTGTACCTCGCGTTCCGCCATGAAATCGCTTTGGCCTTGGAAGACAGCGAGGAACACATCGAAGGCACCAGTGCCGGCGGCATGCCGGTGCGTGTCAAATGCCTGCACGCGTTGTTGGCCCAGACGCTGGTGATGGGTGAGGGCGCCAACCCCATCGGTGATATGGCCCTGTCCGCCATCAAACATGAGTTCGATCCGGCCGTATGCCGTTGCGCAGTGGAAAACGAAGAGTAGAAGGTGGGAGTAATGAAGTCGGTAACCGTTGCCGGTATTGATTGCGGCACGAATTCGATTCGTCTGAAAGTCTCGCGTGTGAGCGAGGACGGTGTGGAAGACATCGTTCCGCGCATCCTGCGGGTGATTCGTCTCGGTCAGGACGTGGACAAAACCCATCGCTTCGCCGACGAGGCGTTGGCGCGCGCCTATGAGGCCGCCCGAGAATTCGCCGGCGTGCTTGCCGAACATCCCGTGGACGGCATCCGCTTCGTGGCCACATCGGCCACCCGTGATGCCGAGAACCGTGAGGAATTCGAAGACAACATCGAGAAGATCTTGGGCGTGCGTCCCGAAGTCATTCCAGGCACGGAGGAAGCGGATTTAAGCTTCCTTGGTGCCACCAGCATCGTCCATCGCGAGGTCGAGGCCCCCTATCTGGTGGTCGATTTGGGCGGAGGTTCCACCGAACTGGTGCTGGGAGGCGACGGCGTCACCCATCCGAGCACGCAGGTGCAGGCCGCGTTCTCCATGAATATCGGGTCTGTCCGTATGACGGAGCGTCATCTGAAAAACGACCCGCCGACCGAGGGGCAGATCGCCGAGGCGGTCGCGGATATCGACGCGCATATCGACGAGGCGTTCAAGATCGTTCCCGCCGGCAAGACCCACACCATCATCGGCGTGTCCGGAACGGTCACCACCATGACCGCATTGGCTATGGGATTGACGGAATACGACCACACCGCCGTGGACGGCGCACGCTGCACGCTGGAAGATGCCTATGCCGTTGACGACCGGTTCCTGCACATGCCTCGTGAGGAGCGTCTGACCTACAAGACCATTCATCCCGGACGCGTCGATGTGGTCGGCGGCGGCGCATTGGTGTGGAACCGTGTGCTTGCCAAGGTGTCTGAAGCCGCATATGAGGATCATGGCCAGCGCATCGACTCCTTCATGGCCAGCGAGCATGGTCTGTTGGACGGCATCGTGCTGGATTACGGCAAGAGATTGCTTGCTGCGCGCTGACGTGGCATAATAGCTTGGCGTCGGCTTTTTCTTCTGGCCGGCGCAAAGCCTCCATGGCGAAATCGGTATACGCAGTCGACTTAAAATCGACCTCTTCGGATTGCGGGTTCGAGTCCCGCTGGAGGCACTTTTTCAAACCGCCAGAGATGGCGGTTTTCCTTTATTCTCCAACGGTTTTGGCATCATCGCGATTCACTGCGATTCAACCCTTTTCCACGGTGGGTTATGGAAAAATGTGGGCAATGTGTAGGCAAAATGTGGCATATCGTTCCCGAAACATTCCGTAGGTACACTGTCGGACATTACAAACCGTATGACACCGACTGAAACGGATGACGCATGACTTCGAAAGACATCAAGCCTGTAATCGAACAGCCCGCCACTGAAATCCCCCTGATGCTTGCGCAGGCGATTATCGTTGCCGGCGTGCTCGCTATCGGCGAAATCGCATGTTCTCCGCTGTACTTTACCTTGATGGACCATTCGTTGGCACTCGTTCCGTGGGCATTGGAAGCCGCATTCCTTGCCGTGGCGTTCACCTTCGTTGTGGGCTTCGCATTGTTGTGGTGCGCCGAATCGTTCACTTTCAAACTCAAGGAACGATTCCGCCCGTTCGGCTATGCGGCGGTAGGATTGATTGGATACGGCGTATGGAGCCTGCTGGTGTTCACCGCCACCATCAATTCGATACTCGCCAAAGTCGGGGAAAGCGTTCTTACCAACGGCCAGGTCGGCGCGATCGCGCTGAACGGAGCAGCCTTGGGCTTCGTCGCTTTCCTTTTCGCAAAACTGCTCGACGTCAAACTCGGCAATCGCAAAACCGTTGCGATAATTCTGCTTATCGCGGAAATCGTCATTGCCATCATCGGCCTACTCATCATGATTCGCATGTTCAGCGTGCTTTACGCGGCGTGACGGCGAAGACGCGGAAAAGAGAGCGCAATATACATGTTCAGCATTCTGGAGATGTTCACCATCGGCGTCGGCCCCAGCTCGTCGCACACCGTAGGACCGATGGTCGCGGCCAGCAGATTCGCTGCCTCCCTTGAACGTGACGGCATACTGAACCGGGTCGGCCGCGTGCGAACGGTACTGTATGGTTCGCTCGCCCTGACCGGTCTTGGGCACGGTACCGATCGCGCCACGGTGGCGGGCTTGGAAGGCAACGTACCGAAAACCGTCGATACCGATCACATGAGCAATATCCGTATGGAATGCGAGGCAGGCGGCGAGCTGATGCTCAACGGCACGCATCGCATCGATTTCGATTACGGACGCGATGTGGTGATGGATGTATGGCACCGCATGGCGGCCCATCCCAACGGCATGCGATTCCAAGCCTTCGACCGGCAGAACAATCTCATCGACGAACAGGTCTGGTATTCCATTGGCGGTGGATTCGTCAGACAAGGCGACGCCGACGACCTGATGATCGGCATCCATGAGAAACCCCCTGCGGGAACGGCCTTCGCCGATCAGACCGACGATTCCTCAACCGATATCGATATGGACATGCCCTATCCGTTCACCACATGCGACGAACTGATCTCGCTGTGCGATGAACATCACATGAGTGTGGCCGATGTGGTGTGGGCCAATGAGACGGTCATGCGGTCCGCCGTGCAGGTGCGCAGCGATTTGGACACTGTATGGCATGTGATGCGCCGCTGCGTGCAGCACGGTTGCAATACCAGCCAAACCGTTCTGCCTGGCGGCCTTGACGTGCCCCGCAGGGCGCCAAAAACTGTATGCAAGGCTCGCGTCCAACAGCGACGTGCTCAACGGGACGGCAGGCGCTCCGACGTTGTACTCGAATCATCGGACGCCGCATGGGTCGACCTGTTCGCATTGGCGGTTTCCGAGGAGAACGCGGCAGGCGGACGCATCGTCACCGCGCCTACCAACGGTGCGGCTGGCGTCATTCCGGCGGTGCTCCACTATTATTGGCATTTCGTGGATCATGCGGATGAGGATGGTGTGGTGACGTTCCTGCTGACCGCAGGGGCGATTGGATACTTGTTCAAACGCAACGCGTCCATTTCCGGTGCTGAAGTCGGATGTCAAGGCGAGGTCGGCACAGCCTGTTCCATGGCCGCGGCGGGGCTGTGCGCCGTGATGGGCGGCACGCCTCACCAAGTGGAGAATGCCGCGGAAATCGGTATCGAGCACAATCTGGGACTGACCTGCGATCCGGTCGGTGGTCTGGTGCAGATTCCCTGCATCGAACGCAACGCCATGGCGGCCAATACCGCCATCAACGCGGTCCGTATGGCCATGCTGGGCGACGGCACGCATATCGTGAGTCTTGACCAAGCCATCAAAACCATGAAGGACACCGGCGAGGACATGATGGCCAAGTACAAGGAGACGTCGAAAGGCGGTCTTGCGGTCAATGTTGTTGAATGCTAGCGATGGATGGTGCTAATCTTGGTGACACTGTGTTTTTTCAAGGAGGTTCACCATGGCATCTGAAATGCCTGTTGTCAATGCCGAATTCGGCGATCGGCCGACCATCGAATTCCCGACTGAGATCGCTCCCGCCGGCCTGAAGGTCGTGGAGCTCTTTGAAGGCAATGGCCCGATGGTCCGCCGTGGAGACACCGTCACCGTCAACTACCATGGTGTGGTCTGGGGCAAGGACACCCCGTTCGACTCCAGCTTCGACCGTCACCAGCCGGCCACGTTCGGCATCGGTGTGGGACAGGTCATCAAGGGCTGGGATCAGACCGTTCCGGGACACAACGTCGGTTCCCGCCTGGTGGTGTCCATTCCGCCGGAGTACGGTTATGGCTCCCGTGGCGTTCCGCAGGCCGGCATCGGCGGCGAGGACACGCTGGTGTTCGTGATCGACATCATCTCCACCCGCTGATTGACGGGTATCATTCTTCCAAGGTCAAGGAGGATAACATGGCCGAAGAAAAGACGATCCTGCTGACGCAGGAGGCGTACGACAAGATGAAAGAAGAACTGCCCTGGCGTGAGGCGAGTACCGTGACGAGATTCTGTCCAAGGTCTCCGCGGCGCGTGCCGAAGGCGATTTGAGTGAGAACGGCGGCTATCAGGCTGCCCGTGAGGCGCAGCGCGTGAATCAGGGACGCATCGACGAACTGACCGTCAAACTGCGCAATGCGAAGATTCTGACTGCGCCCAAGGCCGGTGAGGTCGGTGACGGATCCCTAGTGACCCTTGAAGTCAACGGACGTGAAATGGTGTACGTGCTTGGCACGCGAGACCTGTCCATCGCCACGGATTACAGCATCATCAGTCCTGAATCGCCGATTGGCGCCGCCATCAATGGCGCTCATGCCGGAGATACGGTGACCTATACCGCTCCGAACGGCCGTGAGATTTCCGTGACCATCAAGGAAGCCAAGCCGCTCGCCTGACATACGTGTGACGAAAACAACAGCCCGTTCCTCCATCGCATTCGTACGATGAGGGGACGGGCTTATTTTGTTTTGTCCATGTGGGGTTGATTACGCCTTAGGGCCACAATTGCACGATCACCATGTAGATGGCCACCATGTGGCAGGCGTATCCCGCCACGGTTCCGGTATGGAAGATCTCATGGAAGCCGAACACCTTCGGCCAGGGGTCGGGCTTGCGCAGCGCATACACGATGGCTCCGGCGATATAGCAGGCGCCGCCGGCACACAGCAGTATCACCACGGTAGGTCCGGCATAGGGGGACATCCAGAACAATCCCATGAACGCGACGCCGGACACGCCGAAAATAATATAGACAAGAACATAAAGCCAGCGAGGCGCGCTGATCCAGATGACATGGATGATGAGCGCCACCGTGGTGCAGATCCACATGCCCGCGATGATGGAATCACGCCAGAATGTCGTGAGCGCGAAGGAAACGGGCGTATAAGTGCCGGCGATCAGCAAAAAGATGTTCATATGGTCGATGCGACGGAGCACATCGGTAACCCGTGGTGACCAATCTCCCAGATGATAACAGGCGGAATTGCCGAACAGTACCAGCGAGCAGGTCATGAACACGGCGCACGCCCATTTGAGCCCGGTGCCATGAGCGAGGCAGATCAGCACGATGCCCGCGGCAAGAGCCAGGGGAGTGGCGATGGCGTGGATCCAGCCACGCAGGAGCGGCTTTGGCCTGCCATGCACGTCGAGTCTGATTTTGCGTTCGATTTCGGCGGGGACGATGCCTTCGATTTTTGCGGCATGGGCTTCGCCTTTGGCGATGGCACGTTTGGCTTTTGCATCCGCCTTGCGTCGAATGTTCTCGGCCTTATTGTGCGCCTTCACGCGAATGGTCTCAGCTTTCGCCTGCAGGGCCTGCTCGCGTGCTTCGGCGATGACCGCGCGTTTCGCCTCGATTTCTGCGTTTGTAGGTTTCGCCATCGGATGCCTCCACTATAAGTTACGGAACCGTAACCTACGTTAGCGTAACCGTCGGATATGTCAATCGGCGTTTCCGCATTATACGTGGGCATATGGTATGCAACCTCGCCATTGATGCGTATTATGGTTGCATGGCTGATTTCTCACATATCCTGATGACCCGTCCGGATTTCGGTGACGACGATCGTGAATGGTTGCACCAGTTGGTGGCCGATTGGCAGGTGATTGCCGATTTGAGTTTCGCCGACTTGCTGCTAATCCTGCAGAACGGCGAGGGCAAGTACATCATTGCCGAGCAATGCCGTCCGTCCACGGTGATGAGTCTGAGAGCCGAGGATGTGGTCGGCAACGTCGTCCCGGAATCCCTGTGCGCCGAGCTTGACGCGGCCATGGACTCCGAATCGGTGTTCCGCTCCTCGAAACTGCGTACGGTCGGCAAGGCCAAGGTCTGCAACGTGTACGCCCCGGTGCGTCATAATGGCAAGACGCTTGGCTTGGTGGTCCGCGAGACCAACATGGCCACACGCGAATCGAACGGCCGTTATGAGTCCGAAAGCATCAGCGCCGGCAAACAGCTGTATGAGATGATTCCGCGCGGCCAGTTCCCGTACCGTAACCCGGTTATGAACCAGCGCCATAACGCACGTGTGGCGGATGGCTTCATCGTGCTCACCGTCGACGGCATCGTCCGATACGCGTCTCCGAACGCCATCAGCTGTTTCCGTCGTTTGGGATCGGTCAGCACCATGCAGGGGGAGTATCTGAGCGAGATCGGCACCAAACTGCTGCATGAGAACGATCCGGTGCTGGAAACGCTGCCATTGGTACTGAGCGGCAAAGCCGCGGTGGATTCCGAATTGGACGCCAACAAAGCCGCGGTGTCCATGCGCTCTCTGCCGTTGATGGACGCCAATGGTCGCGTGGGTGGTATCGTGCTGTGCCGTGACGTCAGCGAATTGCGCCGCCGCGAGAAGGAATTGCAGACCAAGGACGCCACCATTTCCGAGATTCACCATCGTGTGAAGAACAATCTTCAGGCGGTATCCGCGTTGCTGCGCTTGCAGGCGCGCAAGACCAAGTCCGAAGAGGTCAAAAAGGAGCTCAAGGAAGCACAGCGCCGCGTGCAGACCATCGCCATGGTGCATGAGGGATTGAGCCAGACCGCCGATGAGATCGTCGACTATGACAAGGTCATTTCCAACCTGCTTAAGATGGCCGTCGATTTGGCTACGATGCGCGACCAGCACATCGATGTCGATTTCGTAGGCAAATTCGGCATGATGCCGGCACAGGATGCCACGCCGCTATCGTTGGTGCTTACCGAACTGATCACCAATTCGGTGGAACACGGTTTCGAAGGACGTAAGGAAGGACATATCACGATTTCCGTGGGCCGCGGTGGCAATAACCTCAACGTGGTGGTGGAGGATGATGGCACCGGCTTGGCGGATGAGGAGCATGATGGCATGGCTCGCTCTTCCGGATCAGGGCTTGGAACACAGATCATCAACACGTTCGTCACCAATGATTTTGGCGGAACGGTGCATTGGGAGCCACGTCGCGGTGGTGGTACCCGTGTGGTGCTCGACATGAAACTGCGTGCCGCGCAAGATAACTGACCTCTAGAACTGGAATGGCATATGGAAGGGCCGGTCGGATTCCATCGAATCCGACCGGCCCTTCCATATGCCCTGAAAAGAATCAGACCTGCATCTGCATGGCCTGCGAGCGACGTGCACGCATCGCGCGCCGCTTGAGCGCGCGCCGCTCGTCTTCGCTCAGACCGCCCCAAACGCCGTAGTCCTGATTGGTGTCGAGCGCGCATTTCAGACACGCGTCAATCACCTTGCAGGTACGGCAAACGGCCTTGGCTTCTTCGATTTGCTGATAGGCGGCACCGGTGTTGCCGACCGGGAAAAACAGTTCCGGATCCTTATCCCGGCACGCGGCCTTGGCTCGCCAATCGAAAGCACTGCTCATGTAATCGCCTTCCTCTTGCCATAAGTGGCGTTCTATCCGTTATTTAGATAACCACGAATCGGATGATTTTTCAAGACTTTTTCGCAAAAGAAGCCAGGTTTTTTTTAGAATCCTTGGAATTCCGCGCATTGCACGGGACATGCCCGTGCTTGTTGGATGAAGACCCCACGCCCGGCAATGGCATAGTCATCGACGCCGAAACCGTCGAGAACCGCGCTGGGAATCCCCATCATCACATCGGTGGCTCTCTCTCCGCAAGGAAACGCAACACGTGTGAGGCAACGTTCAAGTAGGGTGCTTTGCGGCTTTTCCACAGCTGCGATTACCGTGACGGACGGATCGGCGAGTGCGGTCTTGAGCTTATCGGCTTCGGGCATGGCTGCGAAAGGGGAGAGCAATTCGTCGGCGTCATCCACGAACCATATGGTGCGTTCGTGCTGCGGCGATATTCTGCCGTCGTCGGTGGTCCATTCGCTGTTCGTCTTGCGTGTGAACCGGATGGTGCAGCGACCGGATTCATAGAGACGGCTGGCGCAGCAGAGCAGCAGATTGGTTTTGCCGCTTCCGCATGCGCCAATCACGGCGATGTTGCCGTGTCCTACGTCAAGGAATGCGGTGGAGATGAGTACACCGTCGTCGCTCAAAGCAAAAGGCACATGGTGCCATGCCTCTCGCTGTGGCGCCGTCAAATCGTCTTTGCCTGCATGTGGTGCGAGCGGCGCGGAGAACAAAGGGGAGGGATTGGTGGTGCCGCTGAATGCCGATGCGGTGTTGATGGCATGCACCAAGGAATCAATGTCATGGACCGCGCTGCAGCGGAAAGGAACAGTGCGTTGACCGTCATGACAGTAAGCGGCACCGGGGAAGGCCGGTGGAATCAAAGCTGCATCCTTGGTGCCGATCAGTTCATTCGATTGCATTTGGTCGGTGACGCGTAGGCAGATGCTCAGCGATATGTTGGCCTTCATATCGGCATGGACCTGACCCATGGGATTTTGCGTGCATACGATGAGATGCATACCCAAAGAGCGTCCGAGCGACGCCAATCGATTGAGTCGCTGCATATAGTCGGGTAGACGGTCGCGCAATGCATGGAATTCGTCAATGACCACCACGAGCCGTGCAGGGGGATGGGAAAGCTGGTCGAATCTGGAAACGCGTTCGGCACTTACCAAGGCCTCCCTGCGTGCCAATTCTTGTTCTATGGCGTTCAGCGCACGGACGGCATGGGCGAGGTCAAGATCGCAGACGTTGCCCACGGTATGCGGCAGACGCTCCAAAGCGTTGAAGGTCGATCCTCCTTTGAAATCCAGAAAGACGAAATGGAGGGTTTGAGGACTATGCCGAATCGCCAATGCCATGCACCAACTGATCAGCAGTTCGGATTTCCCCGAGCCTGTGGTCCCCGCGACCATGGCATGTGGTCCGGATGATGCCAGATCTATATGGAATATGCCATGTTCTGACATGCCGATGCCGTTCGTTGGGGAACGGACAAGCCAATTACGCACGATGGTGCGCCATATGAGCGGGTCGTTGTCCAGGCCATGCAGATGCTCAAAACTTATGGACGGCATGTCGGCGAAAAGCTGAGCATGGTCGATTTCGTTTCCGTTATGATGCGTTGGAACCGGCGAATCGCTTCCAGTAATGGTGTTGCTGTTCGTTTCTTCATGCCTGACGCGCATGATCATGGTGATGAGCATCAATGCGCTGCCGAGCAGACTCGGAGCGAGCATCGCCGCATAGAGCCAATGACGTTGCATACACATGACAATCAGCATGATGAGCTGCGCCAGCAAAGGCGCGCTCCAACTCAATACAGTGAGATGTTGTTCGCTTATACGGTGAGGGGCCTTTTTGTTCATACGGCCAGCATGGGCAAGAGCGGCGGCATGCCGCAAGCCAATATGAGGGTTGTGGTCGGAGGATGTGGGTTATCCACATCCTCCGGCGTGTCGTCAGTTTTGCTGTTCGGCCAGCGTGCCCACGGTTCCTGCGGAATGCGTGCCGTGTGAGAGTTCGGAGAAAAGCTGGATGTTCTTCGCGTCATTCAGCAGAACGCACGATCCGACCCCATCGACGTAATAGTCCGGATCGGTCCAATACACGCTTCCCGAAATGCCATCCTTGCCTGAGGCGCGTTTTGAAAGCCAACGCCATCCGAAGCAGAGAGGAAGTCGATGCTTTCTCATCCACGGTTACGGAGCTCAACGCCGCTGCGGCGACCTTTTTGGTCTTGTTGAAATTCGTGAGCGTCTGTTTGGAAGCGCCCTTCTTGACGATGGCGTTGATCACCTGGCGCTGACGTGCGGCACGGCCGAAATCGCCTTGCACATCGGCATATCGCATACGGGAGAACGCCAAAGCGGTGTTGCCGTCCACGGTGTGGCATCCGGCGGTCCAGTTCATACCCGAATAAGGGTCATTCACATTCTGGTCGTAGCATAGGTCCACGCCTCCCAAGGCATCGACCACTTTGACGAGTCCGCCGAAGCGGACCATTGCCACATGGTTGATTTTCTGGCCGGTGATGTCCTCCACCTCGTTGACCAACTGTTTGCGGCTGTACAGCTGCGCCACGGCGTTGATCTTCATATAGCTCCCATCGATTTCCACCAGGGAATCGCGAGGAATGGAAATCAGCGAGGACGATCCTGTCTTCGGCTTGGTGAGTACAAGAATGGTGTCGGTTCTGAAACCTTCGACGTCGCCGGCGTCTCCGATGGTGCCCTCACGTTCGTCGGAGCCAAGAATAAGCCAGCTTTCGCCGGCGGTGTCCGCTTTGGATGTCAGCCAGGTCTGTTTGTTGAGCTGGTCATCGACCCAGTTCCAAGCGGAGAATACCCCTATTCCCAGTGCGAGAATCAGTACAAGGAAAATGGAAAGGACGATACGTCCGACGCGAGGTCTTCTTTTTGGCACGGAAGCCGTCGCTGGAGAGGATGGAACAGATCGGAGCGCCGTGGAGACGGAGGATGACCCCCGGAACTGCTGCGTTGGATTGGCCGTGCGGGTATGTTCTGGAGCGAAGGACACCGGAGATGATGAAGGGTTTCTTCTTGTCTCGCTCGTTGCCCGTGCCGCAGGCTGGAAGCTTTGCGGAACCGAGGAAGAAGGACGCGCCGTGCGTTTGGCCGGTTTTACAGATGATGCATGGTCAGAACGTTTCGCCGGTGCGAAACTCGCTGGCTGGCTCGGTGCGCTTTGCGAGCGGGAGGAATCCGTGGACGGCATGGTTTTTTTGCGTCCTGATGACGGAATGAAACTTGGTGGCACGCTCGTAGGCTCTTTTGCTCCTTTGCCTTCACTCATGGTTCCTCCAAAAAGATTCGTCCCTGCGTCATACGTTGAAAGGGGACGTGATTGCGTGGTCTACGTCAGTTCTTTGCCGGAACGGCACATACGGTCGCATTAAGGTATCGATCCGCAAGGCCGATGTACTGGCCCGTGGTCGCGTCATGAATGGAGCCGTCATCCGGGTCGACGGTGCCGCCAGTGCTTGGATCGACCAACGTGCCGTCGGATTTGGTGATCAGTCCCGTGACGGGATCGGGAGTCTCGGCAGTGGTGTCCGACTGGTTGCTGTCGGTCGTGCCGGAATCGTCGGAGCTGGCTGAATTATCTGAACTGGTGTCGGAGGAGTCGCCCGAGTTTGAATCGGCGGTATCGAAAATCGGCTTGCCCGCTCGCATCTTCTCCCAGAGATTGTCGGCTTCGTCGGTCCAGACGGAACGGTTGGGGTCGGACGGTGCTGGGACCACGGGGACGGTCTGGGTCTGCAGGTTGGTCATGGTGAAATTCTTCAGGCTCATGGCAAGTCCCGCCAAAGCCGCGGTATCAGCCATGCCTTGGGATATGTTGAGCGATTTCAGCGCGGATTTCGCCAGCTGGTACAGCTGCGCGGTATCAGTGAACAGATTCTTGCTGAGCGCCTCGCTCATCAGCTGCTTGATGAGATACTGCTGACGTGTGGTACGCGAGGTGTCGGATCCGTCTCCTATGCCGTGACGGATCCGGGCGTACTGCGTCGCCGCAACGCCGTCAAGATGGTGCATGCCCTTGTCGAGATTGAGTCCGGTGTACGGGTCGTTGACGTTCTGCGGAATGCACAGGTCCACGCCGCCGACTGAATCAATCATCTTGACCAGGCCGGCGAAGTCCACGACGATGAAGTTCTGAATATTCAACCCGGTGAGACTGTTCACGGCGTTCAGCGTGCAGCTGGCTGCCGAGGAGAGATCTCCGCCGGTTTTGTAGGCACCTGCGAAGATGGAATTGAACATGACGTTATACTGTGCGGGAATCGTGCCCTTCGACGTTTCGCACTGAGGCACGTCCACCAGGGAATCTCGTGGAATGGAGACCAGGTTGATTTCCTTGCGGTCGGCGGAGATCTGCACAATCATGGCGGTGTCGGCCTGATGGTTGCCGATGACGTCATCGAAACTGCCTCCGATGGCTTGGTTCTCCGCGCCGTCACGGGAATCCTGTCCGATCAGCACGAACTCGATCGGCTTGCCGGAGTTCGGATCGATGATGGATGCGTCCGTATTCAGGGAACCCTGGCCGATCACGTCGACCGAATTGTTCTTGATGATGCCATTGACGTCCATCCAAGTAGCGGCAGCTGCAGTGCCGACGAACACCAGAGTCGCGGCGATTGCCGCGGCGACTGCGGTCCTGACGTGATGCTGCACGCGATATCCCAGGCTGTGACGTGGTTTCGCATCCTGAAGACCATTGATGTTAGGAAGCTTATTGCCGGTTGATGACGTTGCCACGGTGTTGCCTTCCTGATTGAGATGCGCGTTTGACGCAATGCTTTTAGAACCTACCACTATCCAAATGGGCAATTATAGGGTTAATGGCCGATTTTCACCGATTCTGCGACTGTAGACCCCAGATTGGGCTGAACTTTAGCATGGATTTTCTGGAATATAGGCATTGACACGGGGAAACTTGACAAAATTACATTGCGTGTGTGTAATTTGAAGCGGTGTGAAAGTATGCGCATAAAAGGTGCGCACACAATTATGGGAGGACTCATGTGGGGCGTGACTGATGAGTCTTCTGAGAATCCGCTTGCTGAACTGTGGGGTTTGTTCAAGCGGGATGATGACGTGTCTTGGCAGCACAAAAGCGCTGTGCTCGCAGACCGATCCCGAAGCATTCTTCCCGGAAAAAGGCGGTTCCACCAGGGATGCGAAGAGGGTTTGCGCCCAGTGTGAAGTCCGTGAACAGTGCCTGGAATGGGCCATCGACCATGATGAGCGTTTCGGTATCTGGGGCGGTATGAGCGAGCGTGAGCGTCGTCGCTACAAAAAAGAAGCACAAGGAACGGGCTTGAAGGCATGGTGCGTCCCGTGCGTACACTTAAATTATGAATTCTAACGCCAGCAGCGATATCCAGACAATCGTGACCGATGTGCTGAACAGCAGACCGTATACGCATCGGCAGGACGTCGATATGTCCGTGGCTGCGGTGATCACCGCGCAGCATGACCTTCGATTCCTCGCTTCTACCGTTGGAGCGGTGCTTGCGCAGCGCATGCTTCCAGGAATGATCGTTATCGCCGATTGCACGGGGCAGATCGAGCAGCCCATGCAGATGACCTTCGATGTCATTCACTCATCACAGGATGTGCTTACGGAAGTGCCGGAAGCCAAAACGGTGAGGGTCATTCGTGGTGGGAGTGAAGCAGGCGGCGTCCTTCATGGACGCTGTAACGCGTGCGATGGATCAGATCGGCATTGATGCCGGCATCCGCGCGTTGTGGACCTTGCATGACGATTCGCGGCCGGCGGATGACCGGTGCTTCGAGACGTTGCTGGATGCGTGGAGAAACACGCCGACAGCCGCGCTGCTCGGTGCCAAGCAGTTGGATTGGCAGGCGAAGAACCTGCACAATGTGGGTTTGTATGCCGGGCACCATGATGTCGTTTCCTTGGTGGTCGACGGCGAGCCTGACCAGGAGCAATATGACGGGCGTCAGGATGTGCTGTCGGTCTCCCTATCGGGCGCGTTGGTGCCGTTGGCTACGTTGCGTGCGTTCGAAGGGGCTGACCCCTGGTTCGGCACCTTCGCGGAATCCACGGACCTGTGCCGCCGCATATGTCTTGGCGGTGGGCGTGTCGTAGTGGTTCCCCAGGCTCGCATCGCCCACAGAAGAGCCCGATTCGAAGGAATCCGTTCCAAGAACGGGCGCCCTGTGGAAGACGAGGACGGTCGCATCGATCCGTATCTTGCCGTACGCGAGGCGAATGCCAAATACGCGTACACTGACATGCACCGTTCATGGTGGCCGTTGCTTTGGCTGTGGTCCATCATCCAGTCGTTGGGATTGGCCGTGCTTTGCTTGGCGCGCAAACAGCCGTATCATGCATGCTGCGAGCTGGCGATGCCGTGGCGTGCGCTGCTGCGTCTGCGGGGTGCTTGGCGCGCCCATGCGCGGTTGCGCAGGCAAAGCAAGGTCACGCTTAAATCGCTATCCACGCTGTCTGCGAATCATCGGCAGGTCAGGGAATGGCTCGACCGTCGCCGTGCGTTGCGCGACCAGAGGGAT
>ENA-OQNM01000292-OQNM01000292.1-human-gut-metagenome-genome-assembly--contig:-NODE-292-length-18881-cov-3.292364_pt1 | contig 18881 bp, 21 predicted proteins | sample MGYA00242632_ERZ504886 | MGnify/ENA primary metagenome ERZ504886 (study PRJEB26092, sample SAMD00036424) | human gut metagenome | host: Homo sapiens | study: EMG produced TPA metagenomics assembly of... | reverse complement strand
CACATAATGCCTATTCATTGGCACAACTGTGCCACCTATATGGCACGGTTATGACCAACGAACTGGCAATGATAGTCTGAAAAGCCATTCATACCCATCTGAATAAAAAGAGAACATACCAGTTTCTTTATAGCCCACCGCACATTTTAACACATCTATTTTTGAACCTTTTATTTTTTATCTTGTTCTTTCTCCAAAAGCCTAAGGTACCAATAGGGCAGGAATTTATATTTAACCTAAACATTATAGAAGTATGAAGAAATTTATTCCCTTATTATTAGCGGTCTTCGCAATAGCATTCGTATCTTGCGAAAAAGACCCCGACATGGATAAGCTGGACAGCAAGTATCTGGTTTATACCAATTATGACACGAAAGCAGACTTCAAAGCTTTCAAAACCTATTACTTACCGGATAGCATCCTTGTTATCGGCAACAGTAAAGACGCCGAATATTGGAAAGACGAAAGTGCACAGGAAATTCTCAGCGCATACGTTGCCAATATGAACAACCGCGGTTATGTCCGTACAGACAATCGCGAAGACGCCGACCTCGGTTTGCAAGTGAGTTACGTAAAGAGCACTTACTACTTTACGGACTACGGACGCCCCGAATGGTGGTGGAACTACCCGGGCTATTGGGATGCTCCTTACTGGGGTAACTGGGGCGGATGGTACTATCCGTATGCCGTAAACTATGCTTATAGTACCGGTTCCTTCATCACCGAATTGCTGAACCTCGACGCTCCCCAAGGCGAAAAGGAAAAACTTCCCGTGCTGTGGACCAGCTACATGAGCGGGTTATTGAGCGGCTCGACCTCTTTCAACACCAAAATGGCAGTGGAAGGCGTGAATCAGGCTTTTACACAATCTGCCTATCTTAACAGAATGAGTGCCCAGCCGAGATAAACTACCGACTTCTTCTATCCCGATAGAAAGCTATTGTTGAATTTATAAAACAAGAACAAGTATGAAAACATTGAAATATATATCCTTGAGGGCATTCGCAATCGCCGCCCTCGCCCTTGTCTTCGCCATGCCGGCAAAGGCACAGATGACCGATAACGGTTATGCCAACATCGACTGGCAGTTCAATTTCCCCTTAAACAACCACTTTGCCGACAAAGGCAGCGGATGGGGCATGAACTTTGAAGGCGGTTACTTCCTGACGTCCAACTTTGCTTTGGGAGGCTTCCTGGCTTATCATAGCAACCATGAATATTTCAGCCGTCAGACCTTGCCGGTCGGTACGAGCGGCAGTTTGAATACCGACCAGCAGCATACCGTATTCCAGTTGCCTTTCGGTCTTGCCACACGTTATGCGTGGAACCGTGGCGGTGCATTCCAACCGTATGTGGGCGTAAAACTCGGTACCCAGTATGCACAGTTGAAGTCCACTTTCAATGTATTTGAAGCCAATAAAGATACATGGGGATTCTACGTATCTCCGGAAATCGGTTTCAACGTTTACCCGTGGGCTTACGGTCCGGGCCTGCACTTCGCAGCCTATTACAGCTACGGGACCAACAAAGGCGACCTCTTCACTTACAGTGTGGACGGTATGAACAACTTAGGTCTGCGTATCGGTATTGCATTCTGACATACACACCTAAAACTTAACAGAATAAATTAATTGTTTCAAAAAAAAGAGATGCTGCCTAACGATTTCAAGTTAGCCGGCATCTCCTTTTTTATTCTGATGCGATTACCTTACTTCAACACAGCCCGATATATCGCTTCCTGTATTCTTTCCCGAATATCCGATTTCAGCAATTTTGCATTCCACACCTCCGGATAAATACGGTTGCTGAGGAATACATACACTGTCTTGTTTTCCGGGTCCACCCAAGCACAAGTACCGGTAAATCCGGTATGTCCATATACCGCTTCCGGAGCGGAAGGAGCACAAGGGCTGCGCTTCACAATGGATACATCCGGCTTGTCGAATCCCAGACCGCGACGGCTGATGGCAGATTTCTCCGTCGTAAACAAACGGCAGGTTGCCTCACTCAAGAAACGCTTGCCATTGAATTCACCGCCGTTCAGCAACATTTGATAAACCTTTGCCACCTCTTCGGCCGTAGAGAAAAGTCCTGCATTACCGGACACCCCACCCATGCAGGCAGCAGTCTCGTCATGCACATATCCGCATATATCCTGGCGACGCAGGAAGTCATTGGATGCCGTGGGCATGATTTCCGCTTTGGCGAACTTCGTCAAAGGCAGAAACATAGTACGTTGCAATCCCATCGGGGCGATAGAACTCACGGGCAAGGTACAAATCCATCGGCAGCTCCGTCACCTTCTCCACTACCTGCTGCAACAGCACGAAGCCAAGGTCGCTGTAAACATAACGTTTGCCGTCCAACTCGCACTTGGCTATCCGCTGAAGGATAGAATTCTTGAAACTCTTGTTCAGCCACATGCCATCTGCCATGTGCAGGGTATAGGCCGGTGTATTCTTGTCGGACACCATTCCTTTGCGGAACTTAAAATCGGAACAATAATAGCTATGCTCGCTTACCTGCGTACGATGCCACTCGTCCACCCAACTCTGGGAGTACGGGCCGTGTACCGAATTCGGGTCTATGATGTCCAGGTAGAAGCGGATATAGGGAGGAAGCCCCGATTCGTGGAACAAAAGTTCGCGGATGGTAATGTTCCGCTTGTTGCCATTGCGCAAGAAGGGCAGATAAGCGGAAACCTTGTCATCCAGTTTTATCTTGCCCTCATCATACAGTTTCATGACGGCAAGTAACGTAGCCGTAGTCTTGGTCAGCGAAGCCAAATCAAAAAGGTCCGAAGAACGGACAGTAGTGGTATCCTTATCAGAGTGGGTTCCGAAGCCTTTGTCATATACCGGCAGTCCGTCTTTCCACACCAGCACGCGGCAACCGGGATAAGCTCCCGCTTCCAGTCCCTTTCGGGCAACGGCATCGATACTTTGCAGCACATACGACTTCATGCCGTAATCTTCCGGAACAGTCTTCCCCGGTTTCATGCCCGGCTCAATCATACAGCCCGTTCCCGCCGGAAACAGTTTACCGATACTCATCGACATTCTGCCACTGGCAGGCTTTTTGGCAAAAAGAACATCAGCCACGTATTGCTGCAAATCCGTCTCTGCTGAATGTGCCAGCACCACAGCGCTGGATTTGGTAAGTGCCGGCATCAGAGGTTGCAATGTACGGTAAGAGGTAAAAAAAGTATAGACCAGCGGAGCACGCAGGTTCAAGCCTTCCAGAAAGGCCACATCACGGTCGCTGACATAAGCCGAACCGGTAATGCTGATAACCACGCGACGGAAAGCAGCCAACTGCCCCTGCACTTCCTGCCAGAGAGCCTCATCGGCATTCCAAGGCAAGTGGAAATGGCTGATGCCTGCATTCTTTTTCATAGCTTCCACAAAGGGAGCATCCGCCTCCTTCTCTCCGATGCTGAGCACGGCAATATCACCTTCCACCGGTGCCAGCGGGAGGACATCGAAATAATTGTTCAATACAGTCACTGCCGAACGGCGCAACTTGGCAGCCAACGCCTGCGCTTCCTCCGTATTGATGCGATAGCTCATTCCGCTGACCCGAAGTTGCGGCTGGCGGTTTCTCAAACCAAGCATATACTTGTACATCAATACCTTGCGGCACTTGGCATCAAGTTCGTCCTTACTCAGTTGTCCCGACTCCACTGCATCTACCAGCTCCTGCACCGCATTCTTCGTATTGAACTGTACCAGCACCATATCATTTCCCGCCAGCAGCGCTTTGGTAGTTACCTGCGGAATGGCAGACACACCCTTCATGTCCAAGGCATCGGTAAACACCAGCCCTTTAAAGCCGAGTTCATCCTTCAACAACCCGGTCACCACATTCCGCGACAAGGAAGAAGGAGTCACCCCGTCCGGGTCCAGCGCCTGCACTTGCAGATGGCCTACCATGACACCCCCCAATCCGGCACGTACCATTTCCTTGAAGGGATAAAGTTCCACACTGTCCAGGCGTGCACGGTCGTAGTGCAAGGCGGGAAGCGCCTTATGAGAATCCACATCCGTGTCGCCATGCCCGGGGAAATGCTTGCAAACGGAAAGTATGCCCCCGCTTTCGAGCCCACGGCTGTATGCCACCACCTTTTCTGCCACCCGCTGCGGGTTCTCGCCAAAGGAGCGTACGTGTATCACCGGGTTCAGCGGATTCGTATTGACATCCGCATCGGGTGCAAAATTGACGTGTACCCCCAATTCGCGGAACTGGCGGGCCACCTCACGTCCATATTCTTCAATCAAGCCATTGTCCTCGATACATCCCAAGGCGGCATTACGGGGATAGTCCGGAGCGCCTTTCAGCCTCATTGACAGTCCCCACTCTCCATCGAAAGTAACCATAACGGGAATCTTGGCATCCTTCCGGGCCATATTGGTCAAGATAGCCTGCTCTTCCGGAGTACCTTCGGAAAACAGCAAGCCACCGACCTTGTATTTCTTTACCAGCTCGCGCATCTGCTTTTTCGTGGCCTTGTCTGCTCTGGCCGGAATGGTGGCAACGATGAGCTGCCCCACTTTTTCGTGTACATTCAGGCCTGACAACACGGAGTCCACCCATTGCCGGCACCGGTTGTCTGCAGCCGAAGGAAGAAACGGGCCTCCGGTCTGGGCATGAAGTGAAGATAATCCCAATATAAACAATCCTGCAACCCATAAAAGGAGGGTGAGTCTTTTCATCATGCTATTTTTCAGTTAAAGTAAGTACCATTTCTCCTACGTAGATGCCACTCTTTCCGGTGTGCAGCACGGGAACGCTCTTGCCGTCCGCATTCAGATAAACGGCAGGCTTTTCCATAAAAGTATGCGAATGTCCTCCCAAAATGACATCAATGCCACGCGTCTTGCCTACCAGGTTCTCGTCGGAAGCGCCTTCGGGATTTGCACTGCGGATACCCAAATGAGACATGCAAATCACAACCTCGCAATTCTCCTTCTCCCTGAGAAGGTCTGTCATTTCCTGGGCCACCTTTATCGGGTCGTTGTAGACAATGCCTACGCATTTATCTGCCTGCACCAGCCCTTCCATCTTAGGGGCCAGGCCGAAGATACCGATTTTCACCCCTTCGCGCACCAAGGTGATATAAGGCTTCACCAGTCCTTCGAGTACCGTACCCGTCACGTCATAATTGGAACAGACCACGGGGAAATCCGCCATACGGAACAATTCCGCCATATTCTCAAGTCCGAAATCAAATTCATGATTACCTATCGTCATGGCATCATAACCCATGAGATTCATCATCTTGACCTCCAGCTCGCCTTTGAAAAAGTTGTAATAAGGGGTGCCTTGCGAGATGTCTCCGCAATCCAGCAGCAGCATATCCGGATGCTTGCCGCGAAACTGCTTTACAAAACCGGCACGGCGCACCACACCGCCCATCCCGGCATACTCGTCGGCAGCCTCGGCACTGATGGGTTCTATACGGCTGTGCATATCGCTGGTATGCAGGATAAACAGTTGTTTTCCGGATTGGCCGGACGATACAGAATCGGTGGACACCAGGCAAAGGGGTTCTTCAGTAATGACACGCTCCTCTTGTTGTGCCGATGCGGGGAGCATGAAAAGCAGCAGGGCTGCCAAGGAATATATATGTTTCATAGAACTTCTGTTTTTTTAATGCTTACTCTTTAACGACCACTCTTCCCTCCATGCGCGAAGTCACCTTCTTGCCGGCTGCCGTCTGCTTCTCCACATACTTCATGAACAGACCGCGCAGTGTAGCCCCATCCGGGCACTCCCTTTTATCCGCCTGCAGGAAAGCCGTCATTCCATCGTTTCCATCAGCCAGATAATCAATCGTGGCAACCGTATAGTCACGGTCATCCTCCACCGGCTTGCCGGCAATGGAAGCCTGGAGCAGCTTGCCATCCTTGCTGATTTCCAACTGTATACCACTCACCCCTTCACCAAGTCTCACCGCAATGTTTTCAAACAAGTGCTTCATGGCAGAGCCTTTCATCGTCAGCACACAGAGCGAATTCTCAAAAGGCAATATCTCATAGATGTTTTCGGTAGTGATGTCTCCTTCCGTCAGGGAGTTCCGGATTCCACCGATATTGATTAGCCCCATATCGGCCGGTTTGCCCAGCACTTCCACCGCAGCCTCACGCAGTACATCTGCAATCAGATTGGATAAAAGGCTTTCGGGCCGGAATCTGTCCATCGACATTTCTGCGGTTCCCACCACATGATACATAACGCTGTCCATCCGGGCCTTGTAAGGCGCCAGCAGAGCCACGGTCTTCGGCATCCGGCTCGGCATCCCAGACAGAGTTCATGGGAATTCTGCCTCCCTCTACCTTGGTCACTTCGTAGGAAGAATGGCAGGAAACCAATAGAAGCGCAAACCGCCAACACTGACCCCCGCAAGGAGACTGAAAGTTTGTTTCTTCATATTCATTTAGTTTTAAATTGCTACAAATATACTTTTCTTTTGCGACTGAGCCACACAATTAACCGATTATTTGGACTTGCGTTTAGCAGAATGAAACGCTCAAAAATCATCCCAACTGGCGAAAAAAAGCTTGAAGCACTTGTGTATCTGGCAAATAATTCGTTCCTTTGCACCGCTTTCGCGCAATCGCTGTCAGGACACCAAGAGAGAAGCCTGGTATGTTGCGTTGTAACGATGAAACAATTTAATAATAAAAACAATGGATTTAATTAAAATTGCAGAAGAAGCATTTGCTACCGGAAAACAGCACCCGAGCTTCAAGGCAGGTGACACTGTAACAGTAGCATATCGTATTGTCGAGGGTAACAAGGAACGTGTACAGCTGTACCGTGGTGTTGTTATCAAGATTGCCGGACATGGAGACAAGAAACGTTTTACAGTACGTAAGATGTCAGGAACCATAGGCGTAGAACGTATTTTCCCGATTGAATCACCGGCTATCGACAGCATCGAAGTGAACAAGGTGGGTAAAGTTCGTCGCGCTAAACTGTACTACCTGCGCGCTCTTACCGGTAAGAAAGCAAGAATCAAAGAAAAAAGAGTTAACGGTTAATCCCGGACTCCTATTTCGAAATAAAAAAGGGAAGTTGACAATGTCAGTTTCCCTTTTTTAGTAATATACACAGTATGCATACACCATGCAATACTCTACTCCTACGACCTCATTCCAAACACTGTAAGCCTGCGCTCCTTTCCTTTCACATAAGCCTTTCTTCTTGCTGATACGTTAGTTTATCAGCGCCCAACGGCCGTAAGGCGCTCTGCTAACGACCGTCAACAAAGCGCTTTATGGCCGTTAGACGAGCGCCTCACGGCCGTTAAACAGCTGTCATAGGCATAGCTTTTCCATACTGAATACCTATCTTATCCACACCGAAAGCCTGGCTTCCACCTATTATCGCACGGGCTTTTACAAAGTTAATACCGTGTTTGCAGGAAACCAATAGCTTGTTTACACGATATTGGCAAATTGCTCCATATCCTATTAATTTATTGTACTACAATATATTAATAGATTATTTGGTGTAAATTTAAGGTGGAAGCAACTTTTGCTTCCACCTTTTCAAGTTGCTTCCACAGCATCCGCAACCCCGATGAATAAAGGGATACAGAGAATGGGTGGAAGTGTGGAAGCAACTTGTGACATAACTTTATTGCTGAGGAATATGTGCCACCAAAGAAAAAAGGTAGTGTCGAAACTCTCCTAAACTAAAAATACACCCTCGCCACAGGTAGTTGTAGCGAGGGTGATTTCGAGAAAGGGGAGTTTTGACACATCCCCTCCTTTATCAGTTTCCCTGATATCGATTACTTGGTATCTCTCAGCTCCCAGCCCAATGCACTGGCACCCAGCACAGCGGCATCAGAGTCCTTCAACTCGGAAGCCAGCAACTTAGTCTTGCCTTTGTAGATATTCAATACATTGTCATCAATGGCTTTCTGGATAGGCTTGAAGATATAGTCGCCCGCTTTTGCCAGACCACCGAACAGTACGATAGCTTCCGGGCTGGAGAAAGCAATGAAATCAGCCAAAGCCTCACCCAAGATAGTTCCGGTAAACTCAAAGATGTCTTGAGCAATCTTGTCGCCCTTCACAGCTGCATCATACACATCCTTGGAAGTAATGTTTTCTGCTGGAATGTCGCGCAACAAGCTTGGCTCGGTACTCTTGGTCAGGAACTCACGGGCAGAACGTGCCACACCCGTAGCCGAGCAGTAAGGTTTCCAGACAACCGTGACGTCCGCATCCGCAGAGACGACCGTTTTCACGACGGATAATAGTATGTCCCAACTCTCCGGCAAAACCGTCATGGCCATATACCATCTGACCGTTAATAACGATACCGCTACCTACACCGGTGCCAAGAGTTATCATGATAAAGTCTTTCATACCGCGAGCCGCACCGTAAGTCATTTCACCGATACCGGCAGCATTGGCGTCGTTTGTCAAAGCGGTAGGGATACCCAGACGCTCCTCAAACATGGCAGCCAAAGGAATTACGCCCTTCCAAGGAAGATTCGGGGCAAACTCAATGGTACCGCTGTAATAGTTTCCGTTAGGAGCGCCGATACCGATACCTTTTATCTTGTCTACACCGCCATTGGCAATAATGAGCGGCAACAGATTCTTGCAAACTTCGTCTACATAATCATTGACGTCTTCATAAGCTCCGGTTTTGATGGAACTGCTTGCAATAATAGTTCCGCGTGCGTCTACAATACCAAAGACGGTGTTCGTTCCGCCTATGTCAATGCCCACTACATAGGGCTTTTCCATGTTTGAATTCATGATACTACGTTTGTTTAAAGGGTTAGTTAATCATATTCATGGTTACAAAAATCACAAGAAAAACGACACTGCAAAATCTTTTTTAAAAAAGTTTGCAACTTTTGCAACTTTTCGTAGCATAGCTGCGTCTAATAGTGAAAATTAATAAGAGTAAAGCAAAAAAACAGGGAAAACAGTGATACAACTAAAAGACATTAACAAGACCTATTACAACGGAGCACCACTGCACGTGCTCAAAGGCATCAACCTCGACATTCAGAAGGGTGAATTTGTTTCCATCATGGGCTCATCGGGTTCGGGAAAGTCCACTTTACTCAATATACTGGGCATTCTGGATAATTATGACACCGGAGAATACTATCTGAACGGTACTCTTATCAAAAATCTCAGCGAGACGAAGGCTGCCGAGTACCGCAACCGCATGATTGGCTTCATCTTTCAGTCCTTCAATCTGATTTCATTCAAGAACGCAGTAGAAAATGTGGCACTTCCCCTCTTTTATCAAGGAGTGAGCCGACGGAAACGCAATGCGATGGCATTGGAGTACCTCGACCGCCTGGGCTTAAAAGACTGGGCACACCACATGCCCAACGAAATGTCCGGCGGACAGAAACAGCGTGTAGCCATCGCCCGCGCCCTCATCACCCAGCCGCAGATTATCCTTGCCGACGAACCTACCGGCGCGCTCGACAGCAAGACTTCCGTAGAGGTGATGCAGATTCTGAAGGAACTGCACGATACGGGCATGACCATCGTAGTCGTGACCCACGAAAGCGGCGTTGCCAACCAGACGGACAAGATTATCCACATCAAAGACGGCGTCATAGGCAGCATCGAAACAAACTTGAATCACGATGCAAGCCCGTTCGGAAAAGACGGGTTCATGAAATAATGAAGGAAGAGCCCTCTTTCCCTTCTTTCTTTAATTTTTAATTCTTAATCTTTAATTATCAATGATAGACCTTTGGCAAGAAATATACGGAACCATCAAACGTAACAAGCTGCGTACGTTCCTGACGGGCTTTGCCGTAGCATGGGGCATCTTCATGCTCATCGTATTGCTCGGAGCCGGGAACGGCATCATACATGCTTTCGAACAGAATGCGTCGGAACGTGCCTTGAACTCCATCCGCATTTTTCCCGGCTGGACTACCAAATCATACGACGGTCTGAAGGAAGGACGCTTCATCCAACTGGACAATCGGGACATGGACGACACGGAAAAGCAATTTACAGAAAATGTCATTAGTGCCGGTGCCACAGTACGCCAGAGCAATGTAAACGTCAGTTTTGGACAAGAATATATCAATATCTCCCTGCTGGGCGTATACCCTAACTACACAGAAGTGGAAACCGTGAAGACGGCAGACGGACGTTTCATCAACCACAGCGATCTGAAAGACCGGCGTAAAGTAATCATCCTCCATAAGAAATCCGCAGATATCCTCTTCGGCAAAACACATACCGAACCTATCGGACAATTTGTCAATGCAGGTGGAGTGGCCTATCAGGTAGTGGGGCTCTACAATGACCAGGGAGACCGCGAGGCAAACGAGGCCTACATTCCTTTCTCCACCTTACAGACCATCTACAATAAAGGAGACAAGTTGAATAACATCATCTTCACGACCAAGAACCTGAGCAGTATAGAAAGCAATGAGGCCTTTGAAAAAGAATACCGTAAAGCCATTGCCACCAACCATCGCTTCGACCCTACCGACGACAGCGCCATCTGGATATGGAACCGTTTCACCAACTATCTGCAAGCCCAAAACGCAATGGGTATTCTACGCACCGCCATCTGGGTTATCGGTATCTTTACCTTGTTGAGCGGTATTGTCGGTGTATCGAATATCATGCTGATTACCGTTAAAGAACGTACCCGTGAATTCGGTATCCGCAAGGCACTGGGAGCAAAGCCCTTCTCCATCCTTTGGCTGATTATTGTGGAAAGCGTGACTATCACTACGCTATTCGGTTATATCGGTATGGTGGCAGGCATCGGGGTGACGGAATGGATGAACTCTGCTTTCGGTAGCCAGACGATGGATGCCGGCATGTTCCAGCAGACCATGTTCTCCGATCCCACCGTAGACCTCAGCATTGCCGTCCAAGCCACACTGACCCTCATCATAGCAGGTACACTTGCCGGATTCTTCCCGGCAAAGAAAGCCGTGAGTATCAGTCCTATCGAAGCACTTAGAGCAGATTAAAGATTATGAAAATAGACATAGATACATGTGAGGAAATCCTCATCACAATAACAAGAAACAAGACAAGAAGCCTGCTGACTGCATTCGGTGTATTCTGGGGCATCTTTATGCTGGTAGCACTCATCGGTGGCGGACAAGGCATGCAGGAAGAACTGAAATCCCAGTTCGAAGGATTTGCGACCAACTCGGGCTTTATCGCCGCACAAAAGACAAGCGAAGCCTACAAGGGATTCCGCAAGGGACGCTGGTGGGACTTGGAGATGGAAGATGTGGACCGTGTGCGCAGTGTGGACGGCATCGCACTCGCCACGCCTTCATTTGCCCTTTGGGGACAGACCGCTGTCTATGGAGAAAACAAATATGAATGTAGTGTAAAGGGGCTGTACCCGGAGTATGAGCAGATAGAACATCAGGAAATGACTTACGGCCGTTTTATCAACGACGTCGACATCAAAGAGTCACGTAAAGTGTGTGTTATCGGCAAACGTGTATACGAAAGTCTCTTTAAACCGGGAGAAGACCCCTGCGGCAAATACGTTCGGGTGAACGGAATCTATTACCGGATTATCGGAATGTGTTCATCCGAAGGCAATGTCAACATACAAGGACAAGCCTCCGAAGCCATTGTATTGCCTTTCTCCACCATGCAGCAGACCTACAACCTCGGAAAGAAACTGGATGTGGTATGTTTCATCATGAAACCGGGAATAAAAGTAAAAGACGTACAGCCCGAAGTGGAACGCCTCGTAAAAGCAGCGCATTACATTGCTCCCGATGACAAACAAGCCGTCATGTTCCTGAATGCGGAAGCTATGTTCTCTATGATGGACAACCTGATGACCGGAGTACACTTTCTTATTTGGATGGTAGGTCTGGGTACATTGTTCGCCGGAGCCATCGGCGTATCGAATATCATGATGGTAACCGTCAAGGAGCGTACTACGGAAATAGGCATACGGCGTGCCATCGGTGCCCGTCCTAAAGACATCCTGCAACAAATTCTTTCGGAAAGCATGGTACTGACCACTATAGCGGGTATGGCAGGCATTTCTTTTGCCGTATTTGTACTGCAAATACTTGAAAAGGCTGCCAACGACCCTGGAGTTATCAAAACCCACTACCAGGTTTCATTCGGACTGGCTATCGGAACTTGCATCCTCCTCATCGCATTGGGAGTGCTTGCCGGACTGGCACCTGCCTATCGCGCCATGGCAATCAAACCAATTGAAGCAATCAGGGATGAATAAACCTATAAAAGATTATCAACCGTAAACCATGAAACAATGGTTACTATATCAATAGTAAATAATTAAATCATAAATATAAGATGAGAACTAAAAAGTATCTGAAAATTGCATTATTGGTAGTAATAGCTGCCTTGTTTATCTGGACATTTATATTCCTATATCAGAAGTCCCAACCTAAAGTAAAGGTATACGAAACAGTAGTTCCGGAAGTGACAGACCTCGAAAAGACCACCGTAGCCACCGGCAAAGTGGAACCAAGAGACGAAGTACTCATTAAACCGCAGATTTCCGGTATCATATCTGAAGTGTACAAGGAGGCCGGACAAAGCATAAACAAGGCGAAGTGATTGCCAAAGTGAAGGTTATTCCAGAACTAGGCACATTAAACTCAGCCGAAAGCCGCGTACGGTTGGCGGAAATCAACGCTGCCCAAGCCGAAACAGACTTCGCACGTACCCAGAAGTTGTACAACGACAAGCTTATCAGCGCTGAAGAGTATGAAAAAGGAGAGGTAAGTGTAAAGCAAGCACGCGAGGAACTGCAGACTGCAAAAGACAACTTGGAAATTGTAAAGGAAGGCATCACCAAGAACAGCGCCTCTTTCAGTAGTACGCTGATTCGTTCCACCATTACCGGTCTGATTCTGGATGTGCCCATCAAAGTCGGTAACTCGGTTATCATGAGTAACACCTTCAATGACGGAACCACTATCGCTACCGTTGCTAACATGAACGATTTGATTTTCCGCGGCAACATTGACGAAACGGAAGTGGGCCGTGTACACGAAGGTATGCCGGTGAAACTGACAATCGGCGCCCTGCAGAATCTTTCGTTTCGATGCCACACTGGAATACATATCTCCGAAGGGTGTGGAAGAAAACGGTAGCCAACCAGTTTGAAATCAAAGACTGCCATTGCCGCACCGGACAGCGTACAGATACGTTCCGGCTATTCTGCCAACGCAGAAATCGTATTGGACCGTGCCCAGAAAACGCTTGCTGTTCCGGAAAGTACTGTTGAATTCAATGGGGACAGTACCTTTGTATATGTAATGACGGACAGCGTACCGGTACAAAAGTTCGAACGCGTCCCATACAGGTCGGCATGAGCGACGGCATAAAGATTGCCATCAAAAGCGGCATCAGTGCCCAGGATAAGCTTCGCGGTGCAGAGAAAAAGGATTAACAAACGGAATAGCTTAAAAAGATATACGACATGAATAAAAGATATTCTTATACCTCGCCATATTCGGCAGTATCTCAGTGCAGGCGCAGGAACGCTGGTCTTTGCGCCAATGCATAGACTATGCCATCGAGCATAACATCAGTATCCGCCAAACAGCCAACGCTGCCGAACAGAGTGCTGTCGAGGTAAATACAGCCAAATGGGCACGACTGCCGAACCTGAATGCCAGTGCCGGCCAGAGCTGGAACTGGGGACGTACGCAAACAGCCATCAAGAACGAGGATACGGGAGACTACTCCACTGTATACGTCAACACCAGCAGTCACGGAACCAACATGTCCGTCAATACCAGCATACCTATTTTTACCGGTCTGGAAATTCCCCACCAGTATGCATTGGCCAAACTGAACCTCAAAGCTGCCATTGCCGACCTGGACAAAGCCAAGGAAGATATTGCCATCAATATAGCTTCGGCCTACCTGCAAGTGCTGTTCAATGAAGAGCTCCACCAGGTGGCGCTGGGACAAGTACAACTGAGTAAAGAGCAATATGTCCGTATCAGCCGGCTAGCAGAACTGGGCAAGGCTTCTCCGGCAGAACTGGCAGAAGCCAAAGCACGTGTGGCACAAGACGAGATGAATGTGGTACAGACGAACAATAATTATAAGTTGGCTCTGCTCGACCTCAGCCAGCTTATCGAGCTGGAAACACCTGAAAGGTTCAGTCTGGAATCTCCGGCAGTCAATCTGAAGTTGGTTCCTCTCACTCCTCCGGATGAAATATTCCAAACAGCTATGGTAAGCAAAGCCTCCATCCAGGCTGCACAGTTCCGTCTGGAAGGCAGCAAGCACAGCATCCGCATCGCCCAGAGCAACTACTACCCACAACTGAGCCTGAACGGTAGCCTCGGTACGAATTACTATTCTACCATTGACCGCACCTTCAGCCAGCAGATGAACGATAACTTCAACAAATATGTAGGCTTCAACCTCAGCGTACCTATTTTCAACCGCCTCTCTACCCGTAACCGGGTGCGCACGGCACGCCTGCAACGTGAAAACTATGCCTTGCAACTGGATAATGCCAAAAAGACGCTTTACAAGGAAATCCAGCAAGCATGGTACAACGCCGCCGCTGCCGAAAGCAAATATACCAGCAGCCATACAGCCACCGTTGCCAGCGAAGAATCTTTCAAGCTGATGAGCGAGAAATATGAAAATGGTAAAGCAAATGCCGTGGAATACAATGAAGCAAAACAAAACCTTATGAAATCCCAATCAGACGAACTGCAGGCCAAGTATGACTATCTGTTCCGTACCAAGATTCTGGATTTCTATAAAGGAGAACCGATTGAGTAAAAAACGAAGTATAATTTTAGTTGTTGTGTTTGATTCTCCCCTCTCCCTGCTTCATGCAGGCGAGAGGGGAGTTTTTTGTTCTTCTATCTCCTTGTATTTTCCGAAGAACGGGAAGAGCTACTGCGGGTAGTGCTTGAAGAGCTGCTGCGACGGCTTTCGGAATTCCGTACGCCGGAAGCATTTCTTCTTTCCTTACTTTCCGTCTTTACCCTGCTACGGCTGGGGCTCTTATCATTATTTTTAGTTCTTGTGGTTTCTATTTTCTCTTTACTCGACTTTCTGCCACTATCCACACTACTACGTCGCGTACTGCTGTTACGTGTACCTGTACTAATGCGATTATTACTACCGTTGCTACGTCGCGTGGTATATACATCATCCCTGCCTGCCGGACGCTTATGCGAATTAGGGCGGATGTTCACCGAACCGAAATCTGAACGGCGGCTGGTGTGGTACGACTTATCATTCCGAATGCTCCACGAACCGGTATAGTGCGGATGATGGTAACGACCGCGATAATAGCTGTTGTGATAGTGCGTACGACAATGCCCACCGCAATATGTACGGTAATGATACGGCCGCGGGAAATAGAAATGATTATGGTTGGTGTAAGTGATGTAAACCCTAAAAGACCAACGCCCACCACTTACATAAACCGGACGGTAAAAATAGGCGGCCTGCATGAAACGGCCATACTGCCGGTTATTCAGCACCCATCGAAGATCGTCATTGCGCACATCCAGATAATCGTAATAGCGATTCAAGGCCCATTCCTCCCCCCGAAGAACGTCATCCATCAGATAGCGTATACCGGAAATGAAATCATAGTTTATTTCGTACACGTCATTATACTGTTCTGTATTCAGGTTCAATTCATAGGCCATCTTGTCCGTAAGAAAGCGGGTCTCTTTACGCACTTTGCTGTTGCTCATTGCCGCACTGCAAACAGCTGTGCTCATCATAGCGGCAAGAAATATAAATATAATCCGTTTCATAATCCCTCCTTTTTTAGTTATTCTTCTCATGATATTGTTTGATGAAGGCATTTATCTCGTTCTTGTCCGACGAGAAGGTCAGCTTGTCTATCGCATAATAGAAATTCGGTTTATCGACTATTTTAGGATAAATCTTCTTCATCAACTGCTTCTTTTCACTGTCGAAACGATAAAAATCCATCAGACGGATACACTGGTCAGTAGTGAACCAAGAGGTCAGCAAGGCATGGTCGAGCACTTCCTTACGGTCTGAATCGAAACTCTGTTTTTCCATCAGCCCCATAAACTGTTCGAAGGCAGAGGGAGACATTACCCGTTCATACTGCCCGCCCCCTGACGGTCTGTCACCGGGTCTGCCAGGCTTGTGATGATTAGAAGTACCCCAGTTTCCACCAGGTCTTTTGTCCTCTGGAATGAAAATATCTTCCACTTCATTGATGGAGCAATGCACACGTTCATCATATAGGAGTTTTCCTCTTCGAGGACTTCCCCCCACGGGATGGCGCTTCATAAACCTCTACCCGACAACTACCACGCAGATTGGCTACAAAACAACTGAAAGTAGGCAGGCAAACCTGCTGTCCGTCGACCAATACCACCACTCTACGGTATGGACTTTCTATACGGATTCCGTCTATGGGCGCCGCTTTTATTGCGGGAAACGCTACCAGAACTAGACAAACACTTAATATCAAATGACGTATCATGACTTTTCTTTTTTATTGTACGACAAAAATAGGGAGAGGAAATTCCCCTCCCTAATGATTGTCTCTATTTACAAGTAGGGAAATTCCTAATGACTGGGACTAATTCCTAATCCTGATTCCATCTTCCTCCAATACAACCAGATGTTTTTTGTACAAATCTCCCACAGCCTTTTTGAAGGTTTTCTTGCTGACACCGAAAGTTGCATAGATTTCTTCTGCCGGACTCTTGTCATTCAAAGCTATCCGTCCGCCCTGTTCACGGATATAGTCCAGCAGCGTAGCTGAGAAATCTTCTACTTTAGCCTGCCCCGTTTTTTGAAGCAGCAGGTCTATCTTGCCGTCTTCACGTACCTGCTTCACATAGGCTTTCATCCTCATGCCCGTGTGCAGTGGCTGAAATATCTCGCTCTCATATAGCAAGCCGCTATATTCATCGTTGATGATCGCCTTGAATCCCAAATCCGTCTTCTGCCAAATCAGGATATCCACCTCCTGCCCCGACTCATAGGCGGCCTTCTCTTTGGAAAGATAACGGTCTACCTTGGCCGATGCCACGATACGATAGCTTTCATCATCCAAATGGGCATGAACCACATACTTCTTTCCCACCTGCATCTTCATTTTCTGTTCGCGGAAGGGGACGAAAAGATCCTTCATCAATCCCCAGTTAAGGAAAGCGCCATACTGGTTTATCCACGCCACCTCCAAGCAGGCAAACTGCCCGACCTGCACTAATGGTGTCAGAGTAGTGGCTACCAGGCGTTCTTCGTTATCAAGATATATAAAAACGTTCAGTTTGGCTCCCACCTTACAGTCTTGGGGGACATAACGCGACGGAAGCAGAATTTCACCTTCTTCGCCACCGTCCAGATACATGCCGAAGGCTACCTCCTTCACCACTTCCAGCGTATTGTACTTTCCTAACTTAATGCTCATAGTTTCTTACTTATCTTCATTTTCCCAACAAAGATAAGTAATTTAGGTACAATACAGCAGTTCGGAAAGAAGAAATAACTTTTTGCTCTAAAAGATAACTTTTTTCTAATGAACAACTCTCTTCAAAAAGGGTTATCTTTGTATCGTGACAATCAGCAAGAAAAGATATTACTCACCTTTAAATAAAAAAGATTATGGAATTTCTGACAAATGACAAATTGACAATCGTCGGCGCAGCCGGCATGATCGGTTCAAACATGGCACAGACTGCAATCATGATGCATCTCACTCCCAACCTATGTCTGTACGACCCTTATGCTCCCGGAACTGGAAGGTGTGGCCGAAGAGCTGTTCCACTGCGGATTCGAAGGAATGAACATCACATTTACCTCCGATATCAAAGAAGCGCTGACCGGTGCCAAGTATGTGGTATCATCAGGCGGTGCCGCCCGCAAGGCCGGCATGACCCGCGAAGACCTTTTGAAAGGCAATGCCGCTATTGCCGAAGAATTCGGTAAGAATGTAAAAGCCTACTGTCCGGATGTGAAGCACGTGGTTGTCATTTTCAACCCTGCCGACATCACCGGTCTGATTACCCTATTGTATTCCGGCCTGAAACCTTCACAAGTGACCACACTGGCTGCCCTCGACAGCACCCGCCTGCGCAGTGAACTTTCCAAGCACTTCGGCATTGCCCCCGACAAAATCGAAAATTGCCGTACCTACGGCGGTCATGGTGAACAGATGGCTGTATATGCCTCTACCGCCAAGGTGGACGGTAAACCGTTACTTGATATCATCGGTACCCCTGCCCTGACTAAAGAGCAGTGGGTCGAAATCCAGACTAAGGTAACCAAAGGCGGTGCCAACATCATCGCCCTCCGTGGACGTTCTTCCTTCCAGAGTCCGGCATACGTCTCTATCGAAATGATAGCTGCAGCGATGGGTGGCAAACCGTTCCGCTGGCCTGCCGGTACATATGTACACAGCCACGGCTTCGACCACATCATGATGGCAATGGAAACTGAAATTACCAAAGACGGTGTACACTACAAGGAACTGAACGGCACACCCGAAGAAGAAGCCAAACTGAAAGAAAGCTATGCCCACCTCTGCAAACTTCGTGACGAAGTGATAGAAATGGGAGTACTGCCTGCCATCAAAGACTGGCACAGCATCAATCCGAATATCGACTGATTTCTTCGATAGCAAGTGATTCTCAAAAGTAAGATGCCTCGCTCTATGGAGCGAGGCACCTTTTTAAGATATTTTTCCTCAAAAAGCCTTGCGGTATAAAAAAAACTCTTTATCTTTGCACCCGCAAACGAAAAAGGTGCCATAGCTCAGTTGGTAGAGCAAAGGACTGAAAATCCTTGTGTCCCCGGTTCGATTCCTGGTGGCACCACTTTTCAAAAACAATCGGAATGTAGCGCAGTTGGTAGCGCACTACGTTCGGGACG
>ENA-OQNM01000290-OQNM01000290.1-human-gut-metagenome-genome-assembly--contig:-NODE-290-length-18888-cov-3.459410_pt1 | contig 18888 bp, 16 predicted proteins | sample MGYA00242632_ERZ504886 | MGnify/ENA primary metagenome ERZ504886 (study PRJEB26092, sample SAMD00036424) | human gut metagenome | host: Homo sapiens | study: EMG produced TPA metagenomics assembly of... | reverse complement strand
ATTGAAAACATCTGTACTAATGTTACAATACCTGCGATAATCATTGCATTCTGTAAGAGAGCTGTTCTAAGCTCCGCAAAGCCAGCGTCCGCTGTGAGTCCGCACGCTCCCATAACAATGATAAGAGTGTAAGGTTTCCGATGAACATAGCCATACATGCTGCAGTCCAAGCGGAATAGCCTGAGACAGAGGTATCTGACCTCAAACTGGTAAGGTGAAGAGTTTGTTGTCTTTTTCATTGGTTACCTCCTAAATATTTATAACTCTTATTTAATAAAAAATCACAAAATTATTTTACGAGCATAAGGCTATGCGGTCAATTTAGTATTACTTATAATATAATATCCATCTACTTATAAATACATGCTATTGAAATCCAGACATATCCATATCTTCGAGAGACATCTCAACCTTTACTTTCTGCGAGTCGATTATACCCTTGGAAAGTAAAACAACAGTTTCTACATGTCCGGTGTGAGCGAACTGGTCAAATGCCCGCACTTTTTGCAGCTCATATCCACCGTCTACTAAAATACGCAGATCTCTGGCAAGCGTAGCAGAATCACAACTCACATAGACAATCCGCTCCGGACGCATGGCAAGCATCGTCGACAGACACTGCTCATCACAGCCCTTGCGCGGCGGGTCTACAACAATCACATCCGGATGACGCATACCGGCATCCAGATCGTCACTGTTATAAAACTGCGGCAATACTTCCTCTGCTTTTCCCACAAAAAACTCTGCATTCGTAATGCCGTTTAATGCAGCATTATTCTTTGCATCCTCGATCGCCTGAGGAACAATTTCCACTCCGTATACCTGCTTTGCCTTCTGGGATAAAAAGAGCGAAATCGTGCCGATCCCGCAATACAGATCCCAGACGGATTCTTTTCCAGTCAGCTTTGCATACTCCAGCGCTGTGCTGTAGAGTTTCTCTGTCTGTACCGGATTGACCTGATAAAACGATTGCGGAGAAATGTGATAGGCAATCGCCGTATCTTCCACTGAAAAATCTCCGGTATTACGCAGATGAATATAATCCGTGATGTATGGCATGCCCCAGATACATTCCGTGTGTTTTCCAAGAATGACATTGGTGCGCTCGGTATTTACATTATAGGAAATGGAAGTCATCCCCGGCAGCACCGAAAGCCGCTCGATGAGAGCTTCTTTTTCCGGCAGCCGGTCTCCGTTAATCACCAGACATACCATCACTTCTTCGGTGGTAAATCCATAGCGGATCAAAACATGGCGCACCAGCCCGGTTCCGGCAGCCTCATCGTAAGCCGGAATCTGTGCCTGATACATCCACTCCTTTACTGCAGACAGCACATCTTTATTTTCCTTTACCCCAAGCAGACAATCCTCCACCGGAATGATCGCATGCGTGCGCGCTGCATAAAATCCAGTCACAAGATTTCCCTCTTTATCCTGTCCCACCGGAAACTGTGCCTTGTTACGATAACGGAATGGATGCTCCATCCCAACGATCGGCAGACACACCCGCTCTAACTCCTCTTTGGAAAATCCACCAATCCTCTGCAGATTACTGCGCACCTTGTTTTCCTTGAATGCAAGCTGCTGCTCATAGGAAAGTGCCTGTATCTGACAGCCACCGCAGCGGCGGTGGAGCGGACATTGCGGTTCTACGCGGTATGGAGATGGTGTGATAATTTTCTCCACACGGGCATATCCATAATGTTTTTTCAGCTTTGTGGCACGGGCACGGATTTCATCTCCGATCAGCGCATCCTTGACGAAAAATGTCATCCCATCGTACTTTCCGATGCCTTCCCCGTCGACTCCCATATCTGTAATTTTCAAAGAAAATAAATCGTTTTTTTTCATCCTTTTAACCTGCGAAGTCGGAGTCAAAATATCTTTCGGCTCCGACTTTATCTCATCTTATTTGCTTGTCTTGCGTATATTTGTCTCCAGCAGACGGCTGTACCCCTGCCATTCAAGATTATTGTCCGGTACATTTGCCAGAATCTCCCGCATGGTTTCCATCTTTGCATCCACGTTGTCCGCGAAGCTCAAAGCCATCGCTTCAACCAGTGCCGGTTTCTTCGGAGATCCATACTCCAGTTCTCCGTGGTGCGCCAGAATGCAGTGCTTTAACTCATTTTCCAGAACCACCGGAAATCCCTCAATGGAACGGATTCCCTCGCCTACCCACTCGGCACCGATCATAATATGCCCAAGCAGCTGTCCTGCATCGGTATAATCATTTGCCGGAAACGCCGACAACTCTTTTAATTTACCGATATCGTGGAAAATCGCCGCCGTAATCAGAAGATCCCGGTTCAAAAACGGATAATTCTGCGCAAAATAATTACAGTTTCTTGTCACGCTGACGGTATGTTCCAACAGCCCCCCGACAAATCCATGATGTACACTCTTTGCTGCCGAATGAAATTTAAACCGGTCCGCAAATGTTTGATTATCGAAAAATCTGTGCAGCAGCTGGTTCAGGTAAGGATTTTTCACAGAATCAATATATCCTGTCAATTCGGCATACATCTCCTCCACATCCTTGTCCGTACAAGGAAGATACTCCTTAGGATCAATGTCCTCCTCTGAAACACGGCGTGCACGCCGGATCGACATCTGCAGATTTCCCTGAAAGCTGGTGACATCTCCCGTAACCGCCACATAATCCAGCGCGTCAAACTCATCAATTCCCACAGAACCCGGATCCCAGATCTTGGCATCAATCGTTCCTGTTTTATCCTGCAGGATCACATTGTCGTATGCTTTTCCGGCTTTGGTCAGTGCCGCCTGTTTGAATTTACACAGATATACTTCATTTACTTTTTCTCCTTCTCGGAGAGATTCAATATATTTCATAATAACTCCTTATTTCCAATTTTACTGCAAAACCCCTGCTTTTAATTTACAGGTAATCTTTTTATACCCCTTAGTACCTTCCCGCATAACCGTAACCGAATAGGTTTCTTTCGGTGTCAGCTGCAACAGCACCTCCCGGAATTGCTCTGCACTTGCAACCTCCTGGCCTGCAACGGAACGGATCACATCCCCGCTCTGCAGTCCCGCATCCATGGCAGGCGAATCTATCTCAACTTTTTTGATATATATGCCCTTTGGAATATCGTATTTTTGCGCAATATGCTGGGTAACCGTAGAAATGTGCACACCAAAATACGGCACCTCTTTGTCCGCAAATAATAGATCAATCACTGGCATCAGTTCTGATATTTCCACTGCAGTGAGCGTATTTGCAGAAGCCGCACTATAGCTTTGCATCACAACACCGACAAGTTCCCCATCCGTGTTGATCAGCACACCGCTTCCATTTTCACTGGCAACAATATCTGTCGTGTATACACTGTAATTATTGTCCGGAGTGGAAATTTCATTGTTGGTCGCCGTAATGGTTCCGGTCAAAATCGAATAATTCGTTCCAAGCGGGCTGCCAAGAGCAATCACAATGCTCCCCTTATGTATGGTATTCGAGCCTGCTGTTTTCATCACGGTAATGGCATTCTGCGTGGAAGTCTCCAGATCCTCCAGATCCACGGTAAGTGCCGCAAGACCGGTATTCCCATCGTATCTGACCAGCTTTGCCTCTGCCACCGCATCATTTATAAAGGTAACTTTGATCTTTGCAGCATCTTTAATCGTTTTTTTCTCCGTAAGAATCCAGAGTTTACCTCCACTTTCTCCAATGATCGTGCCACAGCCCTGACCTTCCCGTTCATAAGAGTTGTTAAACCAGTCCGTATCACTGACCACCCCCGTGATCGTAACGATGGACTTATTTGCCGTATTTCCAATGGCGTACAGCTCTGTCTGAATCTGCTGGTAATCGTCTAGCGTCATCGGCTGTCTCTCTTCCGGAGTCTGTGTCTCCTCCTTTTCCTCAGACCCCTGCTCCGTTTCTTCCACCGATGCCTGCTGTGAATCCTGTGCTCCGGTATCCGGCACAGAACCTTCCTCCTGCCGCAGAACCGGAATCATAAAAAGCAGCACCAGACACACAGCCAGCGCAAATACACCCCCACAGGCAGCAGATTCCCCCAACCGGACCCACATACGTTTATAATTCTTTGGTTTGTCCTTAATCTGTTCTCTGACAAACGCATTCTTTGGTTGCTGTTTATCACTCATAACCACTATTATATTCGCATTTCCATGCACTTGCAACAATCACATTATTTTTCTTTTCCAAAATGGCACTTTGCGTTATAATACAAGAGAGAATACTATATAAAAAGGAATATCACTATGAATCAGAAAGTTTATCATACACTTGAATATTATAAAATACTGGAGCGTCTGGCAGATTATGCCAGCTGTGAAGAGGCAAAAGACCGCTGTCACAAACTGGTTCCCCTGACCGATCCTGCGGAAATTGCACATCTGCAGGAAACTACGGCAGACGCACTCAGCCGCCTGTACCGCGGAAGTGGCATCAGTTTTTCCGGCGTTCACAATGTCAACGCTTCCCTGAAGCGTCTCGATATTGGTGGCACCTTAAATACCACAGAGCTCCTTATGATCTGTTCTCTGTTGGAAGTTGCCAAGCGGGTCAAAGCATACGACCGAAGCGACCGCAACGATGAAAAAACAGATTCCCTGTCACCGCTTTTTTCACAGATCCAGCCGCTTTCTCCCCTTTTGGATGAAATCCGCCGCTGTGTTGTCGGGGAAGACGAAATTGCAGACGACGCCTCTGCGGCACTTTCTAAAATCCGTAAATCCATCCGGGGGATGAACGACCGCATTCACGCACAGCTGACTGGTCTTATGAACAACACAACCACCCGCAGCTATCTGCAGGATGCTGTGATTACCATGCGTGACGGCCGCTACTGTCTGCCGGTTCGTGCCGAATCCAAAACCTCGGTTCCCGGTATGGTACATGACCAGTCCTCAAGCGGTTCTACCTTATTTATTGAACCAATGGCTGTCGTCAATTTAAATAACGAACTTAAGGAACTGTTTTTAAAAGAACAGGAAGAAATTGACCGCATTTTAGCAGATCTTTCCAACCGTGTGGCAGAAAACGCAAACGGAATCCGTCAGGATTATACTGTTCTTGCGGAACTGGATTTTATTTTTGCCAAAGCCGAACTTGCCAAAAGTTACAACGGTGTTGCCCCTGTCTTTAATGAAGAGGGGCGGATTAACATCCGCAAAGGCCGCCACCCACTCTTAGATCCTAAGAAAGTGGTTCCGATTGATGTACGTCTCGGTGCGGATTTCCGGCAGCTGATCGTGACCGGTCCAAACACCGGTGGTAAAACCGTCTCTTTAAAAACGGTGGGACTGCTGACTCTGATGGGACAGTCCGGTCTGCACATTCCGGCCGGAGATCGCTCGGAACTTGCCATTTTTCACGAAATTTTTGCAGATATCGGAGATGAACAGAGTATTGAGCAAAGCCTGAGTACGTTTTCTTCCCACATGACCAATATCGTCCGCATTTTACAAAAGGCGGATGACCAGAGCCTGTGTCTGTTTGACGAACTCTGCGACCGGTACCGATCCGACCGAACGGTGCCGCACTTGCCATCTACCATCTTAAACAAACTGCACCAGTATGGAGCGGTCACCATGGCTACCACGCATTACAGTGAATTGAAAGTTTATGCGCTCTCCACAGAAGGTGTTGAAAATGCCTGCTGTGAATTTGATGTCGATACGCTCAGTCCTACCTACCGTCTGCTGATCGGTATTCCGGGAAAAAGTAATGCGTTTGCCATCAGTTCCAAACTCGGACTGGCAGAAAATATCATTGAAGATGCCAAAGGCCGCCTGAGTGAGCGCGACGTCAATTTCGAAGATATGCTTGCCAATCTGGAACAGAGCCGTATCACCATTGAAAAAGAACAGCTGGAAATCCAGAAATATAAAGCAGAAATTGAAGATTTAAAGAAGAAACTGACCGCCAAAAATGAGCGTTTGGACAACAGCCGTGACGAGATCCTGCGCAAAGCCAATGAAGAAGCCGTACAGATTCTCAAAGAAGCCAAAGACCTTGCCGATGAGACCATCCGCAATTTCAACAAGTACGGACAGGGACAGGCGCCTATGTCCAAAATGGAAAAAGAACGCAGCCGTGTACGTGACAAAATGAGTGCCAGTGAAAAAGCACTCTCCATGAAGAAAAAGGAAACGGTCAACCACAAAGTACCTAAAAAGCTGCGCATCGGTGATTCCGTGCGTGTACTGTCCATGAACTTAAAGGGAACCGTGCACACACTGCCAAACGCCAAAGGGGATCTGTATGTCCAGATGGGAATCTTACGTTCCCTGGTCAACATCAAAGATCTGGTACTGATCGATGAAGATGCCTCTCCGGCAGCAAAAAATACGGAGGTACTTCTTCCGGAAAATAAAACTGAGCAAAGCGGCATCCGTTTCTACAGAGATCAATCTGATTGGTATGACGGTAGACGAAGCCATTGCCCATCTGGATAATATCTTGATGATGCCTATGTGGCTCATCTGCCATCGTCGATCGTTCACGGAAAGACCGGTGCACTGCGCAATGCCGTGCAGGCACATCTGAAAAACCAGCGGTACGTGAAATCTTACCGGATGGGAGAGCCGTCTGAGGGCGGTGCCGGTGTGACCATTGCTGCTTTTGATGTTTAAATACCTATTGATTTTTTATAATAAGGAGGGATTTCCATGTCCAAACAGAAAATACTGATTGTGGACGATGACAATAATATTGCAGAACTTATTTCCCTGTATCTGACCAAGGAATGCTATGATACCAAAATCGTCAATGACGGGGAAGAAGCCCTGCACGCATTTGAACACTATAACCCTAACCTGATCCTGCTTGATCTGATGCTTCCGGGCATTGACGGCTATCAGGTCTGTCGGGAAATCCGTACCAAAAGCAACGTTCCGATCATCATGCTTTCCGCCAAAGGCGAAATCTTTGATAAAGTACTCGGACTAGAGCTCGGTGCGGATGATTACATATTAAAACCATTTGATTCCAAGGAACTGGTAGCACGCGTCAAAGCAGTTCTCCGCCGTTTCCAGCCTGCCAAAACCAAGTCCGTTGTAGAATTAAAATGTGTGGAATATCCGGATCTGACCGTCAATCTGTCCAATTATTCGGTCATGTACAATGGGCATCTGATTGACATGCCGCCAAAAGAACTAGAACTGTTATATTTCCTTGCAGCTTCTCCCAACCAGGTGTTTACCCGCGAACAGCTGCTGGATCACATCTGGGGATATGAATACATCGGGGATACCCGCACAGTAGATGTCCACGTCAAACGTCTCCGGGAAAAGATCAAAGACCATGAAACCTGGTCGATCGCAACTGTCTGGGGAATCGGTTACAAATTTGAGGTAAAAGGATGAAAAAAACACTGATACCCAAACTCATTTTCGGCTATGTCCTGTTTGTGGTTCTCGGCTTTATCATCCTGTGTACGTTCACACAGCATGCGATCACACATTATGCCGAAAACCGGGAGGCACAGCAGCTATACCGGGAATCTGTACAGATTGCATCGGGTTATGCTGACAATTATAATAAATACAGTTTTTCGCTGCAGGATTTTCAAAAACAGATGCAAAGTCTTGGCGAATATCTTTCTGCCCAAATCTGGATCATGGACAATCAGGGAAATATTCTTTTTGATTCTACCGATGAATCCGTCGGCAAAAATGCAGCAAATGCCAATTATAAAACGCTCAAAGGTTTCAACACTTCCGACTTTGGCAACCGTTATTATATGACCGGTAACTTTTACGGATCGTTTTCCGAAAAAACCTTACGGTATTTTCTCCGATCACCAGCAATTACCGGATTCACAGTTATGTCATGATCCATAAGACCGTGTCCTCCATCACACAGAATGCAAACGGTTTTATGAACATTGTTTTTTATACCATTGAATTTGTTTTTCTGACAGCACTATTCCTCCTTTTGCTGTTTGCACATGGATTTTACCGTCCACTGCATCGGCTGACAATCGTCTCCGAGAGTTATGCCAAAGGAAATTTTGAACCGCGCACACAGATCCACCGGAACGATGAACTGGGATATCTTGCCAACACCATGGATTATATGGCGAATGAACTGGATACACTTGAAGAAGACCAAAGAAAGTTTATCTCGAATGTTTCCCACGATTTCCGTTCTCCGCTGACATCAATCAAAGGATATATCGAAGCCATGTTAGACGGAACCATTCCACCGGAGCTACAGAATAAATATCTGAACATCATCCTGTTTGAAACCGAACGTCTGACCAAACTGACACAGGGAATTCTGGATCTGAACCGTTTTGGACAGCACCGGGGTATGATGCTTGACCTTACAGATTTCGATATCAACCGCATGATAAAGACGACCATCCTCACCTTTGAAGGAACCTGTTCTGCCAAAGGGCTTTCCTTTGATCTTGTCTTAACAGGACAAAAGTTATATGTTCACGGTGATATGAGCAAAATCCAGCAGGTTCTCTATAACCTGATCGACAATGCCACAAAGTTTTCCCACAATGATGCATCAATCAAGATTGAAACAAGCATCAAAAATGAAAAAGTTCTTATTTCCGTGAAAGATTCCGGAATCGGAATTCCTGCAGAAAGTATCAAAAAAATCTGGGACCGCTTTTATAAAACGGACCTTTCCCGGGGAAAAGATAAACGGGGAACCGGCCTGGGACTTGCTATTGTAAAAGAAATTATTCAGGCACACAATGAACATATCAATGTCATCAGCACTGAGGGCGTGGGAACAGAATTTATCTTTACTCTCCCACTCGCAAAAAAAGAAGTACAGTCTTAAAATCGACCGTACTTCTTTTTTAGTCTATCGTAAGTTCCTGATCTTTTCGATCATATACGCTTCGATACATCTTCGTATCCACGCTTTCCTTATCGAGAGACTTTTTATTTTCTTCTGTTACAAGATCTTCCCGCAGCAGATCTGTTTCAAATCGGTATCCTTCGGTTGTCACAACCCGCAGATAGATACGCAGCTGCTGCCGCGAAGCTGTTTGTGCTTCGGTCTGCTCTACATCTTCTTTCTGCTGTTGCGGCATCTCATATTCCATCTTACAGGTAACCGTACCAGAACTGGAATCAATCGTGGTATCATCCTGCGAATCCTCCTCAACTGCCTGTTCCGTTGTCACCAGATCCGCATCCTTTGATGACTCCTGTTGTTTTTCCTGCAGAATCTCCGGCAGCAGATCCTGCATACATATTTCTTTTCCGTCTAAAGATGCTGCCAGCTCAAAGCTCTTAAAGTGATACATCGCAACATTATCCAGCGTGTACGTGCATTTTCCTTTCAGGGAAATCTTTCCGTCTTTTAGCGCCGGAGTCCCATTGAGAGTCGCAGACAACACCTGATCAAACTTACCACTGACACCGTCAAAGTCTTCCACCACTTCCGTTGTCTTCTTTTTTCCGTTTGCAAGAAGAAACGTGACATTTCCGTTGAATGTTTTGTTAAGCGGAAGTGTGATATTTCCTTTGAACATGTAACCATCTGCTTTCAGCGGACATTCCGTTGTTCCGAAATAGATGCTCATCGTCGTATTATCGGTATACTCTTTCGGAATCACAGAAACTTCCACCTTATACTCGTGACGGGCAAAATCCATATCCGTTACTTCTATGGAATAATCCTCGACCATACTGGCCTCTTCTTCGAGTGTTTTTTCAATGCTTGACTGCATTCCTCCTACATCCGAAAGAATGATGTTGGTCGTATCCTGCAGATAGGCAAGCTGGTTGGTCAGCTCACTGACTTTGCCATACATCAGAATTCCAAACACCAAAAGCAAGATAAGGATCAGTACAATGAGTATTTTTTTCCAGTTTGCTTTCCATTTTTTCATAGAAATTATTCTTCGCTATCCTCACTCTTTACGATCGCAATACCAAGTTCTTCTAACTGTTTCTCATCCACAGAACCCGGTGCCTCAGACATCAGATCGGAAGCATCCTTTACCTTCGGGAATGCAATCACGTCACGGATGGAATCTGCATGTACCATGTGCATAATCATACGGTCTACACCGTAAGCCAGTCCTGCGTGTGGCGGCACACCATAGGAGAATGCATCCAGAAGGAATCCAAACTGCTCATGTGCGCGCTCCTTGGTAAATCCAAGCACCTCAAACATCTTTTCCTGAATGTCATCCTGATGAATACGGACAGAACCACCGCCAAGTTCGGTACCGTTTAATACGATATCGTATGCCTTTGCGCGGACAGCACCCGGATCGCTGTCGATCTTATCCCAGTCCTCTTCCATCGGCATGGTAAATGGATGATGCATTGCCATAAAACGGTTCTCTTCATCGGACCACTCCAGAAGTGGGAATTCTGTTACCCACAGGAAATTGTACTTGTTCTCATCGATCAGTCCAAGTTCTTCTCCAAGCTGTAAACGAAGTGCGCCCAGTACGTTCCATACGATCTTATTTTTATCTGCTGCAAACAAAAGCAGATCGCCCGGCTTGCCGTTCATCTTTGCAACAAGTGCGTTTAACTCGTCTTCTGTCATAAACTTTGCGAAAGAAGACTTGTAAGTGCCATCTTCGTTAATGCACAGATAAGCAAGTCCCTTGGCACCGCAGCCCTTTGCATGCTCCACCAGCTTGTCAATCTTCTTACGCGGCATATGTCCCTGTCCCTCGACATTGATACCACGGACAGAACCACCGTTTTCCAGTGCACCGGTAAATACACCGAATCCACAGCCCTTTACGGTCTCGGATACATCGACCAGTTCCATACCGAAACGGGTATCCGGCTTGTCGGAACCGAAACGATCCATGGCTTCCTGCCACGGCATACGCTGCAGCGGAATCTGCACATCCACACCGATGGCTTCCTTAAATACAAATTTTAACAGACGCTCGTTGACATCAATGACATCGTCGATATCAACAAAGGAAAGCTCCATATCTGCCTGTGTAAACTCCGGCTGACGGTCTGCACGCAGATCCTCGTCACGGAAGCAGCGGGCGATCTGGAAATACCGGTCATAGCCGGATGCCATCAGAAGCTGCTTGAACAGCTGCGGAGACTGTGGCAGTGCATAGAAATTTCCCGGATGCACACGGCTTGGCACAAGATAATCTCTGGCACCTTCCGGTGTAGACTTGCACAGGATCGGAGTCTCGATCTCTAAAAATCCCTCGTTTGCCATAAACTGACGCATCAGTCCGAGCACACGGCTTTTCAGCATTAAGTTCTTTTGAATGTCCGGTCTGCGCAGATCCAGATAACGGTATTTCAGACGAATATCTTCCTTGGTCTGGCTGTTCTCCTCAATTGCAAACGGAGGTGTCTGTGACTCGGATAAAATGCGAAGGCTGGTTGCGATCACTTCGATATCTCCGGTCTTTAAGTTTTCATTAACTGCTGCAGAACGCTTCTGTACCGTTCCTTCAACAGCCACTACATATTCACTTCTTAAAGTTCCTGCCTTTGCAAATCCCTCTGCTCCGACACTCTCCTCATCAAACACGATCTGTAACAGACCACTTCTGTCACGCAGGTCGATAAAAATCAGACTTCCTAAATTTCTTCTCTTCTGTACCCAGCCCATAACGGTTACTTTTTCACCGATGTTGGCACTGCTTACCTCGGTACATCTGTGGCTTCTGTGTAAGCCTTTCATTGATTCTGCCATGATTGTCTCCTTTATACTCTCCTTATTCTATTTGTTAAAAAACTCCTCAAATTCTTCGTATCCTTCTTTGGAAAGCTGCTCTTTCTGGAATTTCTTGTTCTTGTTCATGCGGACAACCAATACCTGCTGTCCGTTCTCGCGGGCTTCTTTTGCCTGTTTCATCACATCCACAAGTTTCTCTGCCGGATACTTCTTTTCTACTAAGTAAGCAACTCTCTTCGGACGCTCCGGAATTTTGAACCCGCTCTCCATCAGAAGCAGGATAATACGCTCAAATCCGATGGAAAAACCACATGCCGGCACATCGTTGCCTGTGAATTTTCCAATCATCTTGTCGTATCTTCCACCGCCGCCGCAGGCTGCACCAAGCTCCGGCATTGCGATCTCAAAAATAGTTCCGGTATAATAGCTCATGCCGCGCACGAGTGTCGGATCAAAGACCAGTGTGAACTCTGCATTCTTTGTCGCATTGACTGCCGTTGCGATCTCGGTCAGACTGTCTGCCACTTCCTGATCCAGGAAATCACCCAGCTTGTCCTTCAAGAATGCCACACCTTCCGCAACATCCTTGCGGTCTTTTAATAACTCAAACAGCTCTAAGTATTTGTCAATCGACTCTTTTGCATAGCCCTCTTCCTCGAGTTCTGCTGCCACACCTTCGAGACCGATCTTGTCCATCTTATCGAGGGTGATGAAAATGCTGTCGTAATCCTTCTCTTCAAATCCGCTGTATGCTGCCATTGCCTTTAAAATCCGGCGCTCATTGATGCGGATCTCAAAATTCTTAAATCCGAGTCTGCCGATGGTAGTGGTTGTCGCGGTGATCAGCTCAATCTCTGCAAGATTACTCGGCTCACCTAAAATATCGATATCGCACTGGGTAAACTGACGGTAACGTCCACGCTGCGGACGGTCGGCTCTCCACACGCTTCCAATCTGCAATGCCTTAAACGGTGTCGGCAGATCATTGGCATGGTTTGCATAGAAACGGGAAAGCGGAACGGTCAGATCGTAACGCATACCGAAATCGACCACATCCGCCTCTTCCTTTGCGGTCTCCAGATTTAACTTCTCCCCAACGCTTTAATACTTTAAAGATCAGTTTCTCGTTCTCGCCGCCCTGCTTGTTGGAAAGGTTTGCAATATTTTCCATGCATGGGGTTTCAATCGGCGTAAATCCAAAGCTGCGGTAGGTATCTTTGATCACGCTCGTCACATAATCACGGATTTCCATCTCTGCAGGTAATATATCTTTCATGCCGTTGACCGGTCTTTTTGCTCAGTGCCATTTGATTTCCTCCTATTTTTTCTCTTTTTATCCAGCATTTATTATACGTTTCGGGGCCTGATACGTCAAGGATTGTTGCAAAAATGCTTTTTCAATCAGACAACTGTGTTCTTTCGTTTCCTGATTGTAGTTAATCCCTACTAACAGAATATTTCCGTGATAGTTTTTCAGCACATTCATATAATTCTTTTCCCAGATGGATCAGCAGTGTCAGCACATCGTCCTTACTCTTCATGGAGGTCATGTCATTTTGGAAAGATCCTGTATCCACTTCGCAGACCGCTCCTCCGAGCATATCGATAACTGCATCTTTCAGACCGTCAAAATTCATATCAATATAATCCCGCAATGCCTCATACTGATTCAGGTTCTTTGCAAATGGCTGCTGTCGATTTCTGCATCTGCTTTTCTCCTTTATTTGCATTTAATTATAATGCAAACGGGGGAAGTAAGCAATGTTTACTTCCCTCGACTTGGATTGGTCACTTAGATCGTCCAAGAAAATGTCAGCACCCTCCCGTCACGAAATTGATCTGTTTCATCAGTTACTTTCTGATTATATTTTAAGGCAGATGTGAATGTTTCCATTTCACATCTGCCTTAATGCCGTTAATACCCATTTATTTTAATTCATCTTCCAGCAATACTGCTGCGTCCTTTACACAGTCAATGCATTCTCTCCTGACAACCCCATCTGCAATACCTTTGAGTTCTTTACAGATAACGGTACCATTTTGTTCTTTGAATCTGCTGATGATTCTTCTTGCGCTCTGCATTGTTTTCTGCGGATTTTTATTGATCATACCCAATACATTTACTGCTCCGATGATTGCTCCGCATGTTGCTTCCATACTGCCACCCATGCCTACCGCAAATCCCTGTGTAAGATTTTTGACTGTTTCTTCATCCACCCCTGCCTGTTCGCAATACGTACATGCCACAGCCTGCGCACAGTTATAACCACACATTTTTCTTTGAACTGCCTCTTTTACTTTTGATTCCATCTTTTTCTTTCCTTTTCTTTTTGTAATTAGGAAGGGGATTTCATCCAGCTATTTTTCTGAGAACAACTGCTGCTTGCGCGCAATCATCTCATCAATCCTCTTCATATACAGCCCGACATCTTTGACATTCTCACACCGCTCGATCCGGTGTGTGCCATCCGCATTCGGCTGCGGCCATACCCGTTTGGTAGATGCCCCTGCGCCACAGGCAACGATTGTCTGGCGTTCCTCCATGATTAACACGTTATACACCCCTGCCTTGCCCGGCTTGGCATATCCCACGTTTTCCATATTTCCCGCCATTCCTTTCTGACGGTACAGATAATACGGAGAGAGTCCCATCTGATGACAGTATTCGGCACACAGATCCATGTGCTCCTGCGTATTGACCATCATCATGCTCTCATAGCGGTCTTTGAAAATGTTTAACCGTGCCGCACGCTTGATGGCAAGTGAATGGATCGTGATATTATCCGGATCGAGTTCTTTTAAAATCTCCATCGTATTTCGCACATCCGCAAGGTTCTCTTCCGGAAGCCCCATAATCAGATCCATGTTGATATTGTCAAATCCCAGCTTTCTTGCCATATGAAAACTTTCTATCGTCTGTTCGACCGTATGATGGCGTCCGATCAGATCGAGCGTTTTCTGCTTCATTGTCTGCGGATTGATGGATATACGGCTGATGCCATTCTTTCGCAGCACCAGAAGTTTTTCTTCCGTGATGGAATCCGGTCGTCCTGCTTCCACCGTAAATTCCAGACAATCTCCCAGATCAAAACTGCACCTGATCTTGCGGATCAGACGATCCAGCTGGTATGGCTCAAGTGTGGTCGGTGTCCCTCCCCCGATATAGATCGAGTTCAGTTTGCGATGATAATTCTTTGCGGCAACATAATCCAGTTCCTTTTCCAGTGCGTCCAGATATGCGTCAACCTGTGTTTTCCAGGCAGTCAGCGGATAGGAAGTAAACGAACAGTACAGACAGGTGCTCGGGCAAAACGGTATGCCGATATACAGACTGTATCCATTCTTATAATCCAGCCGGGAAAGCAATGCCCGCTCACGCTCTGCAATGGCAATCGACAGATTGATTTTCTCATCGGATGCCAGATAGGTCTGTTTCATATAGGAAGCAATCTCTTCTTTTGTTTTTCCCTCATCAAGCATCTGCATCGGAATCTTCGTCGGACGGATACCGGTCAGTGTCCCCCATGGCAGCGGCTGTCCCGTCTCTTCCTCAAGCAGGCGGTACAGATGTTCCTTCAATGCATTCTTTGTCTCTGTACGATTGGAAAAATCCACCGCAAAGGTGCGCCGCGCCGGACCATCCGGCGCGTCATCCCAGGCGATGGAAATTCTGTCATCCGCATAATCAATCGAAAAATGGGAACTCCCCGCTTCTTCCTGCTCCGCAGAATGATTGGTACACGCCACATTTTTTTCGTTCCGCATGCGCTTCCTTCGTATAGTAAAGCTCCACATCTTCCTTCGGGAAAAACGCTTTAATCAGCGAATGAATATCATATTCAAATTCTGTTCTGTTTAATGTTACAGTAATCATAAGTATGGATTGTACATCCTCTCGTTTTCAATGGTCGTTACATCGTTGTGTCCCGGATAAACGGTCGTGCGGTCCGGCAGTGTCATCAGCTTTTCCTTGATGGAACGAATGATATCAGACATGCTTCCGCCCGGAAAATCGGTACGTCCTACCGATGTGCAAAACAGTGTATCTCCGGAAAATACCACATTTTCGTATGGGAAATAGTAACAGCATCCCCCCGGTGTATGTCCCGGTGTGTGCAGTACCCGGATATGAAATCCTGCCAGATCCAGTTCCTGCTCATCCTTTAAATATATGTCCGCATGGAACACGTGGTGTTCCCCTGTCATGTGGCATAAATTCATCTCTTCGTTTTCCAGCGTTTCTTTTTCCGTCTCATAGGCATAGACCGGAATCGAAAATTCTTTTGCCAGATCTGCTGCTCCGGTTGCATGATCAAAATGTCCATGTGTCAACAGAATTGCCACCGGTGTACATCCTTCCTGACGCACACGCTCCGCCAGCTGCTTGGGACTGTAGCCCGGATCAATAATGATCAGTTCTTTTGTCTCATCATTGATTGCAAAATAGCAGTTGGTCTGTACCGGCCCTACCACATAGTGATTTATTTTTAATTTTGCCATTCTCTTCCTCCTGTCGGCGCAACCTTAGCCGGTCGTCCGCTCCACATCCATCACGCTCTCAATCTGTCGGATCTTTTCCACAATTTTTGTGATCTGTCCCTTGCCTTTTGTCTGGAAGGCCACATCAATTGTTGCGATCCCCTGCTTGCTGGTCTTCGAGTGAATCCCGGAAATATTGATCTCCGCCTCTGTAAATACTTTGGTAATATCCACAAGAAGTCCGGAACGGTCGTGACAGAAAATCTTGATTTCCGCATGATACTCGCCAAACTGTTCTTTGTCTGCACCCTCCTGCCACTCAGCTTCAATCAGGCGCACACGCTCCATATCGGACAAATGCAGAATATTGACACAGTCGGTACGGTGGATCGACACACCACGTCCGCGGGTGACAAATCCCACAATCTCATCTCCCGGAACCGGGCTGCAGCACTTACTGAAATGCACAGCCACATCATAAAGTCCCTTGACCACAATTCCGCTCTTGGAATGCTTTGGCATATCCTCCTGCTTATTCTCACCAACAGCCTCAAGCACTTCCTGATCTGTCAACGTAATCGGATGATCCTTGCGGTATTCATCGTACATACGGTTTACAATCTGGCTTTCTTTCAATCCTCCGTGTCCTACGGTTGCCAGACAGGAATTCCAGTCATGGAACCCGTATTTGCGGATAATCTTTCCCTGATATTCCGGCTTATTGATTTCTCCGAAATTGATTCCCTTTGCCTTGGCATAATTGTTAATCAGTTCCTTGCCGTGCAGAATATTTTCTTCTTTTAATTCGCTGCGGAACCACTGATTGATCTTGTTCTTGGCCTGTGTGCTCTTGACAATGGAAAGCCAGTCACGGCTCGGTCCCTTGGAGTTCTGGGAAGTGATGACCTCAATCCGGTCTCCGTTCTGGATCACATAGTCAATCGGCACCAGCTTGCCATTGACTTTGGCACCTACCATCTTATTTCCCACAGCAGAGTGAATGCTGTACGCAAAATCAATCGGTGTGGAACCGTTTGGCAGGTTCTTTACATCTCCGGACGGGGTAAAACAGAATACCGTATCGGAAAACAGATCCAGATCACTCTTTAAAAGTGTCATAAACTCTTTATTATCCGACATGTCACGCTGCCACTCAAGGATCTGACGCAGCCAGCTTAATTTTTCTTCTTCGGTTACGGTCGTGGAAGTGGTTACCCCATTGTTCACTTCCTTGTATTTCCAGTGCGCCGCAATACCGTATTCTGCGGTACGGTGCATCTCAAACGTACGGATCTGGATCTCAAACGGCTGTCCGCTCGGTCCGATCAGTGTCGTATGCAAAGACTGATACATATTCGGTTTTGGCATGGCAATATAGTCTTTGAAACGGCCCGGAATCGGTTTATATTTTTCGTGCATGATTCCCAGAGCCGCATAGCAGTCTTTTACGGTATCCACAATGATACGGATGGCAAACAGATCATAAATCTGATCAATGGTCTTGTTCTGGTTCACCATCTTTTTATAAATGGAGAAGAAATGCTTGGCACGTCCGGAAATCTCCGCTTTGATGCCAGCCTCTTCAATTTCCCTGCGCACATCGGCAACCAGTCCCTGTACATAGGCATCCCGCACATTTTTGCGCAGTGCAACCTTTTCCACCAGATCATAGTAAGCCTCCGGCTCCAGATATTTAAGTGAAAGATCTTCCAGTTCAATCTTGATCTTGCTGATACCAAGACGCTGCGCGATCGGGCAGTAAATCTCCTGTGTCTCACGGGCGATCCGCTGCTGTGCCTCCTTGGACTGGTATTTTAAGGTACGCATATTGTGCAGACGATCCGCCAGTTTGATCATAATGACACGGATATCTTTCGCCATCGCAAGAAACATCTTACGCAGATTCTCCGCCTGCATCTCCAACCGGTCTGCATTCTTGTCCTTCGGATTTTTAATATTATCCGTCAGATGCAGATGCTGCAGCTTGGTTACACCATCCACGAGAAGAAGGACTTCATCCCCGAATTCCTCCCGCATCTGTTCTTCGGTCATCACGGTATCTTCCAGCACATCATGCAACAGACCCGCAGCAATGGTTTCCTTGTCCAGTTCCAGCTCTGCCAGAATGATTGCCACACAGAGCGGATGGATAATATATGCCTCTCCGGATTTACGCACCTGTCCTTTGTGCGCCTCAAAAGCGACATGATATGCCTTTTCAATTAATGTGATATCCGTGGAGGGATGGTATTTCCGGATACTTGCAATCAGTTCGTCATACAAGTCCTCCGGCTTGGAAAATTCCTGAATTGGTTTAATGTTGTCGGAACCCGAATGATACTCGCGCTCAATTCGTTCCAGTTCTTCTGTAGAAATATCTGCCATGCGTTCACCTACTTTTTCCATATGCCATAATATAATAGATTATTATAATTTATAATTTTTCATATTGCAATGGTTTCCCCTAAGAAAACTCGTAGATATAGCGTTGTGTCCGGCTCCCGGAAACATCTGTATCCTCCAGATAGTAAAATCCCAGTTTCTGAAGAAGTGCCACAGAAGCCACATTCTTTTGATCCGTCAGGGCATTGACTCTGGGAAAATTCAGTTCTTCCCGGGGCAAATGCAAGAATTGCCTGACACACTTCCGTGGCCGAGTCCCTGTCCCTGTCTGTCCGGATCGTATCAGATATCCCAGTTCCAGTTCCACGGCATCCGGAAATTCCCGGTGCTCGAGTCCTGCCCTGCCGATCAGTTCCCCGGAA
>ENA-OQNM01000289-OQNM01000289.1-human-gut-metagenome-genome-assembly--contig:-NODE-289-length-18897-cov-2.531646_pt1 | contig 18897 bp, 14 predicted proteins | sample MGYA00242632_ERZ504886 | MGnify/ENA primary metagenome ERZ504886 (study PRJEB26092, sample SAMD00036424) | human gut metagenome | host: Homo sapiens | study: EMG produced TPA metagenomics assembly of... | reverse complement strand
AATGAGCATTAAGGGTTGTTATATAATATAATATTAACCGCTGCCGGTTTGGAGGTTAGCGGAAAACATGTACATTTGTAATGTGTTTTTCATAGTATTAGATTTAAGGTTAACAAAAGATTGGCTGTCTGGGATAGATGGCCTTTTTTATGTTGTTTTCTGACCTGCTTCGTAGGATTAAGTTTTTAATAGATAAATACTTTAAGGCAGGCATAAGGGGATAAAAAAAGTCCCACAAATCATTGGATTTGTGGGACTTGTGTGTTTACTGTCCGTTTTTTCCGGTTAATTCAGCGGAGAGACAGGGATTCGAACCCCGGGTGCCTCGCAGCACAACGGTTTTCAAGACCGCCGCAATCGACCACTCTGCCACCTCTCCAAAACTTCTTTTTCAGAAGTGCTTTTCTTTTAAAGCGGTGCAAAGATACAAATCATTTTTTATTCTACAAACTTTTCTGCACAAAAACAGAGCAGTTATACCAAAATTCTTGTTTATACCCACTACGGAACGAACATAACGGCATTTAGGCTGTTTGTTAAAATTTATCAATGGCAAGATAATATTTTATAACTTACTGAATATCAGTATGCTTACAAAGAGTCACATTCAGTATACGATTGAACCCTATTCAGTATACGACTGAATGGCATTCACTATACGACTGAATTAGGTTCAGAATACGACTGTTCTTAAACCTACATTATTTGTAAATAATGCAGATTATTATCCGATTCTTGTTTCTGTTCGTAAACCACATATAAAGAAAGTATTAGCATCTCTACTCCCCGGACATTCACTACCTAATAATAGTTATTTTATGCTGTTCAACATAAAAAGGGGAATCTCTCTTATAAAATTACGGAATTTATTCAGTATTTTTGCGCGCTCTAAAGGATAACATTATCTAACCTACTAACAAAAACAAATTTTATGGAATTGAACAAAACCTTTACCAATGGGCTTTGGAGCAAAGAAATCAATGTCAGTGATTTCGTCAGTAAAAACATCGCACCCTATACCGGAGATGCATCTTTTCTGCAGGGACCTACCGAACGTACCAAACGTATCTGGGACATCTGTCTGAAAGCTCTCGAAGAAGAAAGAAACAACAATGGCGTCCGTTCACTGGACAATAGCACCGTATCTACCATTACTTCTCATAAAGCCGGATATATTGATAAGGACAATGAACTCATTGTCGGTTTGCAGACCGATGAACTGTTGAAACGTTCCATCAAACCTTTCGGAGGCATCAACGTGGTAGCAAAAGCATGCCGTGAAAACGGAGTGGAAGTGGACGATAAAGTAAAAGACATCTTCACCCATTACCGCAAAACACATAACGACGGCGTATTCGATGTATATACCGAAGAAATCCGTTCCTTCCGTTCATTGGGATTCCTGACCGGTCTTCCCGACAACTATGCCCGCGGACGTATCATCGGTGACTACCGTCGTCTGGCACTCTACGGCATCGACCGACTTATCGAAGCCAAGCAGGAGGACTTGCGTAACCTTACAGGCCCGATGACCGAAGCACGTATCCGCCTGCGCGAAGAAGTGGCAGAACAAATCAGAGCCTTGAAAGATATCAAAGTAATGGGTGAATATTACGGGCTTGACCTCAGCCACCCGGCTACATCTGCCCAAGAAGCCGTGCAATGGGTATACATGGCATATCTTGCTGCCATCAAAGAGCAGGACGGTGCTGCCATGTCACTGGGTAACGTATCTTCTTTCCTCGATATTTTCATCGAATACGATTTGGCTCATGGAAAGATTGACGAGACGTTTGCGCAAGAACTGATAGACCAGTTCGTCATCAAGCTGCGCATGGTACGCCATCTGCGTATGCAATCATACAATGATATCTTTGCCGGTGACCCGACTTGGGTGACCGAAGCCATTGGCGGCCGTTTCAACGACGGACGCGTGAAAGTCACCAAGACTTCTTTCCGCTTCTTGCAGACGCTATACAACCTCGGTCCTTCTCCGGAACCGAACTTGACCGTATTGTGGAGTCCCGAACTGCCGGAAGGTTTCAAGGATTTCTGCGCCAAGGTTTCTGTAGATACCAGCTCCATTCAGTACGAAAACGACAACCTGATGCGTGAAGTGCGCAACTGCGACGACTACGGCATCGCCTGCTGTGTATCCTACCAAGCCATCGGCAAACAAATCCAGTTCTTCGGCGCACGTGCCAACCTTGCCAAGGCCCTGCTGCTCGCCATCAACGGTGGACGTTGCGAAAATACCGGAACTGTCATGGTGAAAGGTATTCCCGTATTGACCGGTGAGACACTGAAGTTTGAGGAAGTTATGGCCAACTACAAGAAGGTACTGACTGAAATAGCCCGTGTCTACAACGAGGCCATGAATATCATCCACTACATGCATGATAAGTATTATTATGAGAAAGCCCAGATGGCATTCATCGATACCGACCCACGCATCAATCTGGCATACGGTGTTGCCGGCCTTTCCATCGCCATAGACTCACTGTCTGCCATCAAATCGCCAAAGTCACTGCACGCCGCAACGAAATCGGCCTGACCGAAGGTTTCGACACTGAAGGTTCATTCCCCTGCTTCGGCAATAATGACGACCGTGTGGACCACCTGGGAGTAGACCTCGTTTACTATTTCAGCGAAGAACTGAAAAAGCTGCCTGTCTACAAGAATGCCCGTCCCACCCTTTCCTTGCTGACTATCACCTCCAACGTGATGTACGGCAAGAAGACCGGTGCCACTCCGGACGGACGCGCCAAAGGTGTTGCCTTTGCTCCGGGTGCCAACCCAATGCACGGACGTGACAAGAACGGTGCCATCGCTTCCTTGAGCTCCGTAGCCAAATTGCGCTACCGCGACTCGCAGGACGGCATCAGCAATACGTTCTCCATTGTTCCCAAATCACTGGGCCCGACACCGGAAGAACGTGTAGAGAACCTGGTAACCATGATGGACGGCTACTTCACCAAAGGTGCCCACCATTTGAACGTAAACGTACTGAACCGCGAAATGCTGGAAGATGCCATGGAACATCCTGAAAAGTATCCGCAACTCACCATCCGCGTTTCCGGCTATGCCGTGAACTTCGTGAAGTTGAGCCGCGAGCATCAGTTGGAAGTCATCAGCCGTTCATTCCACGAAAGGATGTAATATGATAAACGTACACTCTTACGAAAGTATGGGAACATTCGACGGGCCGGGTCTCCGGCTCGTCGTTTTCCTGCAAGGATGTCCGTTCCGTTGTCTGTATTGTGCCAATCCGGATACGATTGATGTAAAAGGAGGTACTCCCACCACTCCGGAAGAAATCCTGCAAATGGCTATCAGCCAAAAGGCATTCTTCGGGAAGAAAGGAGGCATTACCTTCTCCGGCGGTGAGCCTACCCTGCAAGCAGAAGCGCTGATTCCTCTTTTCAAGGAACTGAAGGCAAACGGCATCCATATCTGCCTGGACAGTAACGGAGGCATCTGGAATGAAAAGGTGGAAGAGCTCTTTAGTCTGACTGACCTCGTGCTGCTGGACATCAAGCAATTCAATCCCGAACGCCACCGCACGCTAACGGGACGGAGCAACGAACAGACACTCCGCACCGCTGCCTGGCTCGAAGAACATGGGCGCCCCTTCTGGTTGCGCTACGTACTGGTTCCCGGTTACAGCGATTCGGAAGAAGACATCTGCCTACTGGGTGAAAGTTTCGGCAAATACCGGCAAATACAACGGGTGGAAATACTTCCTTATCACCGTCTGGGCGTTCACAAATACGAAGCCATGGGATGGGATTACAAATTGAAAGAAGTAAAGGAAAATACTCCGGAACAACTGGAACGGGCAGAAAAACTGTTCAAAGAGTATTTCACGAATGTGATAACCAACTAAAACAGAAAAGCAAGGCTGTCTGGAATCATATCCGGACAGCCTTGCTTTTCATTTATAGGACAAGAACCCTATTCTTCCAAGTTATAGGTAATCTGCTGTACATCATCACTACTGCCACCCACCATAAAGACGAAATCACCAGGTTCTACCATATAATTCATCTCATTGTCATAGAATCCCAGTGCATCGTCAGTTATCTGAAAAACTACAGTTTTGCTTTCACCCGCATTCAGATGAATTTTCCTGAAGCCCTTCAATTCCTTTATCGGGCGCGTAACAGACGCTACCTTATCTTGCACATACAACTGGACTACTTCCTCTCCTGCACACTTACCGGTATTAGTCACTTTTACCGATACCTCCGTATGGACGCCTGCAGCCTTGCCCGGCAGCAGTTTCAAATCAGAATATCCAAAATCCGTGTACGAAAGCCCATATCCGAAAGGATAGGCAGGCTCAGTGGAAGCATCGATATAAGATGCCTTATAGGTCTGTTTCAATGCGGTAGGGCGGCCGGTGCTCTTATTCTGATAATAAATGGGAATCTGTCCTACATGTGCAGGAAATGTCATGGGCAATTTAGCCGAAGGATTATACTCTCCCCACAACACATTGCATATGGCATTGCCGGCCTCACTTCCCAGCCACCAAGTACACAGTACCGCATCAGCATGTTCCCTTATCTCATTGAAGATTACCGGACGCCCACACATGACAAGAGCAATGACAGGTTTTCCAGTCTTTGCCAGTTCCGACACCAGCTTCTGCTGCCCTCGGGTATGGCTATATTCACTTTGGAAGCCTTCTCGCCACTCTGACCGAATCTCTCGCCTACCGCCACAACAATGACATCCGAAGCCTCAGCAGCCTGCAATGCTTCCTGCAATCCGGTCAACTGATTGCTCTTCATATCATAGCCTTCAGCATAGTTCACCTCCAGTCCTTTCCGGACCAGTGCATCATACAAGGTCACCACTTTGCTCCGGTCCGTAGTGGCGGCCCAAGCGCCTGCCATATCGTATTGGGATTTTGAGAGTCCTCCTATCAAGGCTATCTTCCTCGTCTGTGCCGTCAACGGAAGCACGGATTCCCTATTCTCCAGCAATACAACGGAACGCTCGGCCATACGGAGCGAAGCATTGCGGACTTCGGGTGCATTGAGTATTCTGGCTGCTCTTTCCGGATTACAGTAGCGAAAAGGGTCCTCAAACAATCCCAACTCATATTTCTTCTCCAAAATACGCCGTACTGCATCATCAAGCACACTCTCCTTTACTTTCCTTCTTGAACAAGCTCCTTCAGATAAGTCAAGTAGCAGGTACTTACCATCTCCATGTCCAGACCAGCATTCAGCGCTTTGGCTGCGGCATCTTTCTTGTCAGCAGCATAACGGTGGTTCACCAATTCCTCTACCGAATTATAATCAGACACAACAAATCCCTTAAATCCCCACTGCTCTTTCAATAGCCGATTGAGCAAGAAATCATTGGCAGTACAAGGAATATTATTAAAATCATTGAAAGCACTCATCACGGTAGCTGCTCCTGCCTTTATGGCCGCCTTATAGGGAGGCATATAAAAATTGGCAAAGTGGCCCATTGACATATCCACACTATTATACTCCTTTCCTGCTATCGGTGCACCATATCCGGCAAAATGTTTCATACATGCCATGACAGTCGTCGTGTCCGCCAAATCGTCTCCTTGCAAGCCTCTGACACGCGCCTCCGCTACCCGAGAACCATAATAAGGGTCCTCACCGGCCCCTTCCATGACGCGTCCCCAACGTGCGTCCCACGAAATATCCACCATCGGGGCAAAAACCCAGTTCAAACCATCGGCGGCACTTTCCAAAGCATTGTAGCGTGCAGCTTCCTCAATCATGGCCAAATCGAAACTTGCAGCCTCAGCAAGCGGAAGCGGAAATCCGGTACGATAGCCGTGGATAACATCCAGTCCGAAAATTAAAGGAATGCGCAAACGCGATTGCAAAGCAAGCTCTTGATAACGGCGTATATCCTTTACTCCTATCACATTCAGCATAGAGCCTATTCTGCCTTGCCGTACGTATTCTTCCTTAGGAATATTTCCACCGTCGGTCCGGTAAAATTCCCCCGGTAGGTGCATTGTGCAAGCTGGCCTATCTTTTCGTCCAGCGTCATCTGCTTCATCAAGCCTGAGATGAATTTCTCCTTCTCCGTAGTTTGTGCCAAGGTAAAGGTGTTACCAAGTCCCCACAGACAAACCATCAGTATTATTATCTTTTTCATACCACCATTCTTGTTTTGATATTTATTTTATCATAAAACAACAGTTGCCTTCAATGGCAAATCAGCCGAAGAAGGACCTGCCAGAATCTCAAAAGTCCCCTTTTCCACTACAAACCGATGTGATTCCACATCATAGTAGGCAAAGGCTTCCTCATCCAGCAATATCCGGATGCGCTTGGTTTCCCCCTTCTTCAAGTAAACCTTATCGTAGCCTTTCAACTCCTTCAATGGACGCGGAACAGAACATTCCACATCCCGCACATATACCTGAGCCGCTTCTGCAGCATCCATCTTTCCGGTATTCTTGATGTCAAAGCTTACCGTAACCCGGTTTCCACCCGTCTTCTCAACACTCAGATTACTGTATTCAAAACTACTGTATGACAGTCCATACCCGAAAGGATAGAGCGGCTGTTTTCCATTCCGGTCATATCCCCTATAACCTACAAAAACACCTTCGGCATACTGCACCCGTTTATGAGGTACATTGCGATTGTCATAATAATTACCATATACCGGATTATCTTCCCATTTTTCCTCGATGCTGACTGGCAGTTTGCCACTTGGCGAAAGCTTGCCCGTAATGATTTCGGCAAGGGCCTTTCCACCCTCCTGCCCCGGATACCATGCCATCAAAATAGCTTGTACATTCTGCCCCCAATTGCGGAAATCTATTCCACCTCCGGCATTCACCACCACAGTCACATTATCATGAAGTGAAGCCACTTTATTAATGAGATATTCCTGCCCGTATGACAATGCAAACGGACGGTCGAACCCTTCACCTTCTGTACTGCTGTTGAACCCGGCACATACAACAACATTCCTGGCATGCTTCAGTGAAGAGGCCAAACGCTCCTCATCCATCATTCCTGCCTGGAAACTGACAGTCGCCTCACCCACATTATCAAAATATTCAATACGCAACTGGTATATCTCCCCTGCACTGACCTGCATAAATGCACTGCGGGTACTGAATGAATGGTTCCCCCAATCTCCGGTAATCAGCTTATCGTTTACAAACAGACGGTATCCGTCATCGCCAGCCAGCTGGAACTTGACAGTTCCATCCTTGTCAGCCTTGTAAACTCCCGTCCAACGGGCAGAAAACTGATCTACCGGCATGCCGTCGAACGGTGCACCGTATTTCCAGGCATGGTCTATGGCAGGCTCTATGGCAGCTTGAAAGAGTTCTCCGGTAAGATTACGAGTATTATAATATTCGCCCTTAAAACCGTTTTGCGTAAAACTGCCATCCGTATAAATCTGTTGGGACATATCCTTATAAAGAATGCTGTCAGACAGCAGCTCTATCTGTCTGCCGCCCTTCAACTGAACCATACCGTCATAGAGTGACACTACCGAATAAGGGGTGACAAATCCGCTTCCTCCTCCTGTGGGAATAATATCGGCATTAGGCCCGATTACCAATGTTCTACCGTTCCGGTAAGGCAACGTACCGTTATCATTTTTCAATAAGACTACTCCTTCTCTCGCCAAGTCAAGTGCAATTTCCTTAGACTGTGCATTGTCTTTATCGATAGATTTATCTTCTCTCGGAGTATCAAGTGCTCCAAAAGCAATCAATGTCTGGAGTATATGCCGGACTTTGGCGTCAATGGTCTCTTCCTTCACGATACCATTCTCTATTGCCGGAATAAGAATTTCCCTGGTCATGAATTTACCGACGGGCATTTCCAAATCCAACCCTCCATTAGCGGCTCCCACACCGGAATATACAGATGTCCAGTCAGACATCAGGATACCTTTAAATCCCCACTGCTTGCGTAATACATCAATGTTCAGCCAGCTGTTTTCGGTGGCATGTACCCCGTTCAGCGGATTATAGCTATCCATAACCGCCCCTACTCCTGCTTCCTGCACAGCTTTTCGGAACGCGGGAAAATAAATTTCCTGCAGCGTGCGTTCATCCACATCTGAGCTGGCATGATGTCTGCTCCACTCCTGGTTATTGGCCGCAAAATGCTTCACCGTAGCCATAACTCCCTCTTCCTGCACTCCCAAGATATATTCTTTAGCAGTTTCGCCCGTCAAATAAGGGTCTTCACCAAAATACTCATAGTTTCGCCCGCATAGAGGAGAGCGGTAGATATTGACTCCAGGCCCCAACAGAATACTTACCCCACGGGCCTTTGCATCCCGGGCCAAACCATGTCCCAGCTCTCTAGCCAACTTACGGTTCCATGTCGAAGCCGACAAGATGCCACAAGGATACAAGGTACTTTGAGTATTGTTACGTATGCCTTGCGGACCATCGGCCATCCTGATTTCGGGTATACCAAGCCGGGGCACAGCACGGATATAAAAAGATTTGGGACCGGAAATGTAATCGATTTTTCTTCCAGAGTCATTTGAGAAACCAACTCCCTGGCACGTTGTTCCGCCTGGGGAGTAATACACACTTGTGCTTTTGCCGTGATTGCACAACAAAGCAATAGCCCGCTTAAGGCTACTTTCTTTTAATCTTCATTTGTCTATTTTACTACGTGTTTGTTATATTGCCGGGCATGTCCCGACCTACTTTCTTTCTTCTCAATCAATAAAAAACCGTGTCCCTTCATTCACCAACGAAGAAACACGGCCGAAAGTTATTAAGAAAATTCTGAATCTACAAGAAAGTGGACAAAAACATGTCTGTCCTGCTATCAATAAGTAAGACGTATACCGGCCTGCAACGTAAAGTTACACGGGTTCTCCTTGCGTATAGTCTGTATCGACGAACCGTCATCAAAGAAATAAGATACTCCCGGTTCCACATACAGGCCCACCCTATTGCTTATGTTATACTGGGCACCGACAGCACCCATGACAGAAAGCTGTACCGGTTTCACAGTCTCACTCTCAGTACCAATCTTGCCATACACACATTTTTCAATGGCACCCCCGCCGAAACATACATCGTAAAGTTCTTTGCATCCACAAAGTTCCAGTTGGCCCGTACCGGAATGCCAATATAATGCAGCTTCTGGCTTATCTTTTCCGAGCTGCCCTCATACCTTACGTCAGAAGCAAGATAGGTATACGTCAGCCCGCTTTCCACAGAGAAACCCTTCGCCAAGTTTTTCCGCACCGAAACACCGAAACTGAGCGGTTGTTTATGGTCTATATCCGCAATTTTCTTTTCGCGTCTTTGCAGATAGGGCATACCATCCTTAAAAACCAGTTCCTGCCCGTCGGGAATAGTAACAATGCCATTGGCCGTAGAGGATAAATCTACGTTACCGCCATAAATAGGACTTCCAGGCATGTAGTCCGACATCACATTCGCTTCCCCTTCATTCGCCAATGAAAAACCTCCCGTATTTCCTACGGACAAGCCAACCGCCCATCCTTTAGTATCCCTACCAGAACTGTTTCTTTCCGGAAGATGCAGTTTGTCCCGGCCTGACGGACGATAGCGGTCTTTCCTTGTTCTCTCCGGTTCCTCTGCCTGCATTGCGGTCGCATGGTCCGTATCTTCCATTACCGGCTCTTCCGCCTGCTGCCCAATACCGACAGCCTCACCTGCAGTTTCAACCGGCAACATTTCCTCCTGCCGCTCATCGTCAACCGATATTCTGATATGTTGTGCAACCAAAGGGCGACTTGCCTCCCTATTGGGTGCCGATGCATTTCCATGTGCCCGATAGGCAGGCTCTATGGGATTAGTCCGTACAGCAGGTACCGTCTGTTCCGGCAAGACATCCGGAGCCACAGCCAAAGCAGGCACTGACGTATGCCGCATTTCATTCCCTACCGGACTCTGCAACAGCCACAGACTGACGGACGATACTGCCACCAGCAGCACAGCTGCCGCAGCCACCGCCCAGCGACGGAAAGGCATCATCCTATGCGATCCGGTTATCGGAGTTCCGGAAAGGGACAATTCCTTTTCCAACCGCTCCCATCCGGCAACCGGCAACGGTTCGGAATAGTCTTCCAGCTTGTCCTTTATCTTTTTCAACCACAATTCATCTTCCATACGTTCCTTCATTTAATCATTTCTTTTCATCCACTCACGTACTTTTGCCGCTAAAGTCGCTTTAGCACGCGTCAACTGCGAGGCAGAGGATTTTTCATTAATTCCCAATAGTCGAGCAATCTCCTTATGGGATTTCTCTTCAAAAATATATAAGTTGAATACGGTACGATAGCCGGCAGGCAGTTCACTGATAAACTGCATCAGCACCTTTTGAGGAATGACATCTATCGACGAACCTTCCGGTTCCTCATAAGCTTCGGGTGCATTCTCCAAAGCCGATGACTGATTCATCACATCATTTTTCCGCAAATACTGCAATACCGTATTCACCATTACGCGTTCCATCCATGCCCGCAGAGAGCCCTCTCCCCGCCAAGTGAACTTATCGAAAGAATCAAAAAGTTTCAGAAAACCGTCATGCATCAGGTCTTGGGCAGTCTCCCGGTCACCTGCATAACGGAGGCATACGCTGAGCATGCGTCCCGCATAGCGCTCATACAGTTCTTTGCGGGCAAGGTTGTCCCCTTGCCTACAGCGTTCTGCCAATTCCTGTTCTTCCATTCTCTCTTTTAACACGTGTTTACCTTAAAAATGCAACTGGCGCAAAAATACTGCATCAGGCAGAGAAGAAAATCATACTTTCATTTCTTTAACAATATACTACGCAGTATTTAGCTTTTCACCGCATTTTTTGAATACAAAAATAAGATTTAAACAGAAAAAGAGCTAAAACCTACCACTTATGAAGAAACTGAGAATGACATTGGCAACATCCATGCTTTTATTCCTGACTGCCATTGTATTGCAATCATGCCTGGACGATTGGGATGACAAATATGACACTTTGTTCGCCGTAGGTACGGTGAAGGTCATCGAAGGAAAAGACTACTATTTCTCACTGGACGAAGGCAGTAAACTATATCCCAGTGACACAACCTATGTTCACGACTATGCCGTAACAGACGGCCAGAGGGCTTTCATCTACTTCCGCGAACTGGAAGAGAAACTTCCAGGCTACGAATACAATGCCCAAATAAAGCACATCGAAAATATTCTGACCAAAGACATCTACTCCATGCCTGCCGAAAAGGCGGACAGTATCGGAGACGACAACATCAACGCCACGGATTTATGGATTACGGGTGAGTATCTGAACATCAAGTATCAATTCTACCACAGTAACAACGAAGATAAGAAGCACATGCTGAACCTGGTCATCAACGAAGCATCCACCGGCGAGAACGACAAACCGGATTACGTCAATCTCGAATTCCGCCACAATGCCTACAATGACAGTCAGCTCACACTGGGCACCGGACTGGCCTCCTTCAAGCTGGACAATATAGCGGAACAGCTGAAAGAGAAAAAAGGACTGAACATCCGCGTCAAAAGTCTATATGACGGTGAACGGTTCATGACCATAGACATTAAAAAAGAAAACAACTAAATCTCCTGAAAACACATTTTTCAACATCTCAATGAGAAGCGGAGTAACATTTCAATATGTTGCTCCGCTTTGTTTTTCCATAACTTATCAGAATTCATTGTTCAAGCAAGTCAGCCTCAACGAAGCGTTGAACGCTTCGGCAGACAATCGCGTCCTGACCTGTACCTGCACGCTGCTCTTCGGCTGGACATCAAAATAATTGTCGCTATATACACTTTCATTGTCAGCAACGGACAAGCATACGGCACGGGCAAACTTGTCTGTTGATACCGTCACTTCATATCCGCCTTCAATGGAACGGACTTCGGTCTGCAAATCCACTTTCGGATAATTCATATTCTTCTGCTTGTCCAGACAGTAGTTGTTATGGTACACCCTGCCCGATTTGTCCGTATAGTCTACGCGGACATATACCGTTCCTCTATCTGCCCCCTCCAGCAGCTTGGCAAGCGGTGCGGAAAAACAGACACGGCTGTCATTACCGGAAATGCCGACAGATTTGTCCCAGTGATAAACCACAGTGCCGTCGAACCGGCAGACCTGGAGCTGCAGCCGGCCGGAAGTATTCTCCAAGCGGTCGGACACTGCATATACTTTCAAATCATCCCCCTCCACTACCGGAGAAATCAGGATGTCATCATAGACCTTGCGAGTATAATAGTGCTGCGCCTTCCAGCGTCCGTAATAGTCACGGCTCGCCCAGGAAGCTACGGGCCAACAGTCGTTGTGCTGCCAGAAAAGCGTCCCCATATTATACGGCATCTGGCGGCGGTGCGACTCGATGGCCGTCTTGATGGCATCTCCCTGCAGCACATGGTTCATATAAAGGAATGCCCGGAAATCACGCGGCTTTTTATATTCATTCAATAGGTAAGTCTCAATCAGCCCGTTGGCATGGTCGCCACCACGCTGATGGGACATCATCACCTCGGAACGTATATCCCAGTCTTCGGGGTAAGGAGCATAGCGCTTGACGGAGTCGAACTCTGGAAAAGACTGAAAGCCGTACTCGCTGAAAAAGCGGGATTTCTCGCTGTCATAATCGGAAATGGGTGCTTTACCATGCCAGACACTCCAATAGTGACGGTCCCCGTCAGTAGTACCGGACATCTCTCCCTCGAATGCGAACGGAGAAGAAGGCCAATAGAAGGTTCCGGGTGCATACTCCCTGACCACCCCGGGTAAGGTGACATGATACTGCTGCCGGTACTGTGCCCAAATCTTGTCGGCATATTCCTTGTTCTGCCGTTTCTATCTCGCACTTCCAGCCCCAGCCCAGCCAGGCATCCTGGCATTCATTGTTTCCACACCACAAAGCAATGCAGGCATGATTGCGCAAACGTTTCACATTGTCCACCGCCTCCTGATGGATATTATCGAGCAGGGCGCCTTCTGCCGGATACATGCTGCAGGCAAACATAAAGTCCTGCCAAATCATAATTCCATGCTCATCACACAAATCATAGAAGACATCGTTCTCATAGATACCTCCGCCCCAGACACGCAACATATTCATGTTTACACCGGCGGCATCGAGAATCGTCCTTTTATAATTCTCGGGAGTGACGCGCGGCAGGAAGTTATCCGAAGGGATGTAATTGGCTCCTTTGGCAAAAACCGGACGCCCGTTCAGCTCTATATAGAAAGTATGCCCGTCCTTATCCGGCTGATGCACCACCTTCAAAGAGCGTATGCCCACCCTTTCGGTTTTAGAGTCCAACAATTCCCCACCTGCAATGATATCCGTACGGAAACGATAAAGGAAAGGCTCCCCCAGTCCATTACTCCACCACAGCTTCGGCTTGTGAAGGCAAAATCAACAGTCACCCGATTGGTGCCTCGCTTCAAATCCGCTTGCCACTCGCCAAGCACTCTTCCGGTAGCCTCGTCTGTTATCGTGACCAGCACTCCGTCCATATCCTTATCGGCATCCAGCTCCACATGTCCGGCAATCACGGCCCTGCCTGCACCGACTTCCTTCTGCTCGATAAACACATCGTTGATTCTCAAATCGCTCCAAGCCCTGATATACACCGGACGCCAGATGCCGGAGGTAACCAGACGCGGCCCCCAGTCCCAGCCATAATGATAACCTGCCTTACGGGCAAAAACTGCTTATCTTCTTGTTGAACCAAGCCCCCGTTTTCAGACTGGTCATTGGATGCCGGATACGTGGTAGGAAAGTGCATCCCATTTGGGGACGTCTATCTTTACCGGCGAATGGAAGTACACCTTCAATATATTATTCTCCTCCCTGATGTACTGCCTACGGGGATAGACCAGCGGCGAAACATATTGTCCGCTTTCTAGTATACATTCATCATTCAAATAAACGTCAGCGTAAGTATCCAGCCCCTCGAACACAAGCTCCATATTCTCTTTCCGCATCATGTCGGCAGCAAGAGTAAAGCAAGTTTCATAAACCCAGTCTTCCTTGTCAATCCATTGCAATCCCCGTTCGTTCAACCGGAAAAACGGGTCTTCAATAATCTTGTTCTGCAGTAAGTCCGTGTGGACTACTCCCGGAACCTGTAGCCGGATACCAATTGGTCAGTCTCGCCTGCCGGAATTTCCAGCCTTCATGAAGGTTCTTTACCGCTGTTTTTAGTTTCATACGAGTGTGTTTCATAGTTTTCTTTGACTACTCTAAATTACAGATAGACAAAAATACGACATTCAAAGGATACTTTATAATATCTTCTTAACGAAACATGATACAATCCCGTACACACCTACCGGGTCAGCGTCGCTGCACATCTGCTGCAGTGTGACTGCAAACGTGTTGCAGCGCTACTGCATATATGCTGCAGTGACACTGCATATGTGTTGCAGCGCCACTGCAAAGCTGAATGCAGTAGCACTGCAAAAAGCATGCACTTGCTTTGCAGTGGCAATGCATTATCCCATCGCCTTATTATGAAAGGAGATGTCATCCAACTTTCATTATCTATAATTAATTTACAAAGACATAGTTTCCAAGTCTTTCAAAGCAAACGGAGTACAAGCAAAAAAGGTCTACAAATCATAGATTTGTAGACCTTTACCCGCTAGTTTTCCATCTTATTCAGAACTGTTGCGGAGAGAGGGGGATTCGAACCCTCGATACCCTTTAGGGGTATACACGCTTTCCAGGCGTGCCTCTTCAACCACTCGAGCACCTCTCCTTGTTCGGGGCGCAAAAGTAAGGAAGTTTTTGGAATTACCAAATGTTCGGGCAAATAATATTAAAAAGTCCGTTCAAGCAACCAATGCCGGAACGGACTTTCAACACTCAATAAAACATACTTATCATTACCGTGATCTGACTTCCCGTCTCATGAATATGACATACGAAAGGGCAAAACAGATAACAGTAGCTGCAATCAGTCCGGTGAGCTGCGGCCACACCACCAAAAGACTCTGTCCCAATGGCAGCGGGCTAGGAATGGCCCCCTGAACCTGCTCCATAGTGAGCGGCCCCAAACTTCTGACGGAAGGCATCAGCAGCGTTGTGGTCGCCTCATTGAACAGTTCGCTAGGTGCCAGACGCATCAGACCGAGAATAAATTTCTGGTAACTGACTATCTGATAAGGAGATGCCAGCTGCGAGGGGCTCAACGCCTTGGCAACCAGGTTGACAATCATCGTATAGAACACGCTGAAAAACAACCATACCGCCACCGAAGCCAATGCCGAGGTGGCCGCCTGACGGAAGCAAAGCGAAAACAGAATGGCCAGATTCAGCCAGAATGCCACATAGAATACACTGATTATGAGAAAGAATACAATCCTCCAAAATTCTTCTGCTGTGGGAGGAATGCCTATCGCTATCAACCCGCAGCCCATTACGAGGAATCCCAGTACAAACAGCATTATACCTATCACAATCAATGCAGCCACGAACTTGGCATTGATAATGCAATCACGATGAACGGGCTGTGACAGCATACGGCTCAACGTCCCCTTGTTCTGTTCCGAATTTATAGCATCGAATCCCAGCGCAATCCCCAACAATGGCCCCAGAAAGTTGATAAACTGCACAAAAGAAGGCAATGTGCCGTCCGAGGCTGTGAACAACTTCAAGAAAAGGAACGAACCGTCCGGGTCATTGGGCTTGATGGCGGCACCGATGTTGGTAAGCGAGGTATAGAGTGAGCCCATGCACGTAAGCAAAATGATTCCCATCAAGATAATGAACCGCCAACTTTTCACATGGTCGGATATTTCCTTGTTGACGACTACCCAAAAAGGATAATTGACTTTATTCATGCCTTTCCCCTCCTTCCTCCATATAATGGTTATAAATATCAGACAATTCCTGATGCTTGTCCTTCAAATCAGACATATCAATCAAGGTGACCAGCTTCCCGCTGTTGAACAGTCCCACGCGGTCGCAAACTTTCTGCACCTGGTCCAGGTGGTGGGAAGAGAACAAGACGGTCAGTCCCTCCTTCCGGCTCAACTGCCTAATGAGCTCGATGAACTCCTGAACACCGGCAGGGTCTATTCCCGAAGTAGGTTCATCCAGGATTATAATTTCCGGATTTTTGATAAGCACGTCCGCCAGTCCCAATCGCTGGCGCATACCGCGCGAATATTTCCCGGTCTTCTTTTTCATCTGTCCGGCAAGCCCCACATGCTCCATCAGCTCCAGCGCCCTGACTTTCGCTTCGGCATCCGAAATGCCATTGAGACGCGCAGTATATATAAGGTTTTCCGGACCGGTCATGTCATCATAAAACCCCACATCTTCGGGCAGATAGCCTATCTTCCGCTTTACCTCGATAGGATGCCTGGTAGAGTCGATACCGCAAATCTCCACAGAGCCGGAAGTGGGTTCCGTCAGTCCCAGCATCATTAGGATGGTAGTTGACTTGCCGGCACCGTTTGGCCCCAATAATCCGAAAATCTCCCCTTTACGGATAGTCAAGCAAATGCGGTCTACGGCAGTGAAGCGCCCATACTGCTTGGTCAAGTCTGTCAATGCAATCACTCGCTCGTCCATGCTCACCTCCTTCCATATTTACGGAACAGATAGCATACGGCACCTATGGCAACGATTATTATCAAAACGCCCACCCATCCCCATATCATCGGGGTTTTCACGGCAATGCGGAATTGGGCGTCTGTATTCACTTCAGGAGTTTTGGCCGTCATGGTAGCCACATAATCTCCGGGCAATGCCTTTTTGGATGCTTTCATGGTAGCTACGACATTAGCCGTTTCCCCCGCCTTCAGCATATCAATCTTCGAAGGCTCAAAAGACACTTCCCAGTCCACGGGCTTATTGGCAGAAAGCTGGATATCTTTCAACAATGAAGAACCGGTATTCCGGACCACCAACTCGATACGCTTCACATCTCCTGCTGTGATTTCGGTACTCAACAATCCTCTGGGCGTGGACAATTCCATCTCGTAGGAACCCGTGACAACAACTTCCAGCTCCAAGTCGGCAGAAGTCGTACCGGTAGCCGCACGTACCGGAATCTTGTAATTGCCGGCTTCCACATTGGCGGGAGGGACAATCTCTATACTCACATTCTGGCTGCTGTTCGCTTCCACCTGGGCAGAAGTGGCCTGCTTATAGTTGGGCTTGAACACGACACTCCAGCCTCTGGGGGCATTGGCCATCAGCGCATACAGCTGCTGGTCGGCCGTCTGGTTTTTCAAAGTGGCATTGAAGGTAAAGGTGGACTTGGAATTGCCCTGCATATTGGGCTGGTCGGTAGTGAACTCGGTCTGGTAAGTTCCTTTCTGGGCCACGACCACCTCCAGCGGCAGTTTGGTTTCTCCGGCAAATACTGTGAAATGATAACTTCCTTTATTTACTTTTAGAGGAACTTCCACTTTCAAATTGAACGTTTTCTTTTCCTGGGGCAGTACAGAAAGCTGGCTGAGGGTCCAGCCGCCTGACTTGATTTCATGCTTCCAACTGCCCGGCAATCCATTGACCGAGAGATTTGCATTTGTAATCCCGTCCGTATTGTTAATCAAATCAATGCTGTAATCAATGGACGCTCCGGGCGTCACGGAAATTTTTGTGTAAGGAGTGTACAGAATAATGCTTCCAGATTCATCGGCATGTACACGATTTAAGGGAAAAGCTCCCAACAAAATAGCTAACAATAAAATACAATTTGTTCTCATAGTCATAAAAAAGTTCTTATGGTTGTTTTATTATGAATATTTTCCCAATTTGTGCGTTACAAAAATAAAAGATAGCTATATTAGCTGGTGTTAAAAGAAACAAAAGAATATAATTGCGGACACGATATACCCTACAATGACCTGCTTTTCTTATCTTTGCGATTCCTATTGATACAAACGAATACCATACCGACATGAGAATCCCTGAAATACGCTTACAGAACCAGCAACTGTCCACTCCACTCTTCCGCCACCCGAAAGAACTGGTCTCCTGGATGGGCGCCATGCAGGCACAAGACTATACAATGGTGAAATGGGCCGTAGGTATGAGGCTGAAGTCACCGGGAATTCAAACTGTGGAAAAAGCCCTGCATCAAGGGGAAATACTGAGAACCCACGTAATGCGCCCCACATGGCACCTGGTAGCAGCAGAAGACATTCGTTGGATGCTGAAACTCTCTGCACAACGCATCAAATCTGCCAATGATTCCTATGCAAAAGGGCATGGTCTGGAAATCACGGAACAGCAATATGAAAGAAGCTACACCATACTTGGGAATATCCTCAGCGGGAAGCGAAGCCTGACGAAACAAGAGATTGCGGAACATTTTGAACATTCGGGACTGCTTGCAGACAACTACCACATGACCCGCTTCATGTCGCGTGCCGAAGTCGAAGGCATTGTGTGCAGCGGAGAATGCCGTGGACGGTCAACACACCTATGCCCTTCTGGACGAAAGAGTTCCACCTACCCCCGGAACTAGCGAAAGAAGAAGCGCTGGCCCGCCTGGCTACAGCCTATTTCCGCAGCCATGCCCCCGCTACCCTGCAAGACTTCTCCTGGTGGTCCGGTTTGCCTTTAACGGAAGCAAGGCAAGCCATTTCTCTGATAGAACCGGAACTGATGTCCGAACAATGGCACAGCCAGACATGGTACATCCATGACTCCTGCCGGACATTAGGAAAGGCGACCGACAGCCTGCACCTTCTTCCCTCCTACGATGAATACCTGATAGGCTACAAGGACCGGACGAACGTCCTACCCAAAGAAGACTATTCCAAAGCTTTCACCAACAACGGATTGTTCTTTCCGGTACTTCTCTATAAGGGGCATGTAGTAGGAAATTGGAACAAGGCGTCCAAGAAAAAACGAAATCTTCCCGGTAGCTTTCGCTTTTCCGGAAAG
>ENA-OQNM01000288-OQNM01000288.1-human-gut-metagenome-genome-assembly--contig:-NODE-288-length-18952-cov-3.411421_pt1 | contig 18952 bp, 16 predicted proteins | sample MGYA00242632_ERZ504886 | MGnify/ENA primary metagenome ERZ504886 (study PRJEB26092, sample SAMD00036424) | human gut metagenome | host: Homo sapiens | study: EMG produced TPA metagenomics assembly of... | reverse complement strand
AGGAAAGGTGCAACCATGAAGAAGCTCATTCTTGATCTCGATACCGGCGTCGACGACGCGCTCGCCATCTCCTACGCGCTGGGCAGCCCGGAAGTCGAACTCATCGGCATCACCGGCACCTACGGCAACGTGCTCGTGGAACAGGGCGTACGCAACGCGCTCGCCGTCACCGACCTGCTCGGCCACCCGGAAGTCAAGGTCTACCAAGGCCTGCCGCACTCCAGCACCACCGACCATTTCGAAGTACTGCCAATCTCCGCGTTCATCCACGGCGACAACGGCATCGGCGATGTGGAAATCCCCGATTCCAGCCGTTCCGTCGAAACCGAATCGGCCGTCGACTTCATCATCGACGCCGTCAAGACCTACGGCAAGGACCTCATCTACGTGCCCGACCGGCCCGATGACCAACATCGAAGCCGCCTTGAAGAAGGCTCCGGAAATCAAGGACGAGATCGGCCGCGTGGTGCTCATGGGCGGCGCGCTGACCGTGCCGGGCAACTGCAACGCCTGCATGGAAGCCAACATTTCGCAGGATCCGGAAGCCGCCGACTACCTGTTCCGCTCCGGCACCCCGACCACCATGATCGGCCTCGACGTGACCCTGCAGACCCTGCTCACCTACAAGGAAACCCAGCAGTGGCGCGACCTCGGCACCAAGGCCGGCAAGTTCCTCGCGGACATGACCGACTTCTACATCAAGGCCTACGAGACCACCTCGCCGCACCTCGGCGGCTGCGGCCTGCACGATCCGCTCGCCGTCGGCGTCGCCGTCGACCCGACGCTCGTCACCACGCTCGACATCAACATGAAGGTCGATGTGGACGGCCCGACCCGCGGACGCACCATCGGCGACGAAACCCGCCTCAACGACCCGGTCAAGACCATGAAGGTCGCCGTCGGCGTGGACGTGCCGAGGTTCCTCAACGAATTCATGACCCGCATCTCCGGACTCGCAACCAAAGCCGAATAAGCGTAACCGGCCAAACAATCGCATAAAACATCCTCAATATAAACAATGGAGATTTGTAAAATTGCGATTACTGAAAAACAATATTTCACAAATCTCCTCTTCATTTAAGGAAGACAAAGATGAGCGCGACTGAAGTTCTCTCTGCATTGGACCGCATCCACGGCACCGTTTTCCGTGATCGGTTCCATGAACGCGGACTACACCGTCACCGCACAGCGACTGCCCGGGCCGGGCGAGACCATCACCGGCGGCCCGCTACAGCTGCTGACCCGGCGGCAAATCCGGCAACCAGGCCGCGGCGGCCGCACGCATCGGCGCCACCGTGCAGATGTTCGGCGCGGTCGGCTCCGACAACAACGCCGACTTCCTGCTCGGAGCGCTCGGCGTAAGCGGGCGTCAACACCACGCACCGTGCGCCGCGTGCTCGGCCCGTCCGGCACCACCGTCATCACCGTGGACGCGCACGGCGAGAACACCATCGTGTACTCGCCCGGATCCAACGCGCAGGTGACCGTCGACTACGTCGAATCCGTGCGTGACGCGCTGACCCACTCCACAGTGCTCGGCCTGTGCCTGGAAAGCCCCATCGAAACCGTCACCGCGGCCGCACGCATGTGCCACGAAGCGGGCGTGAAGGTGCTGCTCAACGACTCGCCGTTCACCCCGTCCCTGCCGGCGGAACTGATCGAAGCGTCCGACATCCTGCTCGTCAACGAGCATGAAATGGCGCAACTGCTCGGCATCGACGAGCCGGAGAACGACGATTGGGATTCGTTCGACTGGTGGCACGCGCTTGACGAACTGCGCGGATTCGGCTTCGAACAGGCGATCGTGACGCTCGGAGGCGACGGTTCCGTGGTACTCGACGGCACCGCGGACGATCCGGAACACCGCGTCCAGCGCATCGCCCCGGTACGCGTCAAGGCCGTCGACACCACCGGCTGCGGCGATTCCTTCATGGGCACCGTGCTGGCAGGTCTGGCGTCCGGACTGGCGCTGTCCGAATCCGCCGAACTCGCCTCGTACGTTTCGGCGTACGCGGCCACCGGCTACGGCGCGCAGGCGTCCTACGGCAACGCGGCGCAGATCCGCGAGGCGTTCGCGTCCGCCGAATAGTCCGGTAATCCGGTTTTCCCCAAACCATTGGCGTTGGTATGTGCCTTCTGCGTCGATGGTTTGGGGATTTTTTGATGTTGCCGACGGCAGTTTGGAGCGGTATGGTGAAACGCTTCCGCAACGGCCGCGTGCCGTGGGCACCCGCATTGTTATATTGGAGTTTGGCTTATTTTCACATATCGAACAATTGGGAAGGCAAGCATGTCGGCGATTCTCGAAGGCACTCCGGATAAGAAACTGGCTCTGGTGACGGGTCGCGCGTACCCCGAGCAGGCTCAGGAAACCGCAAAATATCTGGGAACCGACGTACTTGAGACCACCGCATACGATTTTGCCAACGGCGAGATGTACGTGCGTTACACCGAGCCCGTCCGTGGTGCCGACGCCTTCGTGATGCAGGCCCACACCGAGCCGATCAACAAGTGGATCATGGAGCAGCTCATCATGGTGGATGCCATGAAGCGCGCCTCCGCACGTTCCATCACCGTGGTCGCGCCGTTCCTCGGCTACTCCCGTCAGGACAAGAAGCATCAGGGCCGCGAGCCCATCACCGCACGCCTCATGTTCGACCTGTTCCGTTCCGCCGGCGCCGACCGCATCATGACGGTCGATTTGCACGCCGCCCAGGAGCAGGGCTTCTTCGACGGCCCGGTCGACCATCTCACCGCCATGCCGATCCTGCTTGACTACGTGCGCAACAGCATGCCGCTGGAGAACACCACCATCGTGTCCCCGGACGCCGGCCGCATCAAGGTTTCCGAACAGTGGGCCGCCAAGCTCGGCGGACTGCCGCTCGCCTTCATCCACAAGACCCGTGACACCACGCGCCCGAACCATGCCGAGGCGCACGGCATCATCGGTGACGTGAAGGGACGCGACTGCGTGGTCGTCGACGACATGATCGACACCGCGGGCACCATCTGCGAGGCCGTGCGCACGCTGAATAACGCCGGCGCGAAGTCCGTGACGCTCGTGGCCACCCACGGCCTGCTGTCCGGCCCGGCCGTGGAACGCCTGAAGAACTGCGGCGCACGCGAAATCGTGCTCACCGACACCGTTCCGGTGCCCGAAGAGAAGCGCCTGCCGAACATGACCGTCCTGTCCGTGGCCCCGCTGCTGGCCGCCGGCATCCGCTCCGTGTTCGAATCCGGCTCCGTTTCGACGCTGCTCAACGGCCTGCCCGAAGACATGCGCCCGCGCAACATCTACGCCTGATATTTCGCGTGATTGCCATACGGCTCTCGCGATATTTCAGGATTTATTACGATTCTTTGCGATTAAGCCCCGCTTGCGAGCGGGGCTTTTTGCTTGCCTCCGCACGTGATTTCGCGCCCGGCAGACGCCGTTTCGATACGTCGCGGCGTCGGGGTAGCCTGTACAAGTTGCCATCAATCGTATCCATATGTTCATTGCGACTTATCGATGCCTGAAGGCAGCACGCATACACACTCCTGCCATGGAAGGTCCATGGCCGATAGTCCGAAGGAGGTGGGTGATGTCTGCGCATAAGTACGAACTGATGTTCATTGCTGATCCTGAGCTGGATGAGCGCGGTCTGAAGAAGCTGACCGAGCAGTATCTGGAAACTGTCACCAAGGAAGGCGGTGCCGTCGAGAACATCGACATCTGGGGCCGTCGCAAGCTTGCCTACGAAATCGCCGGCAAGACCGAAGGTAACTACGTCGTGGTCAACTACTCCGCTGAGCCGGCCACCAGCGACGAACTCGATCGTCTGCTGAACCTGAACGAATCCGTCATCCGTACGAAGATTCTTCGCAAGTAAGTAAACCAAGCTTTCTAAGCTGCAAAGTAAGTAGGTAACGACATGGCAGGTGAAACTGTAATCACCGTGGTGGGCAACCTCACGGCCGATCCGGAAATTCGTACCATTGGCAGCGGCGCCGCCGTCGCCAGCTTTACGATCGCCTCCACTCCGCGCACCTGGAACCGTAACTCGAACCAGTTCGAAGACGGTCAGGCCCTGTTCCTGCGCTGCTCCGCGTGGCGCGACATGGCCGAACATTGCGCGCAGAGTCTGTCCAAGGGCATGCGCGTCATCGCGCAAGGCCGTCTGCAGCAGCGTTCCTACCAGGCGCAGGACGGTTCCCAGCGAACCGTCATCGAGATGCAGGTCGACGAAATCGGCCCGTCCCTGCGCTACGCGACCGCCCAGGTGACCCGTCAAAGCTCGTCCGGCAACGGAGGCTTCAGCGGCAATCGCGGCGGCTACAACAACGCCAACAACAACGGTGGTTTCGGCGGCAACAACGGCGGATATCAGGGTGGCTCCAGCTATGCTGGCGGCGCCGGATATCAGGGTGGAGCCTCCGCTCCGGTCAACGCCGCTCCCGCACAGTCCGCTCCGGCCTCGGACCCGTGGTCAAGCTCGGATAACTCCGGCTCGTCCTTCGGTTCCTTCGGCGCGTCCCAGTCCTTCGGAGGTTCCTCCGAATTCGGCGGCGACAGCGACGAACCGGAATTCTGACGGACCGAACCCCGTCCGCAACACAGGCGAACAGCGAAACAAGCAGCTTAATCGCAGTATTTCCAGATTTTAAGGAGAACATCAAGATGTCACGCAAGAGGCCGCAGCCGCCGGTCAAGCCGTTTAAGAAGAAGCCGAATCCACTGAAGGCCGCCAAGGTCACCGAGATCGATTACAAGGACGTCGCCCTGCTGCGTAAGTTCATCTCCGATCGCGGCAAGATTCGTTCCCGTCGTATCACCGGTGTCACCGTGCAGGAGCAGCGCGAGATCTCCAAGGCTATCAAGAACGCCCGCGAGATGGCCCTGCTGCCGTACGCCACGTCCGGCCGCTGATCTTAGAGAGGTTTGAACAATGGCTGAAACTAAGGTTATTCTCACCAAGTCCGTCAACCACCTGGGTCACCCGGGTGACGTCGTGGCCGTCAAGTCCGGCTACGCCCGCAACTACCTGTTCCCGCAGGGCCTGGCTTTCGCTTGGTCCAAGGGCGCCGCCGCCCAGATCGAGGCCATGAAGCGCGCTCGTCTGGCCAAGGCCGTCGCCACCCGCGAAGAGGCTGTTGCCGCCAAGGAAATCATCGAGGGTTCCACCGTCGAAATCGCTGCCAAGGTCTCCGAGTCCGGCAAGCTGTTCGGCGGCATCTCTGCAGAGAAGATCGCCATCGCGCTCTCCTCCAAGGTTGAGGTCAACCCGAAGAACATCACCGTTGAGCCGATCAAGACCACCGGTGACTTCCCGGCAACCGTCGCCCTGCACCCGGAAATCACCGCCAACTTCTTCGTGAAGGTCGTCGCTGAGTGATTTCGCCCCATTCACCGCTCGACGTCCTTACGGACCGGCGGTGAATGACTTCAGGCTGAAACACGTCTGAGCTTAAGCATCGAAAATCCCCCGTACCGATTGGTGCGGGGGATTTTCCTATATCCGCTCTTTAGCCAGCATCAGTCCTCATCGTCAATCGTGACGCTGAGCTTGCCATCCCTGATGCTGAAGCTGCCGTTGACGGTGAAGTGGGTGCTGTCGTCCTGAGACTCCCACGAATCGTCGAAATTCTTCTCTTCATACGTGCACTTCGCCTTGCCCTGCCGGGTGGAGAACGTGCCGTAATCGAGATCGATGTCGGACAGCTTCGGATAGACGCTGATGGACCACGCGAAGTTGCGGTAGTAGTCCTCGTCGTACAGGTCGAAGCCGAACGGGCAGCCTTCCGGCGCGTAGTCGGTGGACTTCGCGCATTCGTCCAGCTTGGCGTTCACGGCCTTGCTCAAGTCCTCCTTAAGCTTGGCCGTAGGCATGATCTTGAGATCGGCGGCATCGGAATCCGCGTTCGTGCGCACCATGGTGATGCCGCTGGTGACATACCCTGACTTGCCGATCGACACCTTGTACGAACCCGGGTAGACGCGCAGCGTCCACGTGCCGCTGTCCGACTTCTCCGCATTCTTCGCGGTCACGTCAACACCGTTGACGGACAACGATTCCACGGCATTGGGCACCGACACGGTGATGGTCTTGAGCAGTGGGCTCGAGATCTTCCAATTCGGGAACAGCAGGAACTTCGACCCGTCCTTGTTGATGGTGAGCGAATCGTTGACGTTCTTGCCGTTCAGCGAATACGTCACGTTGACCTTGGCCACGCCTTCGACGGTTTTGACACTATCGATATGCGGGTTGGCGATCGTGGCGTTGTCGGCCTTCGCTACGGTGTCGGACAGCAGCTTGAGCTGGTCCTTGTCCACCTGCGGATCGGCGATGCCATTGGCTTTGCCATACTTGCCGTCGGCAATCGCCGTCAGATAGCTCTGCGCCACGGATTTCGCGCTGAAGACGGTCGAGTTGAGCACACCGTAGACAATGCCCAACACAATCAGGGCACCGATCACGATGCCGCCGATAAGGATCGTCTTCTTAGTTTTTGGGTCGAGCGGTTGACCTGCCCCCGGAGCTGCGACCGGCATAGAAGCCGCGCCTGCTGGCGATTGCGGCAGCGGCACCGCACCCGTTGCCGTGTTGCCCGTTGTCGTATTGGGCATGGACGTCGGGGCGACCGGTTGTGGAACGGCCTGTGAAACAGGCGTTGCGGTGGGCGCGGGCATTGGTGCAGCCGGCGTCGCGGGCTGGGGGGCCGATGCGGCCGGAGCTGCCGGAGTAGTTGGATTGGCCGGCTGTGCGGCAGCCGAAGCCGTCGGCATGGTCGCTGTTGCGGTCGTGCCGCTCGCCGTGGCAGAGGTCTTCTTCATGCCGTAGGACGGATCGCAGGACTTGACGTAATCGACCACGTTCTGCGGGGTCTGCTGCACGGTGCCACCGACGATGATCCGCCACATGCCCGGCAGGGACGCCACCAGCGTCGGACCGAACGTCATCGCGGCCACCTCGATCAGGAACGCCCAGATGCCGGCGACGAGGAAATACCACATCGGAGCCGTCATCGACATGCTGGACGAGGCGTATCCCGCCGCGAAATAAGTGAACAGGAACTCCGCGGCCAGCCAGAACACCATCGCGGCCACCGGAGCCTTCCACGTATGCTGCCAGCCCGCGTAATACGGGTCGTACATATTGCGCGCGGTCTCACGCAGCGCGATATAGAACGTGGCAAGCAGGAACAGCACGAAGCAGATCCACAAGATCCAGCCATACTGGCTGAGGGAGGACACGTTGAACAACGTGATCGTATGGACGCTGTAGCTGGACGTCGAGAAGGCGATGCCGCCGAACGAGGACAGCGAAATCAGCATAAGCGGCAGAGCCGGGAACAGCAGCGGAACCAGCAGCAGACCGCCTGCGCCGAGATGGTTCGCGGCGGACATGGCGATCGTCGCCACCAGGCCAAGCACCAGGAACAGCACGCCGTAGATCGCAAACGATTCGACCAGCGTGCGCACGAAGCCACGAGCGCGGTGCGCCCAACGCCAAGCGGCGGAGAAGACGTTACCCGAATCGCCCGCATACTGTGCCAACGCGTAGCCGGCCAGCGCACCGGCCGCCGACAGCAGGAACGCCATGCAGAACGTGCGGAAGGACACGCCGGAAAGCGACGCGGAAGCGGAATAGTCGCTGTAGGAACCACCCACCGTCACCGGGAAGATGGCTGCGAAGACCAGCAGCACCAGGCTGGCAAGCACGCCGACGATCAGCGAGCTGATGACGCCCGTCCACTTGAAACGAAGCGCGAACCTGCGTGCCAGCATATATGCGCCGAACGCGGCGCCGATCGCCAATGCCACACCGGGCAGTCCGACCGGCAGCGTCACGCTGACGTGCGAGGCGTCAATGCCGAGATTGCTCAGCGAGAAGCCCTGGGAGCTGGTTTTGAGATTCAGCGAACCGCCAACGCCGAGCGTCATCACGGTGAAGAGAATCTGGAAGAAATTCGGGCCGGAACCGGACACACCGTTGTTGCCCAGGAAGGAGGCGGTGTCGGAAAAGCCCGGAATGCTGGCAAGCCCGTTGCTGGCCGCGGCATTGCCCATGAAGAAGACGATTGATGCGAGCAGTGCGAACACCACGCTCGCGCCGAGACCGATGCCGAGGCTGGCGCCCATGGTCTTCATGGACTGCGGTGTGGTCAGCGCGGTGATGGTGGGATCGGCCGCCGGACGGGCGATTTGCTGGGTCGGCTGGCTTGGCTGCGGCGCTGCTGCCGGCTGCGGGGCCGGGGATGGCGCATACTGGAACTGCTGCGTCGGCGCGGCCTGTGGTGCCACCGTTTGCGTTGCCTGCGCCTGAGCGGTCGGCTGTGCTTGCGCCGCCGGTTGCGGTGTGGTGGGCTGCGGGACGGTGGTTTGCGGAGCTGCCGGTGCGGCGCTATTGGGCAGCGGGACGGCAGCGGTCGGCATCTGCGGGGCCGGTGCCATGTGCGGCGCGGAAGACAGCATGGTGCCGTCATCGGATTCCGGCGCGGCCGGCGCTTGCGGTGCCGCCGCGGTCGTTTGGGTGAGCGGTGAGCCGCACGAGGCGCAGAATTTAGCGCCTTCGATGGTCGGCTGACCGCAATTTGGGCATGCCATAGGTAAGTCTTTCTCCTTCTTGATGCGCGTCATATACTCCTGTGACGCGCCATGGTCCTTATTATAAAAGGCCTCTGGCGCGCCGACGGGCTCGACGATGATGCGTGCTATTCGGCTCGCCGCGGTGGAAATGTGTGATGGAAAAGTTCGTGCCGTTGACTGTCGGAGTGGTTGCATTGCGGCAGAATGTGAAGAAAATGTGATTACTTGGATTTTATGGCGCCATCGCGCCGCATTTTTCGTCGTATGACGCGATGTGCACCATAGATGGCGATTTGCTGAAAACGTTGGAAAATAGCGGTTTTATGATTGCGACACGCAGAGGGTTGCGTTCTTTCCGATTCTGAGTATATTTACTCCATGTGCCCAGCGAGAACAAAAACCTCGCCAAGACCAACGCCCCTTTAGCTCAGTTGGTTAGAGCAGCTGACTCTTAATCAGCGTGTCCAGGGTTCGAATCCCTGAGGGGGCACAGACAAGACCCAAGCTAATGGCTTGGGTCTTTTTCGTATTTCGGACATGTGTCCACCCAAAGCCGCGTTACTTCCTCCGTACGGAGTAAGGTAGTGCGCTGTTGTCCGCCCAGAGCGGAATCGCAATTCATCTCGAATCGCACGAATCGTAAGAATCGTTAGAGAAGAAGCAATAGAGGAAACTGCAGTGGAATACACACTCTTCACCAAGCTTGCCGCGGAATTCGTCGGCACCGCCGTGCTGATGGTCTTCGGCAACGGCGCTGTCGCCAACGCGGAACTGAAAAACACCAAGGGCTACCATGCCGGCTGGCTGAACATCGCCATGGGCTACGGCTTCGGCGTCATGTTCCCGGTCCTGATGTTCGGCGGCGTCTCCGGCGCCCACATCAACCCGGCCATGACCCTCGCGCAGGCCGTCAACGGCATGTTCCCGTGGAACGAGGTCCTGCCGTACATCATCGCCCAGCTGCTCGGCGCAGTGGCGGGCCAGCTCATCGTGTACGTCACCTACCTGCCGCACTACAAGGACACCGACGATGCCGAAGCCATCCTCGGCACCTTCTGCACCACCGACGCGCACAACGACCGCGTGAACTACTTCCTCAACGAGTTCTTCGGCACCTTCATGCTGGTGCTCGGCGCCCTGTGCTGCCTGTCCCTGCCGTGGGGCAAGGCGAACCCGGCCGCCGCATCCATCGTCGTCGGCTTCATCGTGTGGGGCCTCGTGACCTCCATGGGCGGCCCGACCGGCCCTGGCCTGAACCCGGCCCGCGACCTCATGCCGCGCCTCCTGCACGCCATCCTGCCGATTCCGAACAAGGGCGATTCCCGCTGGGGCGAGGCCTGGATTCCGGTCGTGGCCCCGATCGCAGGCGCTATCGTCGGCGCGTTCCTGTTCAAGGTGCTGTTCGCCTGAGCATTACTTTGACGATTGCCGGCATTCGTCTGGCATGCTGGTAAGGCCCGTGATTCCCTCCGGAATCGCGGGCCTTACGCATAGGTGGTATGCATGGCGGTCGGCGGCTTCGGCATGTTGACTGAGACTGGTACTGTTGCCGAAGAGAGAAACATCACCATATCGGGAGGCTGGATTGAAGCGGATTCGTCGTATCATACGTGCGCTCGATCCGAAAGCCGACGCCACAATGGGCCAACGGGAACGGCTTGAGGCGTTTCGCATCCGCAGGGTCGCCGTGCTGGTGCTCGTGCTGTTCCTGCTGATCGCATCGATGACGTCCTGCAGCGTGCACGCACTGCTGGTCCGCATGACGCCGAACACGCAGACGACGGCACAAGCCACGCATTCGACGTCGGCCAAGAAGCCAGCCAAGAAAACAGCCAAAACCAATCAGCATAAGACGGCCAAAAAAACCAAACCGGAAACCAAACAATCGCAGGAAGAGCAGGCCGTCGCCAAAGCGGTGAGCGCGCAATCGGCGGCACTGAGCGACGACGAGAAAACCGCGATTCTGAACAAAGCGCAGGAAACCGCGCAAAACAGCGGCAAACCGGTAACGCAATACCATTACTGCATCGCAACCAAAGGAAATGTCGGTTCGGCCGACGAATTCGGCAACGCGGCGTTCCGCATCCTCAACGACGAACACGGATGGCCACGCGCCGGAGCCATATTCGACCAATCCACGGACGGCAACTGCGATTTCAATCTCGTGCTGTCCCAAGCATCGGAAATGACGTCGTTCTCGCCATCATGCTCGGTGGAATACAGCTGCAGGGTCGACAACAACGTGATCGTCAACGACGACCGTTGGAACGGCGGCACGCAACAATGGCTCGCCGCCGGCGGCAACCTGGCGCGATACCGCACGATGGTGATCAACCATGAGGTCGGACACCGGCTGGGGCACATTGACAACGAAACGACCTGCGCCGGCGAAGGCCAGTTGGCGCCGCTGATGCAGGAGCAATCCATGCATTTGGACGGCTGCAAGGTCAACGAATATCCGCTTGACTCGGAGCTGTGGATCGGCTGAACGTCGACTGCTTCCCGTTATTTTCTGCTGCTTTCTGCTGTTTTCCGGACTGACCGGGTCGTCTCGGCAATTCGGCGAGATCCGGCCAGCCGTTGTCACAAGCCGAAATACGCGTCGAAATCGTCTTGGCTGATACTGCGGTCGGCCGTATCGGCCCGTACCTTACCCCAATCGAACTCCTGCAACGCCTCGACGGCGCTCATCGGCTGCGGACTGGTATGCGCGGAATCGCCCTGCAAACCAAGCAGCCACGCACAATAGCCGACAACCTGCTCCGCGGTGACGCCATGCGCGCGCAGCGCCCCCATATCCAAAGAACGCTCGCGTTTGGCGAGCCTGCGGCCGGCCGCGTTGTCGATAAGCGGCAGATGCGCGTACCGTGGGTTTTCGGGGTTATATGGGGTGTATTGCGATTGTGGTGCGTGCTGCGATGGTGCAGAAGCCTGCGTTTTTGCCTTGCGGAATCCCGCCTTGATAAGCGCTCGGCGAATGGCGATTTGCAGGGCGTTCGACCGGAGCAGGTCGCGGCCGCGCACGATGTCGTCGACGCCCATGTCAAGATCGTCCACGACCACCACCAGCTGGTAGGAGAACAGGCCGTCGGCGCGGCGCACGATGGTGTCGCCGACGTCGTGCGCCAGATTGAATTCCTGATGGCCGAACACTGCGTCATCGAATTGGACGGTTGCGTGCGGGTTTGTGTCGGCGGGCATGGCGATGCGCAGCGAATGGCGGTCGCCGTTGGCCAGCCGCTGCCGGACGGTATCCGGATTGCTGGCGATAAGCCGGCGGCACGTGCCGGGATACACCATGAAACGGTCGCCTTCCTGCGGTGCGGAGGCTGCGCGGATGTCGGCGCGCGAGCAGAAGCAAGGGTAAATCAGCGGGGTTGTGCCAGCGATTGCGTTGTTGGCTGCGCTGCCGACTGCGGGGGTGTGGTTGTTGCGCTCGTCAAACGGCGAATCGTATGCGTCGTCAATCGTCAGGTTTTCCAAGCGATGCAGCGCCTCACGGTACAGGTCGTGCCGAGCGGATTGGAACACCGGATCGCCGTCCCAATCCAATCCAAGCCAATGCAGATCGTCCATCATCAGTTCGGCCGCGCCGGGCACCACGCGCGGTTCGTCGATGTCTTCGATGCGCAGCAGCATGCCGTCGCCGCGGCTGCGCGCGGACAGCCATGCTCCGAGCATCGCATAGATGTTGCCTATGTGCATGCGGCCTGATGGGGTGGGGGCGAAACGACCTGGCACGGGGTTCCTTCCTGTCGTTGGCGGGCGGTTCGGTGTTGCCGATGCGGAGACCGGTTGCGCCGATGCTTGCAACTGTACCTGCATCGGCGGCCGGAACGGCGGGTTTCGTGGGACGCGATTGTGGAATGCGTTGCTGGACGTGCCGTGACGTGCCATGCCGAGGTTGCAGCGTGCTCCGAAAACGTGCCGTCGCTGTGAGATATCTCACAGTGTGAGAAGGATATTTAGCGCATGGTGATACGGGCCGCGCGTTTCGTTTGGGGTGTGCGTAAGATGGTGTGCGTCATCCGGCATTCTGGGTGGTGATTTCGGCAATTCGGTCTATGTGTTATCGGTATGGCCGGTCAAAAGGGGATTTACAAGGGGCGAATATGACGAAGCGACAGTTCAGTAGAGCGGAAATCGAATACCTGCGTACATTGCCGTCGATCGACGCGGTGACGGACAGCAGAATCACGTATGCGAGGGAATTCCAAATCGACTGCATGAGGCGGTATCTGCAGGGGGAGAAGCCAACTGCGATCTTCATTTCCGCGGGATTGAGCCCATCGGTCATCGGGCACAAGCGCATCGAACGCAATATCGCACGCTGGAAGCGTGACGAGGACATCATGCGCAAGGCGGCCGAAGAGCCGGAACCGCATGATACGGCTGTGGACAACCACAATGCGATGTCGGAAGTGCCGTTGGGCAAGATTCAATCGCTGGTATGCCAGGTGATGGTGTTGAGCGATCGCGTCGATAAATTGGAGCGTTTGGTGAGGGGCTGCGCAAGGGGGATAAAATCTGAAAAAAAGTTTTCAGATTTATTGGTTTTTCCGGCGGTTCGCGCGCATTTATCTGATACATTAAATGTGTAGACGGAGTCTTTGAAGTCCCCCTTCTACTGCCGTCTGGTTTTATAGCCCGCGCGAATTTATGACCGCTTTATCGCTTCACTTCAGGTCATCGCGCGGGCTTCTTTATACGTTGTCGGCGGTTTTCTGGTAACACTGGTATCGAAATATCAGCCGACATGCCGGAAACGGTGGTGCCGGCCGCGGACCGGCGGTCGAATGAACTTGCGAGAGGTGGACGATGACTGCATACATGGATCACAAGAACCTCGCCAACGAGGTGATCGACGATGCGCGCGCACGTGAGATCACGGACGGCGTGCATCGTGTGCTCGACCGCATCGCGGCAGCTGAGGAACAAGCCGGACGCGAAGCCGGCTCCGTGCGCCTGCTGGCCGCCACGAAGACGCGCGACATCGGCGAAATCATGGTTGCGATTGATGCCGGCGTGCGCATGATCGGCGAGAACCGTCCGCAGGAAGTGACGGCGAAGGCCGAAGGGCTGGCACGGCGATGCGCGGAACGCGGGTTTTCGCTGGGCGTCGCAGGCGCCGCGCCGGATGCTGCGGCGGAGCATATTCCATTCCACCTGATCGGCCAGCTGCAAAGCAATAAAATCGGCAAAGTGCTGCCGGTGGTCGACACTATCGAATCGGTCGATTCAATCGATTTGGCAGAAAAAATTTCACGTAGAGCCGTGGCTCGCGGTATTACTGTCGGCGTGCTGCTGGAAGTCAACGAATCCGGCGAGGAATCGAAATCCGGTTGCGATCCGGCGCACGCCATCCGCATCGCGCAGAAAATCGGCACGTTGGACGGCATCGAATTGCAGGGACTGATGACGATCGGCGCGCATGTGCACGACGAAACGGTGATTCGCCGCGGTTTCTCGCACCTGCGCAAGACCCGCGACCTCATCCTCGCATCCGGCGAACCGGGCACGGACCGTTGCCGGGAACTGTCGATGGGCATGACCGGCGACATGGAACTGGCCATCGCCGAAGGTTCCGACCATCGTGCGCGTCGGCACTGCGATTTTCGGTTGAGCGTGCGTTCATCTGAGCGCTTTCTTTTGACTTTTTCTTGTTTTTAAGGTATTTGTCGGGGCGTCGTCCGCCTGGATTGCATTCGTCTGGCTTACATTCGTCTGACTTGCATTCCTCTGAAAAAACGGCTTGTCTGAGCTGCGTTCCGCCGGTAGGTGGGGTGCTGCGCGGTTTGGTGCCAAAATTGCCGGTTTCGTGCCTGAAACCGTTGTCTTTCTAGGGGTAAGCCCTCCTATAGGGGGCAAGGGCTTTCGTATGGCGGGTGTGAACATGGGTGTGTTCGAAGGAGAAACCCATGTTTTGGTCTGCCTCTCGATTGATGAGTAAACCCGTCCGTCTGCTCGCCCGCAGGACGGATTCCTACGTGCATGCGCATGCGGTGCTGCGTTCGCCCATGCGGCTGTTCGGTGCCGTGGCGGGCGCCTCGGCTGATTCCTATGATGCCGGTGACGATAACGATGGCATCGGCAATGGCGCCGGAGTCGGATCTGATGCCGGTGCAGCTGCCGACAGTGGTCATGCCGGAACTGTTGCGTTCGCTGGAACGTCTGCTGGAACGTTCGCTGGAACGCCGTCGTTTTACGAGGCGATTGACATTGCCGATGTGGTTCGCGCGCGCAGGCTGCGGCGGATTCGTTTCATATTGGTGCGGTGCGTGTCCGTGCTGCTGATCGTGGGCGCGGTGGTGGTCGCGTCGTTGCCGTTCGCCATGCAGGCGCATTCCGCGCGGCGCTTGGCCGAGACATCCGATTCGGCGGCTCGCACGGTTGCCGGATGGTCGTATCCGATGGCGATGGAGGAGTTGGAACGGGCGCGCGCATACAATCGGCGGCTTGCCGTGGAAGGACAGCCGGTATTGGGCGAGGCGGCCGATCCGTTCACTACCAGACCGGCTGGCACTGCCGGAGATGCTGATGTCGCCGACGATTCGGCGCCTTCCGGCGGTTCCGGGCTTTCCGCGGCGGACACGGACGCGAACTATCAGGGCCTGCTGGATTCCGGCGCAGGCATCATGGGCACGGTATTGGTGCCCAAAATCGGCGTGGAACTGCCGATTCGGCATGGCACGTCCGAACCGGTGCTCGCCGTCGGTGCCGGGCATCTGTACGGCACCAGCCTGCCGGTCGGCGGCACTGACTCGCATACGGTGGTCACCGGGCATCGCGGCCTGGTCAAATCGTTGATGTTCACACGGCTCGACGAACTGCACGACGGCGATTTCATGTACATCAAAGTGATGGACGAGACGCTGGGATACGAAGTGGACCGAATCAGCGTGATCGAACCGGACGACGTCTCACGGTTGAAAATCGTGCCCGGCGAAGACCGGCTGACGTTGATGACCTGCACGCCATACGGCATCAACACGCATCGGCTGCTAGTCTCCGGGCATCGCGTCGCAATACCGCTGCCCGCGCCAGATCCGGCCGACGTGCGCGACGAACGTGCGACCGAACTGGGCGCGCTCGCCATGACCATCGTTTGCACGATGGGCGGCATGCTGTTGTGCTGCATGGTCGTGCGGTCGATGCGGCCCCGACACCGAATCATGCGGCACGCTTCCGCCTGGCCGCGTAAAGGATAAGGGGGAAGGCCGCGATTTTCGCGGGTCCGCACGTTCCCCGAACCCATCAATGGAGGGACGGGTTTCAAAACGTTCATCCATAAGGTTCAAGGCATGGAGGCGCATAGGCAATTCGCCGCAGCGCCATGAGAGATGGACATGTCATGAAGTGGATGAAGGACCGCTTGCCGGCTTCATAAGCCGGTGTGGCGCGCGGATGGGAAAATTCACCGCATTGCTTGTCACGATTGCGATGCTGGCCGGCACCACGGGAGCCGGCGCGACCGCGTTCGCCGACGAAACGGTGACGGATGGCGGCAACGTGGCCGCCGAATCCGCAGCGAGCCAGCCGGAATCGACACAACAATCCGATGCTGAAAACGCAGTCGGATCGGACGTTGCCGACATTGCCGGGCAAGATGTTGCCGGACAGTCCGCGACGGACGATGACGACGCACAATGCCTTACGGACGACGGTGAATCGCATCAGCCATCGAACGAACAAGCGCAATCGCAACTGCAGTCGCAATCGCAACCGGAACAACCGTCGGAGACGATGCCGGAACAGCGGCAGCCGTGCGATAAGACGGAACAGCCGAATGAGCAGAAGGAGCAGGAACGGCAGGCGGTTAGGCAGCCGACGGCTGAGAACGCTGACGTACCTGCAAATGGTGCTGCACCGGCTCAAGACGGCGATCGAAACGACCATGCCGGCGAAAATCGCACGGATGCTGTGGCGAATGGCGATGCGGGCGCGACAGCCGATGACGGCAAAACCGGCGATGCGGACGATGCTGACAACGATGGCAACACTGCTGAAGATGCCGACGATGCCGACAAGAACGGTAAGAATGACGCCGACAAGGATGCCGCGTCGGCTCAAAACGGCAACGATAACGACAAGAATGATGCTGCCAAAGACGATGCCGACGCCGACGAACACATCATGCGCGATCGCTTCACCTTCAATCGCAAAACCGTGATGCGTGCCGCGCGTAACGTCGCCGTGCCGCAGCCGGACTGGCGCTCGTGCTGCGCTTCCGCGAATCCGATACGCCGATGGCGGTCTGAGCGGGCCAGCAGACAGGCAACGGGGCTTGTTCGGGCGGGTGAGTCGTTGAGCGATCAACGGTTCACCCGCTTTTGTTGTGACGAATACGGGTGATTTAGGGTTTAGTACCGCCTGAAATGGTTGGAAAAACGCCATTCGTACCGGTATGATGGAACACGAAGCGAACAACGAATCGGATTGCGGCCTTGCATCGCAAACACGTATCGCAAGCGCGCATCGCAAACCGAATCGCAAGCCGAACAGGGGAATGGCATGACGGAGGCCATTCGACTGCCGTGCGGTGGAAGGGGGCCGCCGCACGCCAAGCCGAAAGGGAACATCATGTGCAACGGTGGGGGAGCGTTCAGTCCGGAAGAAGTCGAATATCTGCGCTCGCTGCCGGTGGTGGCCGAAGCGACGTCGCGACGCATCACCTACACGGAATCGTTCAAACACAACTGCATGCGCCGGTACCATGCGGGCGAATCGCCGGTCGAACTGTTCCGCGAAGCCGGACTCGACCCATCGCTGATCGGCTATAAGCGCATCGAACGTTGTTTCGCGCGCTGGCGCAAGATTGCCTGCCGTATGGGCACGGACCGGCTGGTATCGGTTGATGGGAATGGTGGAGTGGTGCCATCGGCGTCGGCGGATGTGGCGCCGTCGGCGGAATCTGCGGAGGTTGCTCGATCTGAGGTATCGCAGCCGGTGCAGCCAACGCAAACGACGGAAACGCAAAGCAATGCGACGCTGCCCGTGCCGCGCAACGCAGCCGAAGTCCCGATTCTGTCGGGAGGTGACGTGCGCGACCTGCTCATCGCCCAGCAGGTGCGCCGCATCGACGAGCTGGAACGCGAGGTGGCGGCGTTGCGGGCGGAACTGCATCGCAAATAATCGCAAAAATCGTAAAAATGCGAGCAATCGGCATCGTCCGCAAAGCGACGCATGTCGAGAACGGCGGGCGTGGCGAGCGGGTAGACTTGCGGGTATGAGAATCGCACGTTTTACGCATAATGATGTACCGCAGTACGCCTTCGTTCAGACCGACAAGAACGACGGCAAGGACTATCTCGTGGCCTTGAACGGCTATCCGCTGTCCGGCCAGGCCGTCGAGCCGACCGGCGAGCGCTATCCGGTGGATGGTGACGGCATTCGTCTGCTGGCTCCGGTGATTCCGTCGAAGGTGTACGGTTTGGCGAAGAATTATGAGGCGCATGCGCAGTTCATGCATGAGGCCGGTCATTCCGATATCAAGCATGCGCCGGAGGATATGGTGATTTTCACCAAGCCGAGCACGTCGGTGATTGGTCCGGATGATCCGATTGTGATTCCGCTGTGTTCGAATGATATGAATTTCGAGCCGGAGTTGGCTGTGGTGATGGGTCGTATCGCCAAGAATGTGCCGGTGGAGCAGGCCATGGATTATGTGCTGGGTTTCACGTGCGTGAATGATGTGACGTTGCGTGATCTGCAGGGTCTTGATCCGACGTGGACGCGTGCGAAGGGTTTTGATACGGCGTGCCCGTTGGGTCCGTGGATTGTGACGCGTGACGATGTGGATTGGAAGGATGCGAAGATTTCCTTCACGCTCAACGGTGAGGATGTGCCGATGGCGTCGGGTACCACGGCGAATCTGATTCACGGCATTCCTGAGCAGATCGCGGCGATTACGAGTTTCACCACGCTGCTGCCGGGCGATGTGATTATGACGGGTACGCCGAACGCGTCGGGTCATCTGGATCCGGGTGACGAGGCGATCGTGCACGTCGAGGGCATCGGCGATCTGCGCAACGTGGTGGTGCGCGGCTGATTTTCGGCTTGCTGGCGGACTTTGGATTAGGCGGGTTTGCAACGTTTCGTGATTTCGTTACGTTGCTGCCCGCCTTTTTCGTATGTATTGCGATTGCCGGTGAGCGCTGGTGATTGTCGGTGACTGCCGTCCTGTGTCGAAAGACGGTTTTGAGAAACGCAAAAAGTTGAGTGTGTGGGACTCAAGTTTTGGGAATATAATGGCGATGAAGTCGGTTGAGCATATCAGACAACGACATATGCGTCCGAACGCGGCCCGGTAGCGAAGGCCGGGCGCCGGGCGCGACCATGAGGATGATATGGAACAGAAGTTCACGCAGATGGCGCAGGAAGCGC
>ENA-OQNM01000286-OQNM01000286.1-human-gut-metagenome-genome-assembly--contig:-NODE-286-length-19006-cov-2.443350_pt1 | contig 19006 bp, 17 predicted proteins | sample MGYA00242632_ERZ504886 | MGnify/ENA primary metagenome ERZ504886 (study PRJEB26092, sample SAMD00036424) | human gut metagenome | host: Homo sapiens | study: EMG produced TPA metagenomics assembly of... | reverse complement strand
AGGGAAAGGGCATTGTTGGGCTGGTCGCCAGCACGGTAAGTGATAGGCGTACCTTCTTTCAGACCCAGCTCTGCGGCTGCAAGCAGCATTGACGCGTCCCTGACTCGGAGAAAGTCGGTTTGATGTCGGCAATCAGAGAGGAGTCGAATCCATAATACTCCATCAGAAAATCAGCAACCCGGTTGTTCTTGAAATCCCAGAACATCCCTTCGGACAAACCGGACACCGTGGTACAGATGGTACCGCTCAACTTCATGGCGATATAGTCGCCCGGCAGCATTATCTTATGAATCTTTTCGTAAACGGAAGGCTCATTCTCCTTAATCCAAGCCAGTTTGGAGGCCGTGAAGTTGCCCGGAGAATTCAGCAGATGTGAAAGGCAAGTCTCCTCTCCCAATGTTTCGAAAGCCTTTTGTCCGTAGGGCACGGCTCTGGAGTCGCACCAGATAATGGCAGGACGCAACACCTGCTGGTTTTTATCTACACATACCAAGCCATGCATCTGATAAGAGATACCAATCGCCTTGATGTCTTCTGCGTTTACTCCGGATTCTGCCAATACAGCTTGTGTGGCCAGTTTCAAATTTTCCCACCAATTTCCGGGGTCTTGCTCTGCCCAGCCGGGCTTCACTGCGATAATTTCCGCTTCAGTCTTGGGGTAAGAAGGCAGACGATACACATTTGCCGCTTTCCGCATTTACCAGACTCGCTTTTACAGACGAGCTGCCGATGTCATAACCTAATAAATACATTTCTATCAATATTAAAGAATGAAAGTGATATGAAGAATTCAAAATCCGGCTACCGTCGGATTTTATTGTATATCTTTTTGTCAAAACGGTAGTAACGTGCCGCCCGGTGGGCCACGCCTTGCTGTTTTTCTTCCAGAGGAACGACATATTCCATCAGGGCTATCTTTTTATGGAAATTGCGTACGTCGTACTGCTTGTCATACACCAGCTCGTACAAAGTGCGAAGCTGGGATGCGGTGAACTTACGCGGCAATAAGTCGAACAGTGAAGACGGATTGAACTCGACGTACTGGCGGACATAGGTAATGGCTTCCTTGATAATCAGGTTGTGGTCGAATGCCAGAGCCTTTATATCCGGCATGGCTACCCAACTGGCTTGATAATCGTCCAAATCACGGTTCAATGCGCGGTCTATCTTCACCAGGGAAAGATAGGCTATGGTGACAATACGTTCCACCCTGGACTGCATGGCACGTTCCAGCCAATGCACATCTTTGGGGTCCTTCGTACGGTTTTTTGAACCGAATGCCTTAAATTGCATCAGATTGACGTTCTTCAGGCCCGTTAATTCATTCAACACCCGTTTGGCAGCTTCATCTAAGTCCTCATCCATATAAATCAGACTTCCGGGAAGCTTCATATCATGAAAGATTTCTCCTTCTTCCTCTCCTGCACGCTTAATCAGCAGAACCTTTAGCTGTTCTCCGTCAAAACCAATCACTACACAGTCCACAGAGATATGATTGTTTGCCAACGGCGTTTTTTGTTCTATGTTTTGCATAATATATCTCGTTAAGCGCTGCAAATATAAATAGGTTTTTCTAATTTGCGACAAAGGAAAAGAATATTTTTACAATGTTATAAAGCATTATTTTTCAACTGAATACATATCTTACTTTATACAATATCATTTTCAGTTGTTATCGTATGGAATACAATATGTAATTTACAAGAATATACAAGAGGTCTAATTGTAGGAAGTACAATAAGGAGGAAGTGTTTCATTTATAAGTATTTCAGTATCCGGATATCACAGAAGACCCAAGCATACATATTGTATTTTAGCTTCCTCCTTAAAGTAAGGGTATTGCACAAAAAACATCCGTTTGTGCGGTGAATATCAGAAAAACCTCTACCTTTGCAGCACTTTTTATTTAAACACTAAAAAACGAGTAAATATGAAAGCATTTGTATTTCCGGGTCAAGGTGCCCAATTCGTTGGCATGGGAAAGGACCTGTACGAAAATTCGGCATTAGCCAAGGAACTTTTTGAGAAAGCAAATGATATCCTCGGGTATCGTATTACTGATATTATGTTCAACGGAACAGATGAAGACCTGCGCCAGACTAAAGTTACCCAACCTGCCGTATTCCTTCATTCCGTTATTTCCGCCCTCTGCATGGGCGATGACTTTAAGCCGGAGATGACCGCCGGTCACTCACTGGGCGAGTTCTCCGCTTTGGTTGCTGCCGGTGCACTGAGCTTTGAAGATGGTCTGAAACTGGTGTATGCCCGTGCCATGGCTATGCAAAAGGCTTGCGAAGCACAGCCCTCCACTATGGCAGCCATAATTGCCCTGCCGGATGAAAAGGTTGAGGAAATCTGCGCCCAGGTAAGTGCCGAAGGTGAAGTTTGCGTGGCAGCCAACTATAATTGCCCGGGACAGATTGTAATTTCCGGTTCCATAGAAGGTATCAACAAGGCTTGCGAACTGATGAAGGCTGCAGGTGCCAAGCGCGCCTTACCGTTGAAGGTAGGCGGTGCATTCCACTCTCCATTGATGGACCCTGCCAAAGTGGAACTGGAAGCAGCCATCAATGCAACAGAAATCCATGCTCCGAAGTGCCCCGTATATCAGAATGTAGACGCTATGCCTCATACTGACCCGGCAGAAATCAAGAAGAATCTGGTGGCTCAGCTGACAGCATCGGTACGTTGGACGCAAACAGTGAAGAACATGGTTGCCGATGGTGCTACGGACTTCACAGAGTGCGGTCCTGGTGCAGTACTGCAAGGTCTTATCAAGAAAATTGCACCGGAAGCAACGGCTCACGGGATTGCATAATTCTTTGTGTATAGTATATCTTCAAGGCTGTCTTTCTTCGGAGAGGCAGCCTTTCTTTTTAAAGAGCTTTACTTTCCTCTTGTAATCTCTTCTCTATCTGCTACGTCTGTATAGGTACGGAGATGGTAAGGAAAAGAAAAGTCAGAGACAGGCAGAAAAAAAAGCTTCCTTTTGTTTTTTATTTCCGATTTTCCCTTACCTTTGTTGCCGTAAAGACAAAGGGGTGCCCTGACGGGCTGAGATTATACCCTCGAACCTGATGCAGTTAGTACTGCCGTAGGAATTGGATATTTTTTTCTTCACTAAACTTGCCGTAAAGACGCTTCTTTGTATTTACTTCCATTGTTTTATTTCTTAATGAACAGAAAAATGAAAGTATTGGTCAACAACAAGGAAGTGAAAACCGGCGCCACTACCCTTTCACAACTTATCGAGGAACTTGCCCTACCGGTGCAAGGCATTGCCGTGGCCGTAGACAACCATATTGTATTTCGCACGGAATGGACAAAATGCGCCCTGAGGGAATACATGTCCATCATCATTATCAAAGCGGCTTGCGGAGGGTGAGGAAGATGAAGGACGAGAGGCTGAAAAACGGAGGAATGCAGTTCATCACGCACTATACGGAGCGATATTCGTACCTGGATGCTGCACGCATGGCTCTTGAGGGCGGTTGCCGCTGGGTGCAACTGCGCATGAAAGACACCCCGGTGGAAACGATAGAACCCGTAGCTTTGGAAGTGCAGGCCCTTTGCCGGCAATACGGTGCCACCTTCATCATTGACGACCATGTGGAACTGGCAGGGAAACTGCATGCCGACGGCGTGCACCTGGGCAAGAAAGACATGCCCATAGCCGAAGCACGCCGGATTCTGGGCGCGGAGTACATTATAGGCGGCACGGCAAATACCTTTGAGGATGTACTGCAACACTACAAAGCCGGTGCCGACTACATAGGCTGCGGCCCCTTCCGCTACACCACTACCAAGAAGAATCTGAGTCCGATATTGGGACTGGAAGGATATACAGCTATCATCCACCGGATGCAGGAGAAGGATATACACCTTCCGATAGTAGCCATCGGTGGAATAACCATAGCGGATATTCCAGCCGTTATGCAGACGGGGGTAAGCGGGATTGCCCTTTCGGGCACGGTACTGCATGCCGATAGTCCGGCAGATGAAATGAAAAGAATCATTTCTTTAATGGAGAATGAAAAATAAAGAATTAATATATGACGACTGATATGGAAAAATTAGTGATTGCGGGACGTGAGTTCAACTCCCGTCTGTTTTTAGGAACCGGAAAGTTCAATTCCGATGAAGTGATGGAGCAGTCTATCCTGGCATCCGGCACAGAAATGGTGACGGTAGCCATGAAACGCATTGAACTGGACAACAAGGAAGACAATATGCTGGTACACATACAGCATCCCGGTATCCAGCTTCTGCCCAACACCTCCGGCGTGCGCAATGCCGAAGAAGCTGTTTTTGCCGCACAGATGGCGCGTGAGGCTTTTGGCACGAACTGGCTGAAACTGGAGATACACCCCGATCCCCGCTATCTGTTGCCGGATTCTGTGGAGACGTTGAAAGCCACGGAGGAACTGGTCAAATTGGGCTTCGTAGTACTGCCCTATTGTCAGGCAGACCCCACACTGTGCAAGAGACTGGAAGAGGCAGGTGCCGCCACCGTCATGCCGCTGGGTGCTCCTATCGGCACAAACAAAGGACTGCAGACAAGGGATTTCTTGAGGATAATCATTGTATGGATATCGGAGCAGTGGTCGTCGATGGCCTGGTTGATGAGCAGACTTACGAAGCGTGCCACGGGGGAGGCGTCTTCGCTGTCGTCTTGTTCAAGGTCGACTTCTTTTTTCGCGGTCGCGGCGATCTCGTGCGATAGTTCGGTCAACTCCGCATTGGCGCGCAGGAACCGGTTGATGCAGTCGCGTACCTGCGATGGCATGGCGACCATGGCGATGACGGGCATGCCGGTTGTTGCGGAAACATCGTCTACCGCGGCGAAATTTTTCGGATTCGCCATGGCTACGGCGATGCGCCCGTTGACGATGGAAAGCGGCAGAAGCTGGTTGCGTCGGCACAGATCGTCGGGAACCATGCTGATGACTTCTTTGTCGATCTGGTATTCGTTGAGGTCCACGAACGGCAGGCTCATGCCTTGCGCCAACGCCATGGCATATTGGCGTTCGGTCTGTTCGTCCATGCCTTCGGTGGACGTTGGCATGGCGGGAAAATCTCCGGTGACGTCGCTTGTCGTTGCCGCATGGCGTGGTGTGCTCGGCGCGAACACCTGATGGATCTCGCCGGTTGTCGGCGCGATCGGATCCATACTTTGCGGGAAAGCGTTCGGCGTGTCGCTGTTTTTGTTTCGCCTGAGGAAGGGGAAACGGCCTCCCGAACCGGCGTCGCTCATAATGACCTCCTGCACCGCATGCGCGCTTATGCGCCTGTCATACGGCATAACATGAAACCCCAAGCAAACGGCAGCATTTGTGGGGTGGCTGATGTTCAGTTGTTCGAAGTCATATGAGCTACAACGATTGCAGTATTGTGTACTGCTAAATCAGCATTGTAGCCGCAAAAACAGGTAAAAGCTAATCGGGGCAAAGTTTTTTTGAGAAATATGTTGCTGTGAAAACGTTGGCAGAATATCGTGATACAGTAACTCATGTTTATGGCACCGCGTTTGGTTGCGTGCCGAATTCCTGCCGCTTCCAATGATGGGGTGGCATCTTGTGAAGGAGCTGCTCATGGAGTACAGCTTGCGCACAGCGGGAGACGCCCCCGGATTCAGGGGTTGCGGCGAGTCGCGTCAATCGATTGCCAAAACGTGGCGAGTCCGGCTTCACGTTGGTGAAGTGCTGGTGGCGATCGTGGTGTTGAGCATTACGGGACTTGCCGCCGCACAGTTCGCCATTACGGCCATTCGCACGTCATATGCGCAGCAGCAGCGGTCCACCGCCGTGTCGCTGGGCGACGACGGCATGGAAAGAATGCGTGCGCAGATCGCCAATGTAGACGCCAACCAATATCTCGATGAACTCATCAAAGGCATGGGGGAAACGTCCGTCACCGCCGCGCAGAAGAATCTTTCCGACGTTGGCGCCATCGCGTCGCAATTGGCGGATCTGAGCTATACCAGTTCGCCTGATCCAGACAAGAGCAAGTATATTCAGCCGGTTCGTGCCACTGCGGGCAAGGACGCCAAGCATACCGAATACACGGTGAACACGGTGGTGGAGCGCTGTTTCCGTGCCAGCGGCGAGATCTCGTGCAAGACCGCATCTCAGCTGGGCATTTCCCGTAGTTCCGCAACGAGCTATACGGCCAATACCTCAACAAGCGCTACGGCCGACATTCTGGATCCGGGCAAAACGGTATCGGGCGCGTTCACGTTCGGTGCGCACACGTATATGCCCATGATCCGCGTGGTGGTGGGTGTCACCTGGGACGACAACATGCATCAGGGCAAAACCTGCCTGTACACCACGTCGGAACTGCTGGATATTGGTGTCGACAACAAGCTCATCATCTAGTGAGGGGTTGCAATGAGCGGAACAACAAGCGGAAAACTGCGTATTCGCGCCGTCGCGCAACGTATGGCGCGCGGTGAAAGCGGCGTCACCTTGGTGGAGATGATGGTGTCGCTGTTCATCTTCGCCATCGTCTCCACCATGTTCACCACGGCGATCGTGCAATACCTGCATTCCACCAGCGTGGATGCGATACGAAGCAGGTCTTCCACGGAAATAGCCACGTCGGTGCAAAGCCTCGACCGGTATGTGCGCTACGCGGAGGGTGTTGAGTATGACGCCACGAACCATACGATCACCATGGTCACTCCGGGGGATTCTGGTGCGAAGCAGTGCGTGGTGATCACGTACCAGGACGCCACGTGGAAGAACGGTACGGTAAGCGATTACGGTAGCGTGAAGGTAAAAACCGAAGCCGTATGATGCGTCCGTCACGTCATGGAGCACGCGCGCGGTGTTGGGGTCGGTAATGAACAACGAGTCGGGAGGCACGTCTGATGATTCGCTGTTCGCCTCGCGATTATTCACGGTGGATGGCACCAATCGGGTGGTGCGTTATTCGCCGGTGACGGGGTCGTATGTGAGCGGCAAGCCGGTCACATCGAATACGTCCACGTCGTTCACCGCACGCAATGTGAAATCGGGTGGAACTGCAATCGATTTCACTCCGTGTGTCTGAGTGTTCCGCTAGGTCTTGCGGCAGACGGCTGGTTCCTTATGGAGCCAGCCGTTTTTGTCGCCCCGTCAGCACCCTGCGACACGCCCGAAAAGGGTGGTTATTCCAGTTTTTTCAAAAAAATGTGACTGCAAAGATTTGCTGAGCGATTGTACTGAAAAACAAGCTATTTGTGGTGTTGTATTTTTGTTGCACGATTTTGGTTTTGTGTTGTACCTTTTGTGTCCGCTTGAAAAAGTGTGATTTGCTTGATGGTTGTGAAGGGGGTTGTGGGGTAAACTAAAGCGCTTTTGTGCGGATGAAGGATGAGGGGAAAATGAATCGAAAATGAAACGCTCGTAAAACGATTGACGCCGGAATAATGGTTCTGCAAACGATGTCAATGCGGATAAAGTTAGGACTGTTGGTTATGTGAGCCAGCAGCCCCCACAAGGGGACGATCGATAGAAGAACGCCGCGAAGCTCCATCGTGGGATGCGAGCGGCGACCTTTCCCGAAGGAAAGAAGGATTCAATTATGAAGAGCGTGCGCAACGCACTCAACCGCCGTGCCAAGGGCGAAAAGGGCTTCACCCTCGTCGAGCTGCTCGTGGTGGTCATCATCATCGGCATCCTCGCCGCCATCTCCGTGCCGATCTACCTGAACCAGCGCAAGTCGGCCTGGAACTCCCAGACCGAGTCCGACGTCAAGAACGCCAGCCTTGTGATGGAAACCATCATGACTAACAATAATGGGAAAGTTCCGACTCTGAAGGCTTCTTCTTGCACCGGTTCGTCAACTAACAGCAAGTGCGACATCTATGATGGCAATGAAGTTACGGTGAGCGATGGCGTCACTATCGTGATTACTGCGACGGCGGGTGCCGGAACTTATACGGTCGAGGGCACCAACTCGAACAACACGGGCTGCAAGAACTATGTCTATAATTCGGCAAATGGTTCCGTCAGCAGTACAGATCATAAGGATTTGGTTGCGAAGCAAGACTGATTGCCCCGCTGACTATGGGATCTAAAGGTATCGGAGCGTATGAGGTATCGCTCCGATACCTTGTTCCGTATCCATATTCGTTCCATTGTTCGTCAATCATTCCATGGGGGAGTAATGGCCAGGGAACAGGCGCAAGTGGCATTTCAAAACGGCACCAAGAAGTGGCGTTACAAGGGTGTTTCCGCTGACGGCCGCACCAAGCAGAAGGGCGTTATCGAAGCGCAGACGCGAGATCAGGCCATCGATCGCGTGAATAAACTCGGTCTGATTCCAACGGAACTTGTTGACGTGAACGCAGGCACCGGTCTCAATACCAATATTGAAATCAAAGCGTTCGAAAAATATCCAAGCAAAAAAGACTTCGCGGTTATGTCACGTCAGCTTGCCACCATGGTGGCGGCAGGCGTCTCCCTGATTCGCGCACTGAATATCGTTACTGAACAAATCGGAAATGTGAAACTGCGCAATGCGGTACGTGACTGCATGCAGCAGGTTGAGGCGGGATCATCGTTTTCCGAAGCAATGGACAATAATCCCGACCATCTGTTCCCGCCCATTATGACCAACATGGTGCGGGCCGGCGAAACCGGCGGCTTCCTTGACAAATCCCTGATTACCGTGGCCGACAGCTTTGAAGCGGACGTGCGTTTGCAAGGTCAGATCAAAGGCGCACTGGCTTACCCGGTGGTGGTGCTCGGCATTGCTGTGCTGCTGGTGGGCGTGATGCTGCTGACCATCGTGCCCATGTTCGACAGCATGTATGCGTCGATGGGCGCGGAACTGCCATGGGTCACGCAGGTCATGGTTGATATGGGCAAGACCGCACCGGTTGGCATTCCCGTGATCATTGTGTGCGCGGTGGCGTTCGTCATGTTTTGGAAGCGCAATCGCAACAAAGACATCATTCGTACCTGGTGGGATCCGTTCACGTTGAAGGCGCCTGTGTTCGGCAAACTGACCACCAATGTGGCATTGGCGCGATTCTGCAACAATTTCACATCCATGCTCGCTTCGGGCGTGCCCATTCTGCAGGCGCTTGACATTGTCGGATCCACATCCGGCAATTATGTAATCGACGAAGCGTCCAAACGAGTGTCTCGACTCGTGGAACGCGGCTATAGGCTGGCGGACAGTATGGGTACCGAAAAAGTGTTCCCGAACATGATGGTTCAGATGGTGGCGATCGGTGAGGATTCCGGCGCCATCGACCAGATGCTCGCCAGCGCGGGCAAAGCGTATGACGAAGAAGCGCAATCCATCGCCAAACAGCTCACTTCGCTGCTGGAACCGTTGATGATTCTGGTGCTCGGTAGCGTGGTCGGCTTCATGGTGGTGGCATTGTACATGCCGATGTTCTCCATGTTCGACGCCATCAACGGGCAAGCGTAAGCGAAAACGGGAAGGTTGAACATGAAGAACGGATTGTGGGCCGGACTCAACCGCAGGTATCGTGCCAGATTACGCCAACGCATGGGGGAGCGGGGCGCGGCCATGATGCTCGCGGTACTGTTCGTAATGGTGGTGCTCACCACGTCGGCACTGGTAATGACCATACTGCTTTCGCAAGCATTGCCGTACAGGAATAATAAGGAGAACGCGCAAGTCGGGTATGCCGCCGAATCTGGACTCGAAGTGGCATTGAGTTTCCTGCGCGAAGCGGAAGCAAGCAAGGACTATAAGAAACTGCTACCGTCGACCGCATCAAACACTGGCAATGCCAGCTTGGATGAGACCTTCACTACAGCATCGGACGGGTCGGTGCTGCTCAACAATGCGGAAGTCAGCAACGACGTGTCGGCAACGGGCGTGAGCTCGTTCACTCCAGACGATATCTCGTACCGAGTGCAAATCGGATATTATGACGACGATCCAAGCTCATCGCCGGCCAAACGACTCACATCCGAAAGCGAGCTGAAGAACGCGAAATATGCGTGGGTGCGTTCCTACGGGTATATCAACAGGTATCCGAATGGGCGAAGCGCGGGTACGGAAACCAGCGCGCGCCGAGCCATGAGCGCCATCTACCAATTCGAGACAGCGAGCGGTGATGACAGCTACGTGATCTCCACCAAGGGTGGACGTCTCGGTATGGGCTTCTACGCGGCAGCGCCAAACAACGAGCGCCGTACCAACCAGCCGACCTGGAAGGAAATCGCCTCATATGATGTCGATGAGAACGGTGATCCGACCGGCATGGTGAACTATGTCAACAAGCCTGGCTCCAAGAATGCGGCCGACGCTATGAGCAATACCATCACTATGAATCCGGCAAACCAAACTTGCATGCTTGCCACCACCAAGCCTGTAGACAAGGTCGAAACGCTTGACGCCATGCTTGACCCGAACGGCAAGCCGGTGGAAGGATCGGCGTTGGTGATTCTTATGCAAGCGCATAAGAAAGACTCCAGCAGCGACGACCTGTATTACACGGAACAGTGCAAAGCCAACGGCGCCTACAAAGACCTGAACACATGGGTGTATTGGAAGGATGATTCCATTCGCCCTGCATCCAATCTGACATTGTGCGTTACCGGAGCTGACATTACGCATGTTGGCGGAGGCACTGCAGGAGCCGCCACATTGCAGAAATGCGGCGAGTCGTACGGCCCCAACTACCAAAGCGACTATTACACCGATCCTGACAAGAAAGCGCAGCAAGACGAAAAGAACAATCCGTCAAGCCTGCTCAACAAATACCAGAAGTGGGCGTTCTATAACGGTTTCATCAATGCGGGCTACTACAACGAGCTAGATAGCGTGCGCGATGAGGCGAACAAGTATGATGCGTCTCTACCGGAATCGCAAGGCTATGCCGTCGGCGGTGTGCAAATGCAGAAGAAGACCCGCTTCCAAGTGCTGGAAGTTTCCAACAAGGCGAATGTGGGCGTCACTATTCAATATCTGAGCGGCGGTCACTGGGCGTCCAACGTCGATGATGCTGCCGATTTGACTCCGCATTTCCTGATGGTGTCGAAGTGGAATTATTCGCTCACCGACGTGAAATCCTGGTTCGACGTGAACGGTGATTTCGAAGACGCCACCGCATCGTTCGGACAGGCGGGAGAAGCCGGCTATGCCACGAAGCAGATCGTCAATGAAACGTCCGGATTCTGCATTTCGTCATCGCAAGACGGATTCGACGCATACACGTCAACCTGCCGAGTGGGTGGCGGTGATTTCAACCCATACTGCTACCACAACACTATCAATGGCAATCCGGCGCAATCATCTTCCGATCTGCATCAGATCGACTACTGCGGGGTGTCCGATTCCACCAAGCGTAAAACCGATCAGGCCGAATATGTTGAAGACACGTCGAGTGACGGCAGTGGCGTGAACACGCAGATTTGGACGATGGTGAACGGGTCGAAGCGTTGCTATGGGTTCGGCGGTTCGGGCAAATTCCAACTTATGGAATGCTCGGCTGCGCCAACATTCACCCGATACAACGAAAAAGCGTCTGACGAGCACAGTAAAGGTACGTTCCAACTCAACGGTCAATGCCTGACGGAAGTGTATCCGGGAGACAAAATCGACGGCAATCCCTCATACTCCGGACGTATCGACGGGCATGCCGACGTGATTATGGCCAAATGCGGATCGGCACGAGACTTTTTGAACCGAGAAATCAAATCGCAGGTGTGGAATGCCTCGGTTAACCTCGGAACAGGCGGCTCAGGCGGCGGCGTGATTTATGGCGGTGGTAGTTCTACCACATTGGAGCCATCCTCCACCAAAGGCTACGTGACATCCAAAGAACTGAACCCGTCCACTATCGCATGGTGAGCGCTGCGCGAGATGGATGTGAACATGAGCATTGTGAACGATACGCCAACTGTGGTGCTGCTACTCGTGGCATCGCTGGTAATCGGCTGCATTTTCGGATCGTTTCTGAACGTGGTGATTTGGCGCGTGCCCAACCACATCAGCTTGGTAAATCCGAAACGCAGTTTCTGCCCGAACTGCGAAGCCCCGATCGCATGGTATGACAATATTCCCATCATTTCTTGGCTGGTGCTCGGCGCGAAATGCCGGCATTGCAAAGAACCGATCGCCGTACGCTACCCGATTGTGGAAGCGTTGGGCGGACTGTCGTTCCTCGCCGTCACCTTGGGGGCGCTATTCGGCGCGTATTCGCCATGGATATTGCCGGAACTCTACGTATTCGCAGCGGTTTCGATCGTGATCGCATACATTGATTTCGACCATCATCTGATCCTCAATGTTGTGCTATTGCCAACGCTGATTGCAACACTGGCACTGCTGGCTTTGGCATCACTCGGTACGAATGAGTGGAACAGGCTCGGTCGCGCTGTGATATGTGCGATAGTGCTCGGCGCGTTCTACCTATTGCTTTCCATCATATGGAAAGGTGGCATGGGCGATGGCGATATCAAACTTGCGTTCATACTTGGCTTGATTACGGGCTGGCTCGGATGGTCGCAATTCATCATCGGGGCGTTCGCAGCCTTCTTTATTGGAGGATTCTTAAGTCTTGTGCTGATTATCGGCAAAAAAGTCGATATGCATGGAGGCATACCGTTCGGACCGTCCATGCTGCTCGGCATATGGCTTGGCATATTCGTCGGGGCTCCGATCGCCACACTGTACTTGCAAGTGACGGGACTCGCCTGAACCAATCCCCAGCCAACCTGCAACACGTTATATATAAGGAGAGAGCATGAGATCAATAACGGCGCTGTCGATCGCGAACGACGCCATCCGTGCGGCGGTCATAGCAGACCCGTATTCGGATCTGCCCACCATCAAGCATTTCCAAGCGATCCCGTTGCCGAACGGAGCCGTAGTGGATGGCGAAGTGGTCGACCATGATGTGGTGGCCGGACTGCTGAACACACTGGTGAAGCGATTCAAATTCCCCCGCGAGGACACGGCTCTCGTCTACTCCAGCCGACGCATGGTGTTTCGCGAGGCGGACTTTCCCTACATGTCGCTGAACGATCTGAAATCCACCTTGCCTTTCCAAGCCAAAGGCATGATTCCGCTGCCTATTGAGGAATCCGAGCTCGACTTCGTGCCATTGAACGTCATCGACAGCGAACAAGGCAAACAGTTGCACGGCATACTCGTGGCGACATTGCGTAACGGACTGGAAAAAACCGCGCGCACAGCCGAAGACGCGGGATTTGTGATCACATCGATCGATGCGGGCCCGTTCGCGCTTGCCAGACTGTTCGCCGACACCAACCAGCAGCAGACCGAAGCGGTGGTCAACATCAGCGGCAACGGCACCGACGTGATCGTGCTCGAAAACGGGCAGCCCGCCTACATGCGCGTCGTGCCATCCGGCGCGGATGACGTGACTGACGCCATCGCCAACGCGCTCAGTATCTCATTCGAAGACGCCGAACGCATCAAAAACCAGATCGGCCTGCAAAACGTGACCGGCGACGAACGACTCGAAAAAGCCGAGGAAGTCATCCGCGAAACCACGGCGCAGCTGATCGTCGGCATCCGCAATACGCTCAACCTGTACGACGTGGACCATGCGGGCGGCACCATCAGCGGCGTGGTGCTTACCGGAACCGGCGCACGGCTGATCGGACTGCCGCCGGTATTGGCCAGTTCCATCAACAAAGTGGTGCGGATCGGCGACCCCTTCATCCGTTTCCGGCTTTCCAAAGAAGTGGAACGGCAGAACATCATGGCGCACGCGATCGATTTGGGCGCAGTGCTTGGACTGGTAATCGGAAAGAAGCCGAGGTGAACGGACGATGAGCAGAAAAAACAACGGAAGCATGAAGCAGATCGGCAGCTCCCACCGCGGTCGACGCGGCAAAATCAAGGATAATCCGAATCCTGAAACCAGTGATGGCGAGAAAACCTCGATTTTGTCGATGAATATTTCCGACATCGGCAAAGCGCTGCGTGCGAGCAGTTCGAAAACCTCCAAAAAGGCTGATCTGCCCGCCGAATGGAATGTGCGCGCCAACCTGCTGCCACGTTCCATCGTGACACTCAACCGTGATCGTGCCATCAAATACTTGCTGTCATACGTGCTTATCGTGGTGGCGGTTGCGGCCATTGCCATCAGCGCGGGCATGGCGGTGCGCGTGAGCTGGGCCGACCATCGCGTGGAGGAGGCACAGGCGAAAACCCTGTCGTTGCAGAAGGAAAAGGCGGAATTCAAAGACGTGGAAGACACGTTGAACTCGCTGTCCGATTCGCAAAGGTCACGTATCGCCGCGCTCTACGACGAAATGGATTGGATGAAGGTGGTGGATTCGCTCAATGGCGCGCTGCCAGCCGGAGGCCAGTACACGAACCTGTCGTTGAGCAGCTTCCAGATTGGCGGGTCTGACGCTTCTTCGCATAGCGCTACATCTTCAGTATGGTCTGGGAATGGTGTGATTTCCGTTGATTTTACCGTTCTTTCTCCAGATTTCATATCTGCAAAAGATTTTATCGGTAATTTTGCTGCAATTCCTACCTATAAAACAGGCTATGTGAGTTCCATTACCGAAAACAGCGATGAAAACGGCACCACCTATACATACACGGGAACGGTGTCGTTGAAGATGGATACCAATACCACGTCACGAAGCGACAACGCGGCCGGTGCTGACGAAGCCAACCGAGCATTGCAGCAGCAGCTACGCGACAGCCTGAACAAAGCCGCGGCAGGGGAGTCGACTGATACTACCGACAGCGCGACCGCAACTGACGAAACATCCAATGAATGATCGGGAGCAATCATGAACAAGCATAAAATCGCATGGATCGCATTGGCCGCAGGTATTGTCTTCGTCATCATGCTGACATGGCTGGTCGGCGTTTCCCCGCAAATCAGCCATATCAAATCATCCGACGCGCAAACTGCGCAAATCGATGAGAACAATAAGGAAACACGCGACGAAATCGAAACATTACGCATCGCCAGCGAAACGATCGGCCTGCAGAAAGACCGTTTGCGCCAGTTGCAGCGGCAGATTCCAGACGGCTATAACCAGCAGGAATTCATCAATTCGTTGGATGCGTCCGCTGCGGGAACCGGCGTCGCCATCAAATCGGTGAATTTCGATGATGCGGTCGACGCCGACATTCCAGCTGAAATGCAAGGTACCATTCAAGCCGGTCAGCTGGTGCAGGTGTCGGTAAGTATCACCGCCACGGGAAGCTATGATGCCATGCGTAATTTCGTGGCATCCGTGTCAGAACATCAACCGTATCGCCGTGCCGGAAAATGTGACCTACACACTTGACAGAAACGGTGACGAAACGAAAAATGCCGTGGTGATCGATTGCAAGATCTGGTCGCTAGTTGCTCGACAACGACACGGTTGAAGACGAGAACGCCACGAAACAGTAACGCGGGTGGTGTTCTGTCACCGCGTAAAGGTAGGCTTTGCGCTTGTAAAGACCCCAAACCGTTCAAACCAGAAGGTGCATTGTGGCTGTATCCAAACTCGATGAAGTCGTATCCCTTGCCAAGCGTCGTGGCTTTGTTTTTTCCCGCCGGTGAAATCTACGGCGGAACCCGTTCCGCATGGGATTACGGTCCGCTCGGCGTGGCGCTGAAGGACAATATCAAGCGCGAATGGTGGCGCTCCATGGTCGTCACCCGTGGCGACGTGGTGGGCGTGGGACACCTCCATCATCCTGCCGACCCCCGTGTGGGTGGCTTCCGGCCACGTGGCCGTCTTCAACGATCCGCTGGTCGAGTGCCTCAACTGCCATAAGCGCCAGCGTTCCGACAAGCTTGAGGAATCCTACGCCGAGAAGCATGGAGACAAGCTGCCGGAGAACGGCATGGCCGACATCGTGTGCCCCGACTGCGGCACCCGCGGCAAGTGGACCGAACCGCGCGACTTCAACATGATGCTGCGCACCCACCTCGGCCCGGTCGAGGACGAGAACTCCCTGCACTACCTGCGTCCGGAAACCGCGCAGGGCATCTTCGTGGACTTCAAGAACGTGATGACCTCTTCCCGCAAGAAGCCGCCGTTCGGCATCGCCAACATGGGCAAGTCCTTCCGTAACGAGATCACCCCGGGCAACTTCATCTTCCGTACCCGTGAGTTCGAGCAGATGGAAATGGAATTCTTCGTCAAGCCCGGCGAGGACGAAGCCTGGCACCAGTACTGGATCGACGCCCGTACCCAGTGGTACCTCGACCTCGGCGTCAAGCCGGAGAACCTGCGCCACTACGAGCATCCGAAGGAGAAGCTGGCCCACTATTCGAAGCGCACCGTCGACATCGAATACAAGTTCGGCTTCCAGGGCTCCGATTGGGGCGAGCTCGAAGGCATCGCCAACCGTACCGACTTCGACCTGTCCGCGCACGCGGAGCACTCCGGCGAGGACCTGAGCTACTTCAACCAGGCCACCGGCGAAAAGTACGTGCCGTACGTCATTGAGCCGGCCGCCGGCCTGACCCGTTCCCTCATGTGCTTCCTCGTCGACGCCTACGACGTTGACGAGGCTCCGAACGCCAAGGGCGGTGTGGACAAGCGCACCGTCCTGCACCTCGACCCGCGTCTGGCTCCGGTCAAGGCCGCCGTGCTGCCGTTGAGCAAGAAGCCCGATCTGCAGAACGTGGCGCAGAAGCTCGCCGCCGACCTGCGCCAGAACGAGTGGATGATCGACTACGACGAGGCCGGCGCGATCGGCCGTCGTTACCGTCGTGAAGACGAGATCGGCACTCCGCTGTGCGTCACCGTCGACTTCGACACCCTCGACGACCAGGCCGTCACCATCCGTGAACGCGACACCATGCAGCAGGAGCGCGTCAGCCTCGACAAGGTGGCCGACTACATCGCCGAGCGCATCGGCGAGAAGCGCGTCAGCGTGCCGCAGATGCCGGTCGAAATGGGTGGCGAGGCTTGGCCTGAGTCCGTCAAGATCGCCGAAGCCGGTGGCCTGTACTGATCGCCCCGAATCGGTCATATTGAACGGAACAAGTCTGACCTATGCCAGATAGCATTGTGAATGCCTACGAGGAATCCGACGTGCTCGACCCGCGTACCGACGCGGAACGGCCGTCGGTTCCTCCCGTTATAAAGCCCGTTGATCTGGGTCCGGTGCATGTCGAAACGCCGGTGGTGCTTTCGCCTATGGCGGGCGTCACCAACTGGCCGTTCCGCGTGATCTGCGAAAGCTACGGTCCCGACGGTCTGTACGTGGCGGAAATGATTACCGCGCGCGCATTGGTGGCCCGCAATCCGAAAGCCCTGCGCCTATGCCGTTTCGCACCCAGCGAGAAGATTCGCTCGCTGCAGCTGTACGGCGTCAATCCCTCGATTGTGGAGCAGGCCGCGAAAATCGTCATCGACGAGAACATGGCCGACCATGTCGACCTCAACTTCGGCTGCCCGGTGCCCAAGGTGACGCGTCGTGGCGGCGGTTCCGCGCTGCCATGGAAGACGGACCTGTTCCGTGAGATCGTCCAACGTGTGGTCAAGGTGTGCGACGCGGCCAACGTGCCGGTCACGGCCAAAATCCGCGTCGGCATCGACCATGAACACGAGACGTTCCTCGAAGCCGGGCACATCGCGCAGGAGGAAGGCTGCAAGGCCGTCACCCTGCACGCGCGCACCACCGCCGAATATTACGGTGGGCATTCCGATTGGTCCCGCATCGGCGAGCTGGTTTCCGAGCTTGATATTCCCGTCTTCGGCAACGGGGATATTTGGGGTGCCAACGACGCGTTGGCGATGGTCGCCGAAACCGGTTGCGCGGGTGTTGCGATCGGCCGCGGCTGCCAAGGCCGTCCATGGTTGTTCGCCGACATCAAGAACGCGTTCGCCGGCAGTGACGAGCGCGTCGACCCCACGCTGGGCGACGTGTGCCGCGTGATCGAACGGCATGCCGAACTGCTGACCGAATTCTATGATGGCGACGAGCGGATGGCCGTGCATGACCTGCGCAAGCACGTCGCGTGGTATCTGAAGGGCTTCCCCGTGGGCGGTTCCACACGCCGTGCGTTCATGGAATGTGAAAATCTTGAGGATGTCCGGCGCGAGATAGGCAGACTCGACCCGAACATTCGGTTCCCAGAACGCATCGCCGACAAGCCAAGGGGGCGCGTGCGCTTCGCCAAAAAGGTGCATCTGCCTTACGGATGGTTGGAATCCCGGGAAACCACGCACGAGGAGCGTGAGGCGCTGTTCGGGGATGACCCGATGGATGCCAGCTACTAAAGCCCGTCACGCATGTTCGAAGAGCCGTGTACAAATGACTGAAGGGGTCAACGCAGGCAGAATGAACATGCTGACAGCAAAAAAGTGAAAAAACGGTGGTACACGCCTGGAAAAGTGCGCGTATCATCGGCGCGATTGCGATAGAGTTGTGCATATACGTGAGTGAACAGGAGACAATGGTGAGCGAGATTGCCCAGACTGACAATTTCAACGACAAGACCAACATCAAGGTCGTCGGTGTCGGTGGAGCCGGAGGCAACGCTGTCAATCGCATGATTGCGGAGGGTCTTCAAAGCGTCGAATTTATTGCGATCAACACTGATGCAAAGGATCTGCTGCGATCCGACGCCGATGTCAAGATCTCGCTGAACGATGCCTCCAGCCGTGGTCTGGGCGCTGGCGCCGACCCGGAAAAGGGTGCCAAGGCGGCGCAGGATCACCAGTCCGACATCGAAGAGGCGCTTAAGGGCTCCGACATGGTGTTCGTCACCTGCGGTGAGGGCGGTGGCACCGGAACCGGCGCCAGCCCGATCGTGGCACGTGCGGCCCACCAGCAGGGCGCGCTGACCATCGCCGTGGTGACCCGTCCGTTCAGCTTCGAAGGTCCGCAGCGTTCCGCTTCCGCCGCGCTCGGCATCGAGAACCTGCGCAAGGAAGTCGACGCGCTGATCGTCATTCCGAACGACCGACTGCTGGAACTGTCCGACCGCACCATTGGCATCGTCGACGCGTTCAAGACCGCCGACACCGCACTGCTGGCCGGCGTGCAGGGCATCACCGACCTGATTACCTCGAATTCGTACATCCAC
>ENA-OQNM01000282-OQNM01000282.1-human-gut-metagenome-genome-assembly--contig:-NODE-282-length-19099-cov-6.438330_pt1 | contig 19099 bp, 10 predicted proteins | sample MGYA00242632_ERZ504886 | MGnify/ENA primary metagenome ERZ504886 (study PRJEB26092, sample SAMD00036424) | human gut metagenome | host: Homo sapiens | study: EMG produced TPA metagenomics assembly of... | reverse complement strand
GCGAGTGGGCTGTAGTTGTTACCAAAATAAGATAGTGAAGAACAGAGGTATCAGGTGAGATATCTGTAGTGGGGTATATGACCGTTTGGATCCGATTAGGTAAACGGGAAACCGGACTAAAGTAGTTTTTTTATTGATCGGTATCAATGATGTTTCTCGGGGAACGTCTGCGGAATTAAAATTATTTCAGAAATAAGTATGATTGTTACGGAAAATAAAGCAAGAATCTACCAAAAACTAAAATTATATTTGCAAAGTGTATTGCCGGTGAATGATTGTTACGGTATGTTTAACGGGCATACATCACGCTGGCAGGTGGTAAAACAAATTAATGATTTGTTGGAACCATTGGCGGTAAAGGAAGGAGTTGCCTATATTGATTTGTATAGTCATTTTGTGGAGAAAGAGACAGGTAAGATGAATCCAGTATACACTAATGACGGATTACATTTATTAGGAAAGGGATACTTGCTGTGGCGTGATATTGTAAAACCTTATGTTGACCAGAAATGAAGAAGACATTAATACTGATTTTATGTTTGTTTCTTTGTACCGTTTCATTTGCACGGAAGCGGGTGAAGGTTGCTTGTGTAGGTAATAGCATTACCTATGGCATAGGTGTATCCGATCCTGATAAGGAGTCCTATCCTGCCCGGTTACAGCAAATGCTGGGTGAAGGGTATACGGTGGAGCGTTTTGGAAAGCCGGGAGCTACGTTGCTGAACAAGGGACACCGGCCTTTTATGCAACAGAAAGAGTTTAAGGATGCATTGGCTTTTGCTGGTGATGTAGTGGTTATTCATTTAGGAGTGAATGATACAGATCCGCGTGATTGGCCCAATTACCGTGATTTTTTTATAGCGGATTATCGTGCACTGATTGATTCGTTCAGAGTGGCGAATCCTGAATGTCGTATTTTGATTGCCCGTCTGACTCCGATTGCCGACCGTCATCCGCGGTTTGAGTCCGGCACACGCGACTGGCATGATGAGATTCAGCTGGCTATAGAAACGATAGCGAAATACGCACAAGTACAGTTGATAGATTTTCATGCACCTTTATATCCATATCCTTTTATGTTACCCGATGCTGTCCATCCTGATAAGGAAGGTGCGGCTGTCCTGGCAAAAACGGTGTATGAAGGCATAACCGGTGATTTTGGCGGTTTGCAAATGCCGGAAATTTATACGGACAATATGGTATTGCAGCATGGGCGTCTGCTGACTATTCAGGGAAAAGCGGATGCCGGTGAGAAAGTGACTGTTTCCATAGACAGGCAGAAACTTCAGGCTGTGACGGGAGCAGATGGAAAGTGGGCGGTGGATGTCCGGCCATTGAAGGCGGGCGGTCCATATACGCTGACTGTTTCTACAGAAAAACGGAAACTGGTCTATGAAAATGTGTTGGCGGGAGAAGTGTGGCTCTGTTCCGGACAATCGAATATGGAGTTTTATCTGAATTGGAGTGCGACTGCCGCACAAGATGTTCCTCAAGCTGCAAATAGCAATATCCGTTTTTATGATATGAAAGCCCGTTGGCGTACGGATGCGGTGGAGTGGGATGCTTCGGTACTCGATTCATTGAATCATCTGCAATATTATAAGGATACACGGTGGACAGTTTGTTCGCCTGAAACAGCCGGTAATTTCTCGGCGGTGGCTTACTATTTCGGAAAGAAATTGCAGGATAGTTTGCAAGTTCCTGTAGGACTGATTTGCAATGCCATTGGCGGATCTCCTACTGAAGCATGGATAGACCGTAGTACATTGGAATATCGTTTTCCGGCTATCTTACGTAATTGGATGCAGAATGATTTTATTCAAGACTGGGTGCGTGGGCGTGCTGCCTTGAATGTAAAGCAGTCTTCCAATAAATTGCAACGCCATCCTTATGAGCCTTGTTATTTGTATGAATCGGGTATCCGTCCTTTGGAACAGTTTCCGGTCAAAGGCTTTATTTGGTATCAGGGTGAGTCCAATGCCCATAATCGGGAGGCTCATGAAAAGTTGTTCGGATTGTTGGTGGAAAGTTGGCGCAAGAATTGGGGGGATGCGGAACTTCCATTCTATTTTGTCCAATTGTCCAGTATAGACCGTCCGTCATGGACTTGGTTCCGTGATAGCCAGCGTCGTTTGATGGCGGAGATTCCTCATACCGGTATGGCTGTCAGTTCAGATAGGGGAGACTCATTGGACGTACACCCCAAACAGAAAAGAGAAGTCGGTGAACGGTTGGCTGCATGGGCTTTGAATAAAACATACGGATATAAAAATGTCATTCCTTCGGGACCGCTTTATAAATCGGTCGTATTTAGTGGAGGTGCGGCTTATATTTCTTTTGATTATGCGGAGGAGTTGTCGACTTCGGATGGGAAATCGCTTCGTACATTCGAAGTGGCAGGTGATGATGGATTATTTTATCCGGCACAGGCTGTTGTTGAAAACGGTAAAATAAAAGTATGGAGTGACAAGGTGAAAGAGCCGGAAACGGTTCGTTACGGATGGCAGCCATTTACCCGTGCCAATCTGGTAAATGGCGCCGGTTTGCCTGCATCCACATTCCGGGCTGAATAGTATATAAATTAATAAAGATAGGTAAGATGAAGAAAACATTAAAAGTTTTGATGATGTTAGGATGCTTTCCGATGATGCTCAGTGCAAAGGAGTATAAGAAGTCAGAGAGTCTGAGTCTTGATAAGGGATGGGAGTTCGCCCAGGTCGGCCGGAATGAATGGTTGCCGGCTACGGTGCCCGGAACGGTACATCAGGATTTGATTTCTCATAATAAGCTGCCCAATCCATTTTATGGGATGAATGAGCAAAAAGTGCAGTGGGTGGAGAATGAGGACTGGGTCTATAAAACTACTTTTAATGTGACGGATGAGCAACTCTCGCGGGATGCTGCCTTGTTGATTTTGGAAGGGTTGGATACGTATGCGGATATTTACCTGAACGGCTCTTTGTTGGAACGTACGGACAATATGTTTGTCGGCTATACTCTTCCGGTAAAAGAGGTGTTGCGGAAGGGAGAAAACCATTTGCAGATTCTGTTTCATTCACCTGTCAAGCAAACTTTACCCCAATGGGAAACCAATGGTTTTGATTATCCTGCTGATAATGATCATAGTGATAAGCGGGTTAGTATCTATAGCCGTAAAGCGCCTTACAGTTATGGCTGGGATTGGGGAATCCGCTTGGTAACCAGTGGTATCTGGCGGCCTGTGACACTGACTTTCTATGATGTGGCACGCATTGATGATTACTATGTACGTCAGGCTTCGGTAACAAAAGATCTGGCGAAAGTTGAAAACCGCCTGACTGTAAACAGTGTTTCTGCAACTCCTCAGAAAGCGGAAGTAACCGTTGCTTATTCTTATAAGGAGGGTGAAAAGGTAACCGAACAGAAAGAGGTGACATTGCAGCCGGGAACAAACCATATTCTTCTTCCCATAGAGATACGGCAGCCTCATTTATGGATGCCTAATGGTTGGGGGAACCTGCATTGTATGACTTTGAAGCCGTAATAAAGGTGGATGGTAAAGTGATAGCTTCTCAAAAAGAGCGTATCGGACTCCGTACAATAAAGGTGGTGAAAGAAAAAGACGATCAGGGAGAATCCTTCTATTTTGTAGTCAATGGTGAACCTATGTTTGCCAAAGGCGCGAATTTTATCCCGGATGATGCTTTGCTGCCTAACATTACTGAAGAACGTTACCGCCAGTTGTTCAAGGATGTGAAAGATGCCAATATGAATATGATTCGTGTATGGGGTGGAGGAATTTATGAGGATGATGCTTTTTACCAGGCGGCGGACGAGAATGGAATTTTAGTTTGGCAGGATTTTATTTTTGCCTGCACTACTTATCCGTCCGATCCTGCTTTTATGAAACGGGTAGAGGCCGAGGCGGAATATAATATCAAGCGTTTACGGAACCATGCCAGTCTGGCTATGTGGTGTGGAAACAATGAAATTTATGAAGGTATGCGCTACTGGGGATGGGATAAGAAATACACTGATCCCGGTATTATGGAAGGAATGAAGCAGGGCTATGACAAACTTTTCCGTGAGTTGTTGCCTCGTAAAGTAGCTGAACTTGATCCGGACCGTTTCTATATGCATGGTTCTCCGTACGAGGCCAATTGGGGACGTCCCGAAAGTTGGAAGATTGCCGACAGCCATAATTGGGGTATCTGGTATGGTCAGAAACCGTTTGAAAGTCTGGATACGGAAATTCCGCGTTTTATGAGTGAGTTTGGTTTTCAGGCATTTCCTGAAATGAAGACGATTGCTACTTTTGCCTCACCGGAAGATTATGCATTGGAATCGGAGGTGATGAATGCTCATCAAAAAGCCACTATCGGTAATTTCCTCATCAAGAAGACTATGGGACTGTATTATAAAGTGCCTGAAGATTTCGATCAGTTGGTTTATATGGGTTTGGTTTTGCAGGGGGTAGGAGTGCGCCAGGGTTTGGAAGCCCATCGTCGTAACCGTCCCTATTGTATGGGAACTTTATATTGGCAGCTGAATGACAGCTGGCCGGTCGTTTCCTGGTCGAGCATTGATTATTATGGCAATTGGAAAGCGTTGCATTATCAGGCAAAAAGAGCTTTTGCTCCGGTATTGGTAGATGCTGTCAAGGAAGGGGAGGATTTGAATATTTATGTTATGTCGGACAAACTGGAAGCGGATAAAGAGGTGACTTTATTGTTGCGTGTGATGGATTTTAATGGAAAGGTTCTGACTAAAAAGAGTATCAAGGGCGAGGTTCCGGCCAATGCTTCCACCTTATATTATAAGGAACCTTATGCAGGTATGACAACAAGTCCTCAAAATACTTTTCTTCTAATGACATTAAAAAATAAGAAAGGTGAGGTTTTATCCGAAGAAATTTATTACTTTAACCACGCAAAAGATCAGGAGCTTCCGAAGACCGAGATCCGCTATAAAGTGAAGCCGATGGATGGAAAATATGAAGTGACTCTGTCTGCCAGACAGCTGGCCAGGGATGTGTTCATAGAGATTCCTGTTCAGGGTGCGAGATTTACTGACAACTTCTTTGACTTGTTGCCGGGACAGACAAAGAAAGTGATTATTACTTCAGATAAACTGAAGAAGAATGAAAAGGTTGATATAACTATTAAGCAATTAAGTGATACTAACTAATCAATTAATATCTATTATGAAAACTTTAATGGGCCTTGCAGGGCTGACAATGGCAGGTTTTATGCTTTTATCCTGTAACACAGAAGTGAAAGAAGCAAATTATCAGATAATTCCGTTACCGCAGGAAATTTCGGTAATGGATCAGGCTGCTCCGTTTATTTTGTCAAATGGAACTAAGATAATGTATCCGGAAGGCAATGAAAAAATGCAAAAGAACGCTGAATTTTTGGCAAGTTATATCAAAGATCTTACCGGAAAGTCATTGGCTGTACAAGCCGGTACAGACGGCAAAGGAATAATCCTGCAATTAGGTGGAAATGCTGAAAATCCTGAAGGATACCAGTTAAAGGTAACCAGCGACCAAGTGGTTATTTCAGGACCTACGGAAGCCGGAGTATTTTATGGCATCCAGACGTTGCGTAAATCTATTCCGGTAGCACAAGGAGTGGATATCGCTTTACCGGCGGTTGAAATCAATGACTATCCTCGTTTCTCTTATCGTGGTGCAATGTTGGATGTGTCACGTCATTTTTTCCCGGTAGATTCTGTAAAGCGTTTTATTGATATGCTGGCTTTGCACAACATCAACCGTTTCCACTGGCATTTGTCTGAAGACCAGGGATGGAGAATCGAAATCAAGAGTCGTCCTGAACTGACTGAAATAGGTTCTAAAAGAGCGGAAACGGTTATCGGACATAACTCGGGAAAATATGATGGCAAGCCTTATGGTGGATTCTTCACACAGGAAGAAGCAAAAGAAATTGTAGCTTATGCTGCCGAACGTCATATTACGGTTATACCGGAAATTGATATGCCGGGACACATGCAGGCTGCTTTGGCTGCATATCCTAACTTGGGCTGTACTGGTGGTCCGTACGAAGTATGGAAAATCTGGGGGGTATCAGAAGATGTGCTTTGCGCAGGAAATGATGAAACCTTGAAATTCATTGAAGATGTATTAGGGGAAATTATTCAGATTTTCCCATCAGAATATATTCATGTAGGTGGTGACGAATGTCCTAAGGTACGTTGGGCAAAATGTCCAAAGTGCCAGGCTCGTATCAAGGCTTTAGGTCTTAAGTCTGACAAGAATCATACTGCCGAGGAAAGATTGCAGAGTTTCATTATCAATCATGCAGAGAAGTTCCTGAACGGACACGGACGTCAGATTATCGGTTGGGATGAAATTCTGGAAGGCGGATTGGCTCCCAATGCCACTGTAATGTCATGGCGTGGTGTTGCCGGAGGTATTGAAGCCGCAAAACAGAAACATGATGTAATTATGACTCCTAATACTTATTTGTATTTCGACTATTACCAAACCAAGGATATTGCTAATGAACCTGAGGCTATTGGTGGATATGTACCCGTTGAAACAGTATATAACTATGAGCCGATGCCGGCTGATCTGACTCCGGAAGAGCAGAAATACATCATTGGCGTACAGGCCAACTTATGGACTGAATACATTCCTACCTACAGTCAGGTAGAATATATGGAATTACCCCGTATGGCTGCTTTGTCTGAAATTCAGTGGACCATGCCGGAAAAGAAAAACTATGAAGGTTTCTTGAAGCGTTTGCCTCAGTTGGTAGATATTTATGATGTTTATAAATATAATTATGCCAAGCATGTCTTTGATGTAAATGCTGTATTTACTCCTAATCCGAAAGATGGTACGCTGGATGTTACTTTGTCTACTATTGATAATAGTCCTATCTATTACACTTTGGATGGAACGGAACCTTCCGCTGCTTCCCAGTTGTATACGGAAACATTGAAATTGAAACAGAATTGTACTTTTAAAGCGATTACTGTACGTCCTGCAGGAAATAGCCGTGTGGTTACAGAGGAAATTGCTTTTAACAAGGCTAGTATGAAACCTGTCACTATGTTGCAACCGGTAAACAAGCAATATGAATTCAAAGGCGCTCCCACTTTGGTGGACGGATTGAAAGGTAACGGTAACTATAAGACGGGCCGTTGGATTGCTTTCTATAAAAATGATATGGAAGCAGTTATTGATATGCAGCAACCGACAGAAATCAGCAGCGCTTCTATTTCTACTTGTGTGGAAAAAGGTGACTGGGTGTTTGATGCCCGTGCTTTTTCTGTAGCTGTATCCGAAGACGGAAAGAACTTTAAGGAAATTGCTTCAGAAAAATATCCGGCAATGAAGCAGGATGACAAGAATGGAGTGTTCAACCATACGTTGACTTTCGATCCGGTGACTGCCCGTTATGTGAAAGTGACCGCTTTAGCGGAACATAGCATTCCTGCTTGGCACGGTGGCAAAGGAAATCCGGCTTTCTTGTTTGTTGATGAAATTTCATTAAATTGATAGTTATATTCAAATAATGACTGTGTGCCAAAAGTGTGATAGAGTACCGTTGGGCGTGAGGTGGAATGCCTCCGTCCATATGCGTAAGGAATGCTGTGTTTGCGTTGGTGCAATCCGTTTCTGGGGCAAGCGGGATGGCTGATTTGCTTTTGGCACACTTTTTATTATTTGCTTCACCATGAAAACATGATCAGAAAAATAATATATGGCGTTTATGCGATACTGGGCATGATGACAATGGCTGCTTGTAGCGGTCAATCGGATGCTTCTGAAATATCTCTTGAGAAAATGCATGGGTTCCCTACAGAGAATACCGGTTTTCTTAAGGGAGTTTCTGCATTATATGCGGGAGTGATTGAAGGAAATTTGCTGATAGCCGGAGGTTGTAATTTCCCTGATATACCGGTAGCCGATGGAGGAAAAAAAGCTTATTATCGGGATATATATATCGCCCCTTTGTCAAATGATACGGCTTTTGAGTGGAAGAAAATAGGCCAACTGCCTCAGGCAGCAGCTTATGGAGTCACTATTTCTACTGAAAAAGGGTTAATTTGTGTTGGAGGGACTACGGCAACACACAGCTTGTCTGATGTTTTTCTTTTATCTTTGCAAAAAGACACCTTGAAAAGAGATACTTTGCCCTCTTTGCCTGTAACTATGGATAATATGGCAGGTGCATTAGTAGGACATTCACTATATATTGTCGGTGGAAATGTAAATGGCATTCCATCCTCGGCCATGTACATGCTTGATCTGTCGGATTTGTCTGGAGGATGGAAAAGAGAAACAGATATTCCGGGTGAACCCAGAGTACAATCTGTTTGCGTGGCACAAGATGGAAAACTTTATGTGTGGGGGGGATTTGCCCCGGCTGTTGAAGGGCATCAGGCTTCTTTGTCAGTAGATGGATATATGTATTCTCCGGAAACGAAAGAATGGTCATCGGTTGCCACCCCGTATGATGCGGAAGGTAATGAGATCTCTTTAGGTGGTGGAATGGGAACCTCTTTTGGCGAGGGTATGATATTGTGTGCCGGAGGAGTTGATAAGGATATATTCTTAAAAGCTCTGCAAGGTATTTATGCGGGAAAAGAATATTTGTCACATCCTGTAGAGTGGTATCGGTTTAATAGAAACCTGCTGCTCTATCATCCGCAGACGGATAAATGGACTACATTAGGCGAATATGAACAAGGTGCGCGTGCCGGAGCTGTAATAGTTTCGCAGGACGGATTTCATTATATTATTAATGGAGAATTGAAACCAGGCATTCGTACTAATGAAATTAATAGAATTAAAGAAAAGAGAAGATGAGAAGATTGATTATATTGGCGGAAGTTGCATTGGGCTTGCTGTTTGCAAGTTGCACGAAAGAAGAGCAACGCACACTTTCTGTTATTCCCGCACCATTAAAGGTGGAATTACAGCAGGAAGTGTTTTCATTGAATTCGGAAACAGGGTTATATATAGATGCGTCTGAGGGGGACAAGAAGATTTTGGAAGATTATCTGGTGGCTTCTTCCATGAATTTGAAACCGGTAATAGCAGAAGAGGGACATAATGTTGTCTTGAAACAAGTGGCGGAACTGCCGGAGGTAAACTCTTCCGAGGGATATGTTCTGACGGTAACTCCTGATCAGGTACTTATTCGTGCAACTTCCGGGGCAGGATTGTTCTATGGAGTTCAGACTATGCTGCAAATGGTTGATGAAAAAGGATTGCCGGCAGGAGTCATTACGGATGAACCCCGTTTTGCTTATCGTGGCTTTATGATGGATGTTTCCCGTCATTTCTTCGATAAGGAATTTATAAAAAAGCAGATGGATGCTTTGGCATATTATAAATTGAACCGTCTGCATCTGCATCTTACTGACGCTGCGGGCTGGCGTCTTGAAATAAAAAAATATCCCCGTCTGACAGAATTTGCGGCATGGCGTGAGTTTCCTACCTGGAAAGAATGGTGGAATAACGGACGACGGTATGAAGAAGAAGGCAGTAAAGATGCTCACGGAGGTTATTATACTCAAGATGATATCCGCGAACTGGTGGCATACGCTCAGGAACGTTTTATTACTGTTATTCCTGAGATAGAGATGCCTGCGCATTCGGAAGAAGTACTGACTGCTTATCCTGAGTTGTCTTGTACACACGAACCTTACAAACAAGCCGATTTCTGTGTCGGTAATGAAAAGACTTTTGAGTTTCTGGAAAATGTGTTGACAGAGGTAATGGAACTTTTCCCGTCCGAATATATTCATATAGGAGGGGATGAGGCAGGTAAAGCCTCATGGCCCACTTGCAAACTGTGCCAGACACGTATGAAAAAAGAAGGCTTGAAAGATGTGAACGAGTTACAGAGTTATCTGATTCATCGTATTGAGGTCTTTTTGAATGCCCACGGACGTAAATTATTGGGTTGGGATGAAATATTGGAAGGTGGTTTGGCACCTAATGCCACTGTCATGTCATGGCGTGGCACGGAAGGGGGAATGAAAGCGGTTGATTCCGGCCACATGGCTATTATGAGTCCGGGTGAGTTCTGCTATTTTGATTCTTATCAGGATGCTCCTGATTCCCAGCCGGAAGCAATAGGAGGCTATCTGCCTTTGTCCAAAGTTTATTCATTTAATCCTGTACCCGATACTTTGAGTGCGGATAAAGTCCAGTTGGTGTATGGAGTACAAGCTAATTTATTCACAGAATATATTCCGACTCCGGAACATGCGGAAATGATGATTTATCCTCGTATTCTTGCCTTGGCGGAAGTTGCTTGGAGTGCCCCTTCTGTGAAGAACTATGATGATTTTCATGTTCGTGCATTGAAAGAGGTAGAGGCATTGAAAGCTGAAGGATACCATCCTTTTGATTTGAAAAATGAGATAGGAAATCGTCCGGGAGCGGATCAGCCCGTACAACATTTGGCAGTAGGTAAGAAAGTGGCTTACGGACCGGATGCCGCTTATTATCCCGGCTATTCGGCCGGTGGTGACAGTGCCTTGGTAGATGGTGTGATCGGAGGCTGGACTTATGGTGACAGGCGTTGGCAAGGTTTTATAGACAAGAAAAGAATGGATGTGACCATTGATATGGAAAAAGAGACAGAAATTCATTCTGTTGGAGCAGACTTTATGCAGGTGTGTGGACCTGAAGTCTTTATGCCTTCAGAAGTGATCATTTCCGTTTCCAATGATGGTAAGGAGTTTACGGAACTGAAGCGCATGGAGCACAAAGTAGTGAAGGATGACAAAGTGACTTTCATCAACTTTGGTTGGGAAGGAAATGCCAAAGCACGTTACATACGTTATCAGGCATCTTCGGGCGAATTCGGAGGTTTCTTGTTTACAGATGAAATTGTAGTGAAATAATAGAACTTATATAAACAACAAATAGCATGAAGAAACAAATTTTGTTATCGGCTGTTCTGGCTTGTATCTCAGTTTTTTCTGCGGCAGCACAGAAAGAGCCGGTAGATTATGTAAACCCTTTTGTGGGTACTACTAATTACGGTACGACAAACCCCGGAGCATTAACCCCTCATGGAATGATGTCGGTGACTCCTTTCAATGTGATGGGGGTTCCCGAAGGGGATAAGGATAAAGACAAGCAATGGTGGTCCACTCCATACGAATTCAATAATAAATATCTTACCGGCTTTGCGCACGTTAATCTTAGCGGGGTAGGCTGTCCGGAATTGGGATCATTGTTATTAATGCCTACCACCGGCAAACTGGATGTGGATTATCATAATTATGGAAGCTTCTATCAAGGTGAAACTGCAAATCCGGGTTATTATACCAATATACTGGATAAATACAATGTGAAATGTGAACTGACTGCCACTCCACGTACCAGTATGGCACGCTTTACTTTTCCTGCCGGACAAAGCAATATCTTGTTGAATCTGGGAGAGGGATTGACCAATGAGAGTGGTGCTACCGTTCGTTTTGTAAACGACCGTGAGATTGAAGGTACCAAATTGTTGGGAACTTTCTGTTATAATCCTCAGGCGGTATTTCCTATCTATTTTGTAATGCGTATCAACAAAGTACCGGCAAAACGCGGTTATTGGAAAATGATGCGTCCGATGGGTGTGGAGGCGCAATGGGATGATACGGCCGGTAAATACAAACTCTATACTGCTTATACAAAAGAAATAAGCGGAGATGATATAGGAGTGTGGTTTACTTACGATACCACAGCGGAAGAAGTGATTGAAGTCAGTATGGGCGTGTCTTTTGTCAGCATAGAGAATGCCCGTTTGAATCTGGAAAAAGAACAGCCTTTCGGTACAACATTCGACAAACTGCGTGCGGAAGCCCGTAAGAAATGGAACGATGATCTTTCCCGTATCAAAGTGGAAGGTGGAACGGAAGAGCAAAAAGGAGTATTCTATACCGCTATGTATCACACGATGGTTCATCCGAATATTTTGCAGGATGTAAGCGGACAATATCCACAAATGGAGGGAGATAAGATTTTGACCACCAACCGTAACCGTTACACGGTATTCTCATTGTGGGATACTTATCGTAACTATCACCAGTTGATGACTTTGGTATATCCGGAGCGTCAGATGGATATGATTCACACCATGATGGGCATGTACAAGGAACACGGATGGTTCCCGAAATGGGAATTGTATGGTCGTGAAACATTGACGATGGAAGGTGACCCTTCTATTCCTGTTCTGGTAGACAGTTGGATGAAGGGATTGCAAGACTTTGACATTGACGAAGCTTATAAGGGAATGTATAAGTCGGCCACTACTCCGGGCAAGGATAATCTGATGCGTCCGGATAATGATGATTATATGTCCAAAGGGTATGTGCCGATGGAAAGTCAGTATGATAATTCGGTTTCTCATGCTTTGGAATACTATGTTGCCGACTATGCACTTTCTACCTTGGCGGAGGCTTTAGGTAAGAAAGAAGATGCGAAATTGTTCCGCAAACGTTCTATGGGCTATAAAAATTATTATAGCAAGGATTTCGGAACCTTGCGTCCGATAACTAAAGAAGGCAAATTCTATGAACCGTTTGATCCGAAAGAAGGAGCTAATTTTGCACCTAGTCCCGGTTTCCATGAAGGTAATGCATGGAATTACACTTTCTTTGTGCCTCATGATATCAATGGCTTGGTAAAGTTGATGGGGGGCGACAAGAAATTTGTTGATAAATTGCAAAGCGTGTTTGATGAAGGGAATTATGATCCGGCCAATGAACCCGATATAGCCTATCCTTACCTGTTCAGTCGTTTCAAAGGTGAAGAATGGCGTACACAGAAATTGGTGAAGGAATTGCTGGCTAAGTATTTCACAACTAAGCCGGATGGAATTCCCGGCAATGATGATACGGGTACGATGTCTGCATGGGCTATATTCAGTATGATGGGATTCTATCCGGATTGTCCGGGTGTGCCCGAATATACATTGACCACTCCTACTTTTGATAAAGTGACCGTTCAGCTTGATCCTAAATATTGGGGCAAGAAAGAATTGGTTATCAAGAAAGAAGGACAAGGGGATTATATAAAGGAAATCAGACTGGGCAATAAGAAAATTAATAAATATTTGATTTCGCATGATGATTTGATCAAGGCAGGTGAAATTACTTTTATAGTAACAGAAAATCCTAATAAGAAATAACTATGAATACGAAACGATTTTTGTGTGCTGCGTTAGGAGCTGTTTGTTATTTTGCTTTTTTGCAAGCGCAGGTACGTACAGAGCAGACTTTCGAAAAAGGGTGGAAATTTACGCGTGAAGATAATGCGGAATTTGCCAATCCCGGTTATAATGACAGTAAATGGCAGAACGTCACCGTTCCTCATGATTGGGCGATTTATGGTCCGTTCAGTATCAATAACGACAAGCAGGAAATGGCTATTACTCAAGATGGACAGACCGAGGCGATGGAACATGCCGGACGTACCGGAGGTCTTCCGTTTGTAGGAACCGGATGGTATCGCCTGAACTTTGATGCTCCTGGTTTTGAGAAAGGCAAGAAAGCGACTTTGATATTTGATGGAGCAATGAGCCATGCCCGTGTTTATGTGAACGGGCAGGAGGCCGGTTATTGGCCCTACGGTTATAATTCTTTTTATGTGGATGCGACCCCTTATCTGAAACTGGGTGAGAGGAACGAACTGGCAGTCCGTTTGGAAAACGAGCCTGAATCATCACGTTGGTATCCGGGGGCCGGATTGTACCGCAATGTTCATCTGGTAATCAATGAAGATACGCATATTCCTGCTTGGGGGACGTATGTTACCACTCCTGTGGTGACAGACAAATATGCAAAAGTGTCTTTGAAAACTTCTTTGGTTAGCCCTGAAGGAGCTAATAAGGATAATTACCGTATTGTGACGCAGATCAAGGATAAAAAACGGCAAAGTGGTTGCTACCGGGGAAAACAAGTTGAGTGTTTTTGATAATGCTTTGTTTGAACAGGAGTTTGCAGTGGCTAATCCTGAGTTGTGGAGTCCTGATACTCCGGTTCTTTATACAGCTGAATCCAAAGTATATGAAGGGAATACCTTGAAAGACGAATATACCACCCGCTTTGGTATCCGTACTTTGGAGATTGTTCCCGGCAAGGGCTTTTTCCTGAATGGAAAGCTGACCAAATTCAAAGGGGTATGTAACCATCATGACTTGGGTCCGTTAGGCGGTGCTGTAAATGATGCCGCTATACGTCGTCAGATTCGTATTCTGAAAGATATGGGTTGTAATGCCATCCGTACTTCTCATAATATGCCGGCACCCGAATTGGTGGAGGCTTGTGATGAAATGGGTATGATGCTGATGGTGGAGTCTTTCGACGAGTGGAAATCGGCAAAGATGGCCAACGGTTATCATAAAATATTTGATGAATGGGTGGAGAAGGATCTGACTAATCTGATCCGTCATTACCGTAACAATCCGAGTATTGTTATGTGGTGCATCGGTAACGAAGTACCCGACCAGTGGAATGGCAATAACGGACCAAAGCTTTCGCGTATGTTACAGGATATCTGTCATCGTGAAGATCCTACCCGTCCTGTAACACAAGGTATGGATGCGCCTGATGCTGTAGTAAATAATAATATGGCTGCTGTGATGGATGTGGCCGGTTTCAATTACCGCCCTCATAAATATCCAGAAAACTATAAGAAATTGCCTCAGCAGATTATTCTAGGTAGTGAAACAGCTTCTACAGTAAGTTCGCGTGGCGTCTATAAATTCCCTGTTGTCCGTCAGGCTATGAAGAAATATGACGATCATCAGTCTTCTTCTTACGATGTGGAACATTGTGGTTGGTCCAATTTGCCGGAGGATGACTGGATTTGGCATGAGGATAACGCATGGGGTATCGGAGAATTTGTATGGACGGGCTTCGATTATTTGGGCGAACCGACTCCTTATTATACTGATTGGCCCAGCCATTCTTCTTTGTTCGGTATCATCGACCTGGCCGGATTGCCCAAAGACCGTTACTATCTGTACCGCAGTCATTGGAACAAAGATGAAGAAACGCTGCATATCCTTCCTCATTGGACATGGCCGGGACGTGAAGGAGAAGTGACTCCTATCTTTGTTTATACAAATTATCCGTCGGCAGAAGTGTTTATCAATGGCAAGAGTCAGGGTAAGCGTACCAAAGATTTGACTGTAACGGCTGAAAATAGTGCGGATTCTGCTTCCATAGCAGATTTCAAACGCCAGAAACGCTACCGTTTGATGTGGATGGATACAAAGTATGAGCCGGGAACCGTAAAAGTGGTTGCCTATAATGATAAGGGGGAAGCTGTGGCCGAAAAGGAAATCCATACGGCAGGCAAGCCCGACCATATAGAACTGGTTACAGATCGCAATGAAATAAAGGCTGATGGCAAGGATTTGTCATTTGTCACAGTAAGAGTGGTGGACAAAGAGGGTAATCTTTGTCCCGATGCGCAGCATCTCATCAAGTATTCTGTAAAAGGTGCGGGAACCTATCGTGCCGGTGCAAACGGAGATCCCACTTCATTGGAACTTTTCCATGTTCCGCAGATGAAAGTGTTTAACGGAATGATGACTGCTGTTGTGCAAAGTACTGATAAACCGGGAGAAATCATATTGACCGCAACAGGTAAAGGACTTAAATCAGGTAGGCTAGTTTTAATGAGTAAGTAAAAAGATTTGTTTCAATTTCCACTATCTGTGCCCCGCTTGATTTTATTAAGCGGGGCTTATTTATTAAAAAAAGTTGGAAAATAATTGGGGAAATCTGTTTTAGAAAGTGAAAAAGTTGCTATTTTTGTTGGCAAATTTAATATGCCAATTAAAAATTCTAACTTATCATAGTATCATGTTGACCCAAATCATTAACGCAAAGATTCTTACCCCACAGGGCTGGTTGAAGGACGGATCTGTCCTTATGCGCGACAATAAGATTTTAGAAGTTACCAATTGTGATTTAGCTGTTATCGGAGCCGAGCTGATTGACGCTAAAGGTATGTATGTTGTTCCCGGTGGTGTGGAAATCCATTGTCATGGTGGTGGTGGCGGTGATTTTATGGAAGGTACGGAAGAGGCTTTCCGTACAGCCATTAATGCTCACATGAAACATGGTACTACCAGTATTTTCCCAACGTTGTCTTCTTCTACCGTACCGATGATTGAGGCAGCTGCCGAAACTTGTACCAGGTTGATGGCGGAACCGGACAGTCCGGTACTTGGTCTTCATCTTGAAGGGCATTACCTTAATATGAAGATGGCAGGCGGTCAGATGCCTGAAAACATAAAAGACCCGGATCCGAAGGAATATATTCCTATTGTAGAGAAGTGGGGCTGTATCAAGCGTTGGGATGCTGCACCCGAATTGCCGGGTGCCATGCAGTTTGGTAAGTATATCACAGGAAAAGGCATCTTGGCTTCTGTGGCACATACACAGGCCGAATATGAAGATATCCGTGCAGCCTGGGAGTCCGGTTATTCTCATGCTACACATTTCTATAATGCGATGCCGGGCTTCCATAAGCGTCGTGAGTATAAATATGAAGGTACAGTAGAAAGTATCTATCTGATAGACGATATGACAGTGGAAGTGGTAGCCGATGGTATTCATGTTCCTCCTACTATCTTGCGCCTGATATATAAGATTAAGGGAGTGGAACGTGCTTGTGTTATTACCGATGCTTTGGCATGTGCCGCCAGTGAAAGCAATGTAGCTTTTGACCCTCGTGTCATCATTGAGGATGGTGTGTGCAAACTGGCCGACCGTTCTGCTTTGGCAGGCAGTGTGGCTACCATGGACCGTTTGATCCGTACCTTGGTGCAAAAGGCAGAAATCCCATTGGAAGATGCTGTCCGTATGGCTTCGGAAACTCCGTCCAAGATTATGGGAGTATATGACCGCAAGGGCTCACTTCAGAAAGGCAAAGATGCCGATATCTTGATTCTTGACCAGGACTTGAATATCCGTGCCGTATGGGCAATGGGCAAGCTGGTCGAAGGAACTTGTACATTATAACAAAAGTGCTTTCAGCTATTTGAAACTCTTTATAGTTTGCCTTTCTGAATGAAATGAAGAATGACGAACTATAAAGAGTTTTCTTGTCCTTTTTCAGTGTGTAACACATACCCCTTCTTCATCAGTGATTCTATCTTCACGCTGGAATCATTGCGCAACGCTTTTCGTAAATAGGTTATTTGTACATTCAATGCCAGCGAATTGGCATAGGATGAAGTTCCCCATACATGTTTCAAAAGTATTTCCCGGTCTACCGGAACATGGAGGTTTTTAGCTAGTATTCGAAGTATCTCAGCCTGTCGGGAAGTAATCAGTACCTTGTTATTTCCCGTCCTTATTTCATTGGTGGTATAGTTAAATGTACTTTTTCCGAATGTATAGCTTTCTGTTTCAATTCTGTTGTTTGCACATTGAAACCGTTCACGGATACGTGCCAACAGCTCTTCGGGATAAAAAGGCTTTGCTAGATAATCATTGGCTTGCAGATCAAAGCCTTTCAGACGGTCGGCTTTATCGCTACGGTCTGAAAGAAAGAAAATAAGTACCTGATGATTTTGTTTCCGTATTTTTGCCGCTACCTCGAAGCCGTTCAGTTCGGGCATATTGATATCAAGCAATACCAAATCGGGCCTTATTAAGGGAAATTGTTGTAAGGCAATGTTTCCGTTTCCTGCGTAAGTAACTTCATAGCCTTCTGCCTCCAAAAAACGTTTTAAGAGCATGGAGTATTTTAAATCATCATCTGCGAAAAGTATTTTGATTGTTTTCATCTTATGTGGATTGTTGAAATGATTATTGAGGTAGTACAATACTGAAAGTCGTTCCTTTACTCGGCTGGCTGGTCAAGGATACATGTCCGTGGTGTGCTTCGGTGAGGAGCTTTACGTAACTTAGTCCTAGTCCTATACCCGGTATATTTCGGTCCGGTATATGGTTGCCGCGATAAAACTTATCAAAAACCTTGCTTTGCTCTGCTGGCGGAATTCCAATTCCGTTATCTGTTATTTGTATAGTAAGGGTGTGTTCTTTCTGTATACAGGATAAATCAATCCGGACTTCTTTGCCGGAGTATTTGATGGCATTCTCTATCAGGTTGCTGATGATGTTGGCAATATGTACCGGGTCAGCGGTGACCAAAGTGGATTTCATTTCATAGTGCGGATGGATGGTAACCTTTTTATTGGTAGGAACATTGACCAGCCGGATTAATTTATCTACGGTTTCCCGTAAATCAAAAGTACGGATGTGGAGAGGCGTGTGTCCATAGTCAGCCCGTGTCATATCCCTTACTTTGGCCAGGTAGGCAGAAAGATTGTCCAGTTCAAACATGGAATCCTTTACTACTTCATCCATTGCTCTTTCGTCTGTACGCATGGACTTGTTGTTGAGAAAGGCAATACACATTTTCAAGGTCTGTACAGGGCGTTTCAGTTCATGTATCATGGTATTTACAAAGCTTTTTCTCATTTCGTCTATTTTCCGTTGTTTCAGAATGGTCTTGATCTGGTAGATAAGACAGAATACCAAAAGCAGAACTAATATCAGGCTACCCAACAGCTGCCATGCCATTTGCTGGAGCAGGGAGGGGAAAGGTATCTGTATGGATGCCGTCAATGCCTGTTTAAGTAAAGGATTATAAGGATAAGCAATATACATTTCAGGTTTGAACAATCGGGTGGAAGAGGTATAGCTTCCATGCCACAGGATAGAATCAGTCTGTATCAGTCTGATATTTGTCAGTTTTATTTGGTTGGCTTGTAATAGTGAATCAAATTTTCCGGCTTGGAAGGGGTGAGTCATCTCGGCTCCATAGCGTGTGGCTGCATCAAATAGAATTTCATTGGAAATGTTCTCTACCCGAAAACTGTCGCGGACTATAACGCTGTCCTCATTCAACAATGCATTCTGTTTTATTAACGAATCCAGATTATCAATTTCACTTTGTTGTCTATAAAAACTAATGATGCAGGTTGTTTTGCCGTTTTGGTTCACCGAATCCGGCATTTCTATTTTGTAGCTCAGTGTATATTTGTGGTTGTTAGTCCGTTTGTCATAGCGTGTATTCATTTCTTCTTTTTCCAATTGCAGTATTTGTTTATGC
>ENA-OQNM01000281-OQNM01000281.1-human-gut-metagenome-genome-assembly--contig:-NODE-281-length-19150-cov-4.221521_pt1 | contig 19150 bp, 17 predicted proteins | sample MGYA00242632_ERZ504886 | MGnify/ENA primary metagenome ERZ504886 (study PRJEB26092, sample SAMD00036424) | human gut metagenome | host: Homo sapiens | study: EMG produced TPA metagenomics assembly of... | reverse complement strand
ACTCGTCACTACAGACTTTTTGTCCCGTCGGCATCATCCAGAATGCCGGCAGATAGCCTTTCGGTCGGAACTTTTGCACGCACTCAAAATATCCATACTTAAAATCATGTTTGCCCTGTGTATTAATACGACCGGACGTGTAGCTTCTGGTTCCGTCTGCATTCACCGTTTCCACCGGCTTGATCAGCAGTTTTCCGTCTTTGACCTGAATATTTTTGTCAGAATCCACATATTCCTGCCACTCACTGTTGACCCAGCCTTTTTCATGCAGTTCCACATTCCAGTCTGCACGGTTTAAAAAATTTCCGTCAAAGTTGTCCTGCCACTTCAGTTGATAGCCCTGTTTTAAGAGATCCGCTTCGGTCAGCTTTGAAGGTGTCTCAACTGTTGTTCCACCAGAAGAATTGCCCGAAGAAGAACTGCCGGAAGAAGCATTTCCGTCCGAGGTATCGTCTGTTTTCTGGTCTTTTCCATCCGTCTTATCTTTTTCATCCGTCTTGTCTTCTCCGGAAGTGTCTTCTTTCTTTCCCTTCGGAGTTATGGTGCAGGATTCACCGGATTCCACTTTCAGCGTTGTTCCATCCGCAATTTTTACAGATATTGCTTTCTTTGTCTGATTATCCACCTGTGCCTGTACATTTTTTGTACACGTTATGGATGATTTTTCCGCACCTTTTTTGAGCACAATGTTCACATCTTTCTTTGCGGTTATTTTCGCCGGTGCTGCCAGAATCATCGAAACGTCTTCGGCATTTACAACAACCGGCACTGCCTTTTTATGGTTTCCGGAAAAGGAAACACTTTTTGCATTCTGTACCGTCACTTTCTTTATGGTACCATTGTTTTTGATCGCAACCGTTCCCTTACTGTTTACAACAATTTCTTTGACGGTACCATTATTTACAACGGCTGCCTTTTTTCCGACCACCCGAATGGTCACTTTATAAGTTCCCTTTGGAATCGTAATCTTTACGTTTTTCCCTGCTTTTACGGTAATGACCGCATTCTTCCCTTTTACGGTTTTTAATGCCTGATTCAGCTGCTTTTGAGAAGAAACGGCAAGCGTTTTACCGCCTGCCGCCTGTACCGGCGTCGCCGGTACTGTACTCATTACCATGGCAGCGGCAATTGCTGCCGCTCCCACCTGTTTCCATAATGTTTTGTTTTTCACTGTAAAAACCCCTTTCTTTTTCTATTATCCTTTTACGCTTCCCAGAGCAACCCCCTGTACAATATGCTTGGAAAGAATCAGATACACAACGATAACCGGCAGGATCGAGAATGTAATCATGACATATACCTGCCCCATATCAAACTTCAGCCAGTCTGCACCACGCAGCTGCGCGATCAGAATCGGAAGTGTCTTTTTCTTGTCATCATGCAACACAAGTGCCGGTGTAAAGTAATTGTTCCAGCTGCTGACGAAACTGAAAATTGCCTGTACGGCGATCGCCGGCTTCATCAACGGCAGAACGATGCTGTTGAACGTACGAAACTCTCCGGAACCATCAATACGTGCAGCTTCTATCAGCGAAAGCGGAAGCGCACTCTCCATGTACTGTTTCATGTAAAAGAACGTAACCGGAGATGCAATGGCCGGAACAATCAGTGGAATAAAGGAATCCATCAGTCCCATGCCTGTAATCAGTTTGATAAATCCGAGTGCCGTAACCTGTGTCGGAATCATCATAATCATCAGAATAAACGGATAAATAAATTTCTTTAATTTAAAATCGTATGCATGAATGGCATATGCAGTCATGGTAGAAAAATATACACACAAAACTGCGGTTGCTGCTGCAATGATCAGACTGTTAAACATGCCCGACCAGATCGGCAGTGTTCCATGTACCAGATTGTTCCAGTTTGTCAGCAAATGATCGCTCGGCAATGCCGTAAACCCTGCTTTCAGCTCACCTTTAGAACGCGTCGCATTGATAAACATGATATAAAACCAGAACAGGCAGAAAAATGAAATTATAATTAAAACAATATATGCGATGGCACGTCTGGCATGAATACCAAGTCCGCCTTCCACATCTTTCTTACTTTTTGCCATCACAATCACCCCTTTCTCTTATCGTTTCCGGATACTTTAAATACAAGCAGACTCAAAAGACTTGTAATGATAAACAGTACCACGGAAAGTGCTCCTGCCATACCATAGTTCTTGCTGTACAGATGCTTGTTCAGATACATGATCAGTGTCATGGTAGAACGCATCGGATTTCCGGTTCCGTTTGTCAGAATCTGTGGCACGTCAAAAAGCTGTAATCCACCGATCAGTGAAGTAATCACTACATAAATCAGAATCGGGCGAAGCAGAGGCAGTGTAATCTTAAAAAATACCTGTGTAGAAGTTGCTCCATCCACTTCTGCCGCTTCAAATAAAGAAGTATCAATTCCCATCATTCCGGCCATCAGAAGAATGGTTGTATTTCCGAACCACATCAGGCAGTTCATCAGTGCAATCAGGCCTCTGGCACTTCCGGTATGGGATAAAAATTTATATGGTTCTGAGATAAATCCAATCTGCATCAAAAGAGAGTTAATCGGACCTGCATCTGAAAACAGTGTAAAAAACAACATGGAAAATGCAGATGCCATAATCAGATTTGGCAGGTAGATCACGGTCTTAAAAAAACGTGATCCTTTCAATCGCAGGCGTACATCGGAGAACCATGCGCCCAGCAGGAGTGAAAAAAAAGATCTGCGGAATAAAACACATAATCCAGAGGATCATTGTATTTTTAAAATAAATCCACACGTCTCCACTTTTGAATAACTCTCTGTAATTATCTAAACCTACAAATGTCGGTCCAACCTGGTTGAGACCGGACATATAATTTTCGAAAAAACTGTTATAAATTGTGCTGATCAATGGTATCAGCTGAAAAACGACATATACAACAATAAACGGGATCAGAAAATGTAGCCCCATTTGTTGTAACGAACGACCTTTCCTTTACTCTTATTCATATTTCTACCTCCGCGGTATTGGCGGTCGTCCCGCCGGAGCCATAATAGGGGAGAGGTGACTCCGGCTTCAGACCTTATGTGTAACAAAAATTAGTAAGTAAGCTCTGGATATTTCTCGGTAACACCTTTGTAGAATAACTCTAATGCTTCGTCCTTGGTTGCCTTTCCTTCAAAGTAATTCTTCATTGCTTTCTGGAACTCTTCGTTGCAGCCCTGGTCATATGCGGAAATGTTGCTCAGATCCAGTGTCTCAACACCTGCGCAGTACATAGACAGTGGGTTCTGTCCTCCAAGGATCTTGCTGCTATATTCTTTTCCGTCTTTTGCCTTAATCGATCCGTCTGCCAGTCCGTTCATAACGGTATTGTTGTTTACGAAATCATCATCATCTAAAACAATGTCTTTCATGACGTCATCATCGGTTGTCATCTTTAACATAATGTCTTTTACAAGACTTGCATTATCTGTATCCTGTGCTGCGCAGATCCATGTACCGCCCCAGAAGAATCCCTGTGGTCCCTGGGCTGCACCCCATCCGCCGTTGTAACCGATAGATCCTTCGGTATCAGCTGCCATAGAGAAGTTTACAAGCCATGCCGGTCCAAAGTAGCAGAATACTTTTCCGTCCGGATAGAATCCCTTTGACCAGTCATCGGACCACATATCAAAGGTTCCTGCCTCTTTTGCATCTACAAGTTTCTTGGAATCGTCCACCCATTTCATGATATTGTCATCTACCTGTACTTTTCCGTCTTCTACCCACTTGCTTGAGACATTGTTGGAGTATACACGGTATGTATCATTTACAGATGAAATCATCTTGTAACCTTTTGCCTGCATTTTTGCAGCAGTATCATTGAAAGTATCCCAGTCACATACATAATTCTGTACTTCATCCGGATCATCGGTTCCCAGTACATCCTTTGCAGCCTCTCTGTTATAGAAAAGAACACCTGGACATCCCTGCCATGAAACTCCTTTTAACACTCCCTTGGAATCGGTTACGATATCCTTTGTGTACTGGTACTGCTTGGAAAGATCCGCATCGGTAATTCCAAGATCCTTTACCGGTGCTGTGTAATCCGTATCTACATACTTTAATGCGTTGTCCGCTTCTACCAGAAAAATATCAATCTTGTCATCTGCCGGAGCATCCTGCTGATTTAACAGTGCTGCATCCAGGTTGTTCTGATATGCATTGTCATCACTCGGTGTGATGTTCCATACAACATCCACATCTCCGATTTTTCCGTGTGTTGCATCCACTTCCTTGTAATCCGGATAGTGTGCGGTAATACGGCTCTTGAACTCCTCGTTCCAGCAGTAAATATTTAATACCTTTCCATCATCTTTCAGATTTGATGAAGCACTTTCTGTTGCGTTTGACGCATCCCCCTTGGATGTATCTGACGGTGTACCGGAATCACTTCCTTTTCCGCAACCTGCAAGCATTCCTGCTACCATGGCTGCACATAATAATGCACTGACTGCTTTCTTTTTCATAGTAAATTTCCTCCTTTTCTTTTCTGCCTTAAGCATGGTTTTATTATAGAGTTTTCCAATGGGTTCTGATACAAAAATGCTTGCAAATATATCAGATTCATGACATAATCTACAGATATAAACAGGAGGTCTTGCCATGCTGAAAAATCAATGGAGCAAAAAAGAAATCGAAGACAGCGAATACGAAATCCATCATCGTGCACTTTCCGAGGAATATTCCTTTTTTGAAGCCGTAAAAGACGGAAACACCGAAGCAGTCAGTAAAAATTTAAAGGAAGAAGCGTTTACCAATCCCGAAGGCATGGGAATTCTTTCCAAAAATCCCCTGACAAACTTAAAATATCATTTTGTTATTACCGTTGCACTGGTCACACGGTATTGCATTGACGGCGGCATGGAAACAGAGCAGGCCTACCGTCTGAGCGATTTTTACATTATTCACATGGATGCCTGCAGCACCATTCAGGAAATATCAGATCTGCATCATGAGATGGCTCTTGACTTCACCGGAAAAATGCGCCTTCTGCAGAAGAATACCGCATTATCCAAACCGGTTGCACAGTGTATTGATTATATCTATGCCCACATCAGTGCAAGAATCACCGTGGAAGATCTTGCGGTCTGCACCAATTTGTCTGCCAGCTATCTGTCCCGGTTGTTTAAGCAGAACCTCGGTGTGTCGATCAGTGATTATATCCGCGAAAAAAAAATCGAAAAAGCGCAGAATCTTCTACGCTTTTCCGATTTTACCTACATTCAGATTGCAAACTATTTATCATTTTCTTCCCAGAGTCATTTTATCCAGACATTCCAGCACTATGTCGGTATGACCCCAAAACAATACCGCAGTTCCAAGTACAAAAGCACATGGTAAAATTCTGCTATCCCAGAACAATCCGAAGTGTATGGTTTTCTTTTCCTTCAAGTACGGCAAACGGAATGCAGATGCCTGTATTTGTTTCTCCGGCATACCGCTGACCATCCAGCCATACTTCCGTGATCTGGTAATCCCCATATTCTTTCTTTTGTGGATTCTGGTAAACCACTGCGTATGTCTGTCCACGGAATGGGAACTGTGCCGAATAATTGCCACTTTCGTCAAACTGCCGCAACAGAATTTTGGGTTCTAGTACCAGATCTCCCCATTCTCCGCGGAATCCAAAAATCTGTGTAACCATTGTCATCATATACCAGCTGGCTGCCCCGGTCAGATACGGATATTTGCCTTTTCCGTCCGCATCAAAATATTCCGGAATTCCAGGATACATCAGGCTCACCGGTGTGTTCATGGCCTGTTCGAACAAGGTATACAATGCCTTGTATCCTTCCTTTACAAAACCTCTCTGATACAATGCATTTGCATACATCACCGTCATATGAGAAAAAACCGCACCATTTTCTTTTTCGCCATAAGCAAATCCAAACATTCGTCCCAGATCAAATTTTTCTTCCTTAAAATCCGTGTTCAGCCGGTAGCCTCCCACCTCTTTTTTATACAGATACAGGTCTGCACTTTTTGTAATCGCAGCGGTCTGTGCATCATCTGCGACATTTCCCATAACAGAAAATACCTGACCGGTCAGCATCATGCGGACATGATTATCCCTTTTGCCTTCCACCGGTCTGCCGTGATTATCATAATATCCGTTAAACCAGCCATTTCCATTTTCATCCGTTACCCATTCCTGCGTACGGATCAATCCGGTATACCAGTCAGCACGCTCCCGCAGATTCTGCACCAGAGTACTGATATCCACAGAAATCTGTTCTCCAGAAATATTATGCACACACTGACTCACATAATTGTTTAAAACAACATTCCGTTTTTCTGCCGAATCATACGATGTGCGGTCCTGTCTGATCAGAATTTCCATCTCTTTTGCCAATGTAACCTCTTTCTTTCCGCTTGCCGCTTCGTATTTTTCAAGGGTATCTGCCAAATCACGGAGATTTCCGATATACGCACAGGTAAAAGCCACGCTTTCTCCTTTTTCCGCTGCCATATCCAGTGCATCATTCCAATCAGCACCGCGAAGACGCATCATTCCATGTTCTCCCGCCTCGTAGAAAGCGCACAGATTCTGCAAAAGCAGATGTTCTAAAACCGTGCCCTCGTAAATATTGCCATTTACATCTTTCTGGCGCATCCCATATGCCGGTGTCCACTCTGCGTCCCCGGCAGTTCCACGCTTTGCCTGCGGGTCCTTAAAATACGCCACTTTCTGATCCAGAATATCCAGATCTCCCGTCTGGTTCAGATACAATTTTGTGGTAACAAATGGCCAGTACGCATGATCCATCCAGACTCTTGTAATATTGTTGCGGTCTGCAACAAATTCTCCCGGCTTATCCCCGATAATTGTCGCATTGGTCCCGTCAAAACGGACACCCGCAAAGCTGTTTAAAAATCATGGAGCGAACTTCCTTCGGGTCGAGAATCAGAAGGGAGAGACAATCCTGCCACAGATCACGCCAGCCCCTGCCGCCTCTGCCATAATCATGGTACGGCAAAAACGAACATCCGTAGATTCTGCGAAGAACCGGCTGGAAACAGATCCATTTCAGATAACTGTCTTCTTTGGGGTTTCCGGTTTCAAAGGAAATATTGACCAGCCCATTCCAGTAATTTTTTGCCTGTTCAAAGGCAGCATCTGCCTGTTTGGTCGTGCAAAACATTTCTGCTGCCTGTTCTGCCAGCTTCGGATCCTCTGTCATGCCACCAAGCAGAATATAATCGACATGTGCTCCGTGCTGCAAGGGGTAAATCTCCGGAAATGCCCATCGACCCCCCATTCGCTTCTTTTCCATCCACGGTCAACCGGCCGGACAGCCTTTTCCTTTATTTTTAAGTCGCATCCGGTGCCAAAAATAGTTCCGGTTTCTCCAATAAACGATTCCACCGTTGGGAAGAACGATTCCGGTTTTGTTTCCATCTCCCTGACTGCCCATCTCAAAATAAAATCATATGATTTTTCTTGATGTCCGCGTTCATCAAATGACAATACCGGTTTACAGATCACGCCGCGTCCGGTAGTACGAATCCGGTGAAGCAGGGAAGTTACATGGCGGTGATCGCGCAGATTATCCGCGCTTCTGCCGTAAATTGGGATAGCAGAAGTCACGCGCACACACATATCCATATCCGATTTATTGGTAACGCGCACCTGCATCAGTTCTGCCGGTACTCCAAGCGGAGCAAAGATCCGCACGGCTGCCTCGATTTTCTGTTCTTTTAATTCCCGCTTCGTCTCCTGCCACATAAATCCGGCATCGAATGTCACTTCCTCCTCTTTTCCAAGGAAATGTGCATATTCTGCCTGCGCCGAAACTCCGGTCAGTGACACATGTTCCTTCCGGTTGATTGTACACCAGACATTGCGGGTACTTCTGTTATTGTGCAGATTTTCGATGCTCACCGGTTCCAGCAGAAAATGGTTCTGATCCAGCTTACAATCGCCGCCGAAGGTCTGCGTCACGCTGCTTTTGATTCCTTCTTCATTTGCCACCGGAAAATTGAGCTGTGTTTTTTCAACCATATGACGGATTTGAAATTCTCCGTTTTTTCCTGTAAACTGCATATCGTTTTTCATAACTTCTCCCTTCTATGCCATCACAAGGCGTACCTTCGTCTGATCGGTCATTTTTTCTACCGGAATGTAGTTGTCTTCCATCTTTTCCTCATTCACGTACAACGCTTTGCATCCACTCTGTACATGCTCTGGATTTTCTACCACAATATGAAGATGTTTTCCCCGGAAATCCTTCTCAATGGTAAACTGATCCCAGTCCGCCGGAATGGATGGTGCAATACGAAGTCCTCCAAAGTCCGGACGCATGCCAAGGATTCCTTCCACACATCCTACCATTACAGTGGAAGCAGTTCCGGTCAGCCAGTGCACATGGGAACGACCAAAATGCGGGCTGTCTTTTCCTTCCGTAAACTGTCCATAACAGTATGGCTCCAGTTTCCGGATCTCAGCACGATCGTTCTGTGCAGACGGTGCATTTTCCATAAAATAGGTAAATGCCTGATCCCCATGCCCCAGCAATGCTTCTGCCAGAATCAGCCATCCCTGCGACTGGGAAAAGATACCGGCATTTTCTTTTGTACCGGGATTGTAAATCACAGCCAGTGCTCCGTCAAATGCATGCAGATGATATGGTGGATCCATCAGAATCGCTCCATACTCTGTGTTTAACCGCTTTCTTACATTTTCCATGGAAAGTTCTGCCTGCTGCTTTGTTGCCAGTCCACTGATCACAGCCCAGCTCTGTGGATTCAGCCACATATTTGCTTCCGGATCCGTGCATTTTCCAATCACCTCTCCGGCTTCCGTAAATCCACGGATAAAACGATCCTCATTCCAGCAGAGATTGTTAATTAATGTTCCAAGTTTTTTCTGTTCTTCTTCCAGATAATCCATATATGCCTGATCTTCTTTGTATGCGGCAAACTGTTTTAAAATCGTCATTGCATAATAAAACTGCAGTGCAACAAACGAGGACTCTCCATTTTTGCCCAGACGCAGACAGTCATTCCAGTCCGCATAAAGTCCTGCCGGAAGTCCGTGCGGTCCCAGATGATTCACAGAAAACGCAAGTGCTCTCTTCAAGTGCTCGTATACAGTGGCTTCATCTTTATTGGCAAACGGAATCACTTCATCGATAAATGCCAGATTTCCGGACTCCGCAATATATTTATATACCGTTGGAAACAGCCACAGAGCATCATCCGCACGATATGCCGGATGCCCGGTTTCCTGTACATAGGAAGCATCATCCGGCGTATCCTCATGTCCGGCATTGTGTGTAAATTTGACAAGCGGAAGTCCTCCTCCGTTATCCACCTGTGCCGAAAGCATAAACCGGATCTTTTCGAGTGCCATCTCCGGTGCAAGATGAATCACACCCTGAATATCCTGCACGGTATCGCGGTATCCGTAACCGTTTCGCAGACCACAGTAGAAAAACGACGCCGCACGTGACCAGATGAATGTCATAAAACAGTTGTATGCGTTCCAGGTATTGATCATGGTATCAAATTCCCTGCTTGGTGTATGTACCTGAAAATGTTCCAGTTTTTCATGCCAGTAGCCCGTCAGTTCTTTCAGTTCCGTCTCACACTGTGCTGCCACATCTGCATAGCGGTTACAGATTGCTTCTGCTTCCTCATGTTCTTTCATTCCGACAAGAAATGCAATTTCCTTTGTTTCTCCCGGTTTCAGAAGCATCTGAGCTGCCAGTGCTCCGCACCCATTTTCGTTGTAGCACATTTCCCCGGATAATTTTCCGTTTTCCACCCCCACCGGATTATGATATCCGTGATAGCGTCCAAGAAACGATTACTTTATCTCCACAGTAACTGTACCACCGGTGCACCGGTCCAGTGCAAAGAAACGGGAGATTGCAAGCTTGTTAATCCACTTCCTCTCCTTCTTTCACCCAGTCCAGATTACCGTGAATAATATGCCGGATACGGTTTGTCTCAAATACCGTACTCGTGATGAACTGGGAATACTGCAGATTTACCTGATCCTGTTCATAATTATTGTTGTTGGTAAATTCCGCATAACCGGTGATGGTCAGGTTTCTTTCACACGCTGACGCATTGGTCACTTTCAGATGCCAGACCTCATATGTCTGATTCAACGGCACATAATAACATACTTCAGAATGGATTCCACTGTAATCTGCAAGCATCTTTGTGTATGCTGTTCCATGATGACACTCACTTTTATAACTTTCCAGATCTTTTCCTACCGGCTGCCAGGATGCAGACCAGTAGTCTTTGCTCTCATTATCCCGCAGATAAATATAGCGTCCCGGCTGATCAAACTGGTTAAAAATATAACGCAGGATTCTTCCGTTTGCACCAGATCTGGCAAAACTGTATCCTCCTGCATTATTTGAAATCAGCGCACCATACTCGGGTGACCCCAGATAATTCGCCCACGGCGCCGGTGTATCCGGGCGTGTGATTACATACTCTCTTTTCTCATCATCAAAATATCCAAAATTCATGTGAAACCTCCAACCTTTCAATTTTCAAGCCTTTTACCCCATTGTAACGGATTCACAAATTTATGAATATCAGAATCACAGGATTTATACCAGATTCATGACATAAAAAGAGTGCCGGAATTTTCCGACACTCTGTGTTTTTTTTAAATATGAAAATACCCGATTCCTTTTACCAGTTTATCAGAAATCTCCCGCAGCTGCTCGGCACTTACATATACCTGCTGGAACGTTTCTACAACTTCCTGTGTTCCATCGTAGGTTTTTTTCGTGCTTTCCACATTTTCTTCCGCAATTCCGGACAATTCCCCAACTGCCTGAACAACTTCATTTCTGGAATCTTCCAGTCTCTGGGTACTTGCTTTGATCTGTCGGATACTCTGCATGGAATTTCCAATCTCACCCAGCACTTCTTTTACAATATTCTGTGTCTCTGCCATGCTCTCACTCTGGCTGGTAATAATCTGCTGCATACTCTGCATACTTTCCACAGCAAGGGAAGAATCCCTGATCAGCGTTGACGCTATCTGCTCAATTTCCTGGCTCGACTGATCCGATTGCTCTGCAAGTTTTTTAATCTGTCCTGCCACCACAGCAAATCCGCGGCCGCTTTCTCCCGCCCGGGCAGCTTCAATAGAGGCATTCAGGCTCAACAGATTGGTTTCCTCTGCAATGGAGGAAATGATGGTTGTGGCCTGCTGGATCTTCTGTACAGAATCGTTTGTCCGGTTGGTCTGCTGCTGAACCTGTGACAGCATCTGCTCCACCTGTTCATTGATCCCACAGAGTTTTTCCAGCGTTGCGGAAGCATTTTCGCTGGAGGAATGCATAAATGTGGCATTTTGATCCAGATTTTGTACCTCTGCTGTAGTTTCCGTGATATTCTCGCCCATAATTTTCATATGATCCGAAGTATTTCTCGAATTTTTCGCCTGCTCACTGGAATTATCCACTACAAGGCTGACCGCCTGCTGTACCTGTGACATTGTACCATTGGTATTGTCCGCCGCCGTACCCAGAATCTGTGACGTTGAAAGCAGCTGTGTGGCATTTGCCGAGATATCCCGGATAACAGATTTCATGGCATCCCTCAGCGTCATGGTTCCACGGGACAGATCCCCGATCTCATCCTTACGTTTTAAGAGTTTTTCATCTACCCACACATTCAAATCTCCATCTGCAAGTTTTCCAACAACAGCCACACTTGTTTTTGATATTTTTACTGATCGAAGCTGCCATACGCATTGCCACAACGATACATAAAAACATCACTGCAAGCATGGCAGACATAATCATCCCAAGAATTTTATTCACCACGGCATCTTTTTTCGCCTTGTTGGTACCGACAAAGACCATGCCTACGACTTCATCCGAACTTCCATTCTGGTATACCGGAGTAAAATATCCATAGTTGCGCGTCCCATCCAGTGAAACGTTTTTACTAAAATACGACTTTTTCCCTTTGAGAACCTGGCTGACCACACGCTCCCCCGCTTTGGAGCCGAGAATACGATCGCCGTTTTTATCCAGTGCCGAGGTCATGATTCTTTGATCTCCGTAAAAAAAGGTCACATCCATTCCGGTATTTTCTTTGATCCGGTCCACCAGATTTTCCGATTTGGATATGTTGTAGCTTCCCTTCCAGATATCGCCATTGGTACTTTCCAGATAATCCCCGGTATTCTGGTCATAGGCGGCAAGGGTGGCTGCCGCGGTACCTTTTAATGCATCCTGTACCTCATCCATCAGGGAGCTTTTAACCATCGTAAGCATAAAAAGCAGGGTAATTACCCCTAATACCAGCACCGGTCCTATGCTGGTTGCAAGAATTTTCTTTCGTATACTCATATATGCCCCCTATTCTACCACTTCAACGGTTTTAAAATACCAGTTGATTCCACCTGTAATTGTGGCATCATCCAGCGTCTTTCCTTCTTCACCAACTGTTTCTCCGGTATTTGTTTCAATCACACCGTCAAACACACCGTTTTTTCCGGATAAAATATCTTCTTTTGCAGTATCCACAGCCTCCTGTGTTCCATCCGTGCAAAAATCAGCAAGTGACGTAATCCCTACCAGATTTTCATTCATACCGCCATAATAATTGCTTCCATCCCAGGTACCGTCAATCACGCTCTGCACCGCTGCTGTATAATAAGCACCCCAGTTCCAGATCACACTGCACAGGCATGCATCCGGAGCATTTTTGCTCATATCAGAATTGTACCCGATACCATACACCCCTTTTTCCTGTGCCATTGTCTGTGGGTATTCTGTATCACAGTGCTGCGTGACCACATCACAGCCCATATTTAACAGGGTTTCTGCTGCTGCCTTCTCCGCATCCGGGTCAAACCAGCTGTTCGTGACTTTTACATAGATTTTTGCTTCTGGTTTCACGGAATACACCCCAAGTGCAAAGGCATCAATACCTCCTGTCACTTCGGAATTGGAGGAATCCATCGCTGCCACATATCCCAGCTTATTGGTTTTGGTATTCATTCCCGCTACGATTCCGCTTAAATATCTTGCCTGATAGATCCGCCCGAAATAGTTTACAAAATTCTTCCCGTTGCTTTTGTATCCTGTTCCATGTGCAAAATATATATCCGGATATTTTTCCGCCATCTCCTCCGTGGCATCCATATATCCCCAGCTGGTGGTAAAAATAATATTGCATCCATCATCCACACACTCCTGAATCGCTTTTTCGGTTGCCTCTTTATCCGAATCATCAACATTTATTTTTCTGTCAATCTGTTCATCTGATAATCCAAGATTCTGCTGCATTGCCTGAATGCCGAGATCATGTGTATAGGTATATCCACTGCCTTCTGCCGGATCCGATAAGTGCAAAACCCCTACCTTGATCTTGTCCTTTGAAATCCCTCCGCTTTCCGTTCCCGTTGTTTTGGTGGAAGCCTCCTGTGTGCTTCCCTCATTCGTTGCATAATCATCGACCTGTCCGGCTGCCCCGCATCCTGCAAGCAAGATACCGGTAAGTGCCATGGCAAGCAGTCTTCGCCCTTTCCATTTCATAGCGTTCCTCCTTCGCACATTATATCCATTTTCTCCCCTGTAACCTCATAATATTTATTATATCCAATTCACCCCCATTCTTCCAGTAAAATTTTAAAAACACCGTGCCCGTTCCCGTGTTCCCGGCACAATAAAAAGTGGGAACCGAAACATACGGTTCCCACTAAAGGAGGAGTTAAAATATTTTTATGATAATTTCCAGATTTCTTTGTTGTACTGGTCGATGGTTCTGTCAGAGGAGAAGAAACCTGCCTTGCTGATATTGATCAGCGCTTTCTTTGCCCAATCCTTACGATCGGTATATGCTGCATATGCTTTCTCTCTGGTTGCAATGTAATCCTCGAAATCCGGGAATGTCATAAACCAGTCTTTGTTTAACAGCTCATTGTACAGACGCTCTAAGTTCTCGCTGCATCCAACTGCCTTTACCGTATCGCTTACGATGAAATCTACGGCCTTCTTTAACTCAGAATCCTTCTCATAGTAGCTTCTGGAGTTGTAATCGCCTCTGTCATAACGGTCGATAACGGTCTGGGAATCCTCACCAAAGGTAAAGATGTTCTCGTTTCCAACAAGCTCTGCGATCTCTACGTTTGCACCGTCCATGGTTCCAAGTGTCAGTGCACCGTTTAACATAAACTTCATGTTACCGGTTCCGGATGCTTCCTTGGATGCAAGGGAAATCTGCTCGGAGATATCACATGCAGGAATCATCTTCTCAGCCATGGTTACGTTGTAGTTTTCTACCATAAATACCTTTAAGTATGGACTTACTTCCGGATCATTGTTGATGATCTGCTGTAAACAGAGGATCAGATGAATGATATCCTTTGCGATAATGTAAGCCGGTGCTGCCTTTGCTCCGAAGAATACGGTGATCGGAGTTGCAGGCTTCTTGCCTTCCTTGATTTCGAAATACTTGTGGATGACATAGAGTGCATTCATCTGCTGTCTCTTGTACTCATGCAGTCTCTTTACCTGAATATCATAGATGGAATTTTCATCAATATCAAATCCCTGTTTCATCTTCAGGTAATTCTTCAGATCTGCCTTCTTTCCGGCCTTTACTGCAAGGAGACGGTCGAGAACGGCATCATCGTTTACGAAATTGCCAAGTTTCTCCAGCTCATTGGCATCCTTCTTCCAGCCATCGCCGATCAGGTCAGTAATCATTGCGGAAAGTTCCGGGTTGCAGGACATGAGCCAGCGGCGGAATGTGATTCCGTTTGTCTTATTGTTAAACTTCTCCGGATAGAGCTTGTAGAAGTTATTTAACTCACTGTTCTTTAAGATCTCTGTGTGCAGATATGCAACACCGTTAACACTGTATCCGTAGTGGATATCCATATGTGCCATGTGTACCAGACCGTCTTTGATAATATAGGTGCTTTCATCGGAAACTTTTGCACGTACACGGTTGTCCAGCTCACGGATAATTGGCATAAGCTGTGGAACTGCCTTATCCAGGAAACCGATTGGCCATTTCTCAAGTGCCTCTGCAAGAATCGTATGGTTGGTGTATGCACATACCTTAGATACGATGGAAACTGCCTCATCCATCAGGATGCCTCTCTCCTGTAACAGACGGATCAGCTCCGGAATTACCATGGATGGATGGGTATCATTGATCTGAACGGTTGCATAATCTGCCAGGTCATGTAAGTTTGATCCCTTCGCTACTGCCTCGTCAAGAATCAGTCTTGCAGCGTTGCTTACCATGAAATACTGCTGATATACACGCAGAAGACGTCCCTTATCATCGGAATCGTCCGGATACAGGAATAAGGTCAGATTCTTTGCAATGTCATCTTTGTTAAAATCAATGGTATCTCCGACAATGCTCTCATCCACCGTTTCAATATCGAACAGACGAAGCTTTGTCGTACGGTTGTTGTATCCAACAACATCAATGTTATATAATCTGGACTGTACGGTAAATCCGCCGAACTGTACCGGATAGGTGATATCGGTCTTTGTCAGCCAGCTGTCCGGTGTGATCCATGGGTTTGGAGTCTCTTTCTGCAGATTGTGATCAAATACCTGTTTGAACAATCCGTAGTGATAATTTAATCCAACACCGTCACCGTTTAATCCAAGTGTTGCGATGGAATCTACGAAACATGCTGCCAGACGTCCAAGTCCGCCATTTCCGAGTGAAGGCTCAAGTTCGATCTCCTCGATCTCACCGATATTTTTTCCGGATGCTTCAAGTTCGGATTTTACACTGTCATAAATGCCAAGGTTGATCAGGTTGTTGGACAAAAGCTTTCCGATCAAAAACTCTGCAGAGATGTAGTACAGCTTCTTTTTTCCCTCATTGCTGACCTTGTCCTCTGCCATCTGCTTTGTCATGTCAAGAAGTGCATAATAAATTTCTTCATTGGAACACTTCTCAATGGTCTTGTTATACTTCATGGATACTGCTTTTGCTAAAGTCATGTATTTTCCCTCCCACAAGATTTCGTGTTGTTTTGATGTTCTTAGTATATGATTTTTTCCTGCTGATTTCTTGTCGTATTCAAGCAAAAACTGATACTATTCTATCATTTTTCATATTCAAATAACCCCCAGCTGTTAAATTCCACCAATTTCGTGCCACCTGTCTTGGTACATTTCCACAGTGCCTTCATATCCTGTGTTTTCGCCTGTTTCATGCGTTTTCTGTCGTTTTTGTTCTTTACAGTCATAGGACAATTCTGCTAAAATAAAGATATGAATATACTTGAATATGAAAATTATCACGAAACCATCACACATGGGGATATCATCTTCCCTTATAATACATATCTATGCTCGATCCCACTGGATTTTCCGCGTGTACCGCTGCACTGGCACGATGAACTGGAACTGATCTACATCAAAAAGGGGATGGGACGCATTACGGTAGATTTCCGGGAATACAAAGTAAAAGGTCCGACCCTGGCTCTTATTCTTCCGGGACAGCTCCACTCCATTGACCAGCTGGAAGATGCCTTCATGGAATATGAAAATATCATCTTTAATCCGAGTATGCTGATTCCACGGCAGAACGATGTGACTGCCACCGATTTTCTTCTTCCTCTTATGAGCGGAAAAGTCACGGTTCCAACCATCTTCACCCCTGTCTATCCTTATTACACAGATGTCATCATGCCAATTGATGCCTGTGACGAAATCAGCAAGACCAAACCACAAGGCTATGAACTGTACATCAAAAGTCAGTTGTACCAGTTTTTCTTTATTTTAGACAACCGCTGCCGGAACTTAACGACAGGCAGTAACCGCAAAACGCTTGATAAAATGAAAATTGTTTTAAAATACATTGAAAATAATTACATGCAAAAAATAACGATTGCCGACATCGCGGCAACCGTTGATTTTTCCGAATCTCATTTTATGCGGTATTTCAAAGAAACTATGGGAACGTCTTTCGTGGACTATCTGCGGGACTACCGCCTGACAATCGCCTCGCGTCTGCTGACAACTTCCGACTCCTCCATTCTGGATATTGCGGCGGAATCCGGTTTTGAAAATCTTTCCTATTTTAACCGGGTGTTCAAACAAAAATACAGCATGACACCGCGCCAGTTCCGAAAAGAAAGCCAGTAATTTTTCCGGCATAGCCGGTGAAAACCACACTAAAAAAACAAAGAAAAAAACGCAGCAAAAAGAAATCCCGCCACTACATCACTGATAAAGTGCACTCCGGAAACTACCCGGATCCATGCAATAGCAACTGTCATAAGCAAAAATACAATCCCCACAGCCGGGCACACAAACCAGAACGTAAACGCAATCACTGCCGCGGAAAACACATGCCGGCTCGGCCAGGAATGTCCTTTCGTATCTTTTGGAATCACAGATGGCAGTTCAAATATTTCATACGGCCGTTTCCGGTTGATCCAGGCCCGCACAACCGTCACAATAATAAATCCGTCCAGCGGCACACAGATGGCTTTATATAGCCGCATATCCTTCTGCCACAGCAGCCACAGAAGCAGGCATGGATATGCCACAAAAATCACAACCGTCAATATTTTATTTGCTCTATGTAACGCCCGCGCACGTTTCGGGTCATCCCGAAACGGCTGGGTCATTTTAACGTAAGTTTCTTTTTTCATAGGTAATCCTGTCTAACGTCCGGTATTGGTCTTACCGCCATTGTTTGTGTCTGCATCCGGATCTACCGCGTCAATTGCATCATCCACGCCATCTGCCACAGCATCACCGGCATCTTTCACACCATCCACGACATCTTTTCCCATATCCCCGATATCTTTTCCGACATTGCCATCGTTTTTGGAATTTCCGGCATCCGTATTATTGTCTGTTGTACCATTTCCAGTCGTATTGTCCGTTCCCGGAATGTTTTCCTGTGTAGTAACCTGTGTATTGGAAGTATCGTTTACACCATTGTTCGTTCCGTCATCATTTGCTGTACCACAGGCTGCAAACAGACAGATCCCTGCTGCGAGCATTCCGCTCATCATCAGAACTTTTAATTTTTTCATCACACATATCTCCTTTTATTTGATCTACAGAGCTAGTGTGTGCAAAATTCCCATTTATTATACAACAGAATTTTCCAGATTTGCTAGTGCTTTTTCATCTTTGGCTGGCAGAGCAGGGAGGCAATATAAGAAAAAACGAGTGCTGCGGAAAGCCCTGCCGCACAGTTTTTAAAGCCGCCCAGAAAAATACCGATAAATCCTTTCTTGTCCACCATCTCTTTGACACCCTTCCAGAGATTGTTTCCAAATCCCAGAAGCGGCACATTCGCGCCCGCCTGCGCCCATTTGGAAAACGGCTCATAGATCCCCACAAATCCAAGGATGGCCCCAAGGCAGACCAAAAGAACCATGATACGTCCCGGAAGCATTTTTGTTTTTTCCATCAGGATCTGTGACAGTGCACAGATCATTCCCCCTGTTACAAATGCAATTACATACTGCATATCCTTATCCCTCCTTTTTTGCGGATGAAATACAGCTTTCCAGCACAACACCGTGTGCAATCCCCGGTATTGTCTGTCCTTCATTGAAACTGACCGTAGAAAGCAGTGCTCCTGTCGGCACAAAGAGTATTCTTTTCAATTCCCCGCTTGCCAGTTTTGGCAGAAAATGCGCACTCAGCACCGAGGCTGCACATCCGCATCCCGATCCTCCGGAACCGGTTCCCTGTGTCTGTGAATCAAAAATTAACATGCCACAGTCCTCATGCTGCTTGCGGATATCCATGCCTTTTTTCAGCAGCAGATCAAACAGAATCTGCTGACCGACTTCTCCCAGGTCTCCCGTGATAATCCGGTCATAATCTTCGGGTTTTCGTTTAAAATCCGTAAGATTCTGTGCAATCAGCTCAGCGGCAGCCGGTGCCATCACGGCTCCCATATTCATGGAATCCTTGATTCCGTAATCTACAATCTTTCCGGTTGTGACTCCAGCCACCTTTGCCAGCGGCTGCTTCGCATCCTTTGACAGAATAAATGCACCGCCTCCGGTCACTGTCCATGTGGCACTTACCGGACGCTCGATTTGTCGTATTTCCACGCGGAAAACGGAAACGTGTTTTTCCGTCACTGGCAAATAGGCTCGAAGTGACTGCAGCCACGCGATCCGCATATCCGGCCGCT
>ENA-OQNM01000280-OQNM01000280.1-human-gut-metagenome-genome-assembly--contig:-NODE-280-length-19168-cov-4.065910_pt1 | contig 19168 bp, 13 predicted proteins | sample MGYA00242632_ERZ504886 | MGnify/ENA primary metagenome ERZ504886 (study PRJEB26092, sample SAMD00036424) | human gut metagenome | host: Homo sapiens | study: EMG produced TPA metagenomics assembly of... | reverse complement strand
TCATGCTGGCTTTTGGTCTCAAGTGCACATTACGTGAAACCCAACGGCTACTTCGTCTTGCAGGCGTTTCCGAACTGTGGTGCAAACAGCGACGCGACGCGATTATCATCTGGTGTATACGCAATGGATTCGACCGCATTGCCACGGACGACGAGTTGTATCGTATGGGAGAGGCGACGTTGCTACCGGCCGATTGACGACATTCGGCCCAACAACACTCACCAGTGAGACGCAAGTAAGAGGGCATCAAGGAGAGACATGGACGATAAGCAGGCGATGCATGCGATGAGCATCGACGATGCGTACCATGTCGAGCGTACGCTCGCTCGCGGACCTTCCGGCGTCACCGAACTGGTGAGCATTGACGGCAACGGCCCGTTCGTACGCAAGAAGATTCCCTCTCCCCTAGCGCAACGCAATGTGTGGGCGGCGCTCAGCGCCTGCCAGAGTAATCGTCTGCCGCGTGTGGAAGCGACGTACGAGCTGCCCGACCGGTTCGTCATCGTCTACGATTACGTGCCGGGCAGCACGCTTGCGCAAATTGCGGAGGAAAACGGGCGGCTTGCACCGAATGTGGCCGTGCAGCTTATCGACCAAATTTGCGAAGCCGTGCAGGAGCTTCACCAGCACGGCGTTATCCACCGCGACATCACGCCGGCCAACGTCATCGTGGCCCAGGATGGCGCGCATCTCATCGATTTCGGCATCGCGCGCATCCGGTCAGAGGCAAGCAACCGTTCACGGGATACCACGGCGCTTGGCACCTACGGATTCGCCTCGCCTGAGCAATATGGCTTTGCCAAAACCGACGCGCGTTCCGACGTATTCTCGCTGGGCCGGCTACTCGGATTCATGCTGACCGGCGTATATCCCGATGCCAGCGACTACGAGCAGCGACTTGCCGATGATGCCGCAGTACCGGCTCGACTACGCGCCGTCATCGGCTATGCGTGCGCATTCGAGCCCAGCAAACGGCCACAGAGCGTCCAAGAGTTTCGCCAGGCGCTGTTCTCCCAGTCCAATCCGCCCATACCGAACGCATCATCGGCAAATCCGCCATCAACGAGAACAACGAACGGCAGCGCGTCGGCGTCTCGACTATTCCGGCGTCTGCACTTGAGCAAACGCGCCATCGTGCTGTGGTCCATTGCCGGAGCGGCACTGATAATCGCCGCCATTGCGGGAGGCATTGTGTTGGCAGGCCAACTTGGCATTATCGGGTCGGCAACATCACCCGATTCCTCGACACAATCCAGCAGCCAATCAACCGATAAGGCCGATGGCGGGCACTCCTCGAACGGGTCAGGAACCGACAATGCCAATGGCACGGGCGGAGTAGGCGGCACTGACGGCGCTGATGGAGACAATCAAGACACCGTCACCGACAATCCTCTGAAAATAGTGGAATCCGGCTGGTCGGCGGACCAGCAAGGGTATGTCCACTACGCTTTCGCCCTGCGCAACACCAGTAAGACCCAGCAGGTGCAGTATCCGCAGATTACCATTACGGGGCGGGCCAAAGACGGTTCCATCGTGTTCTCGCAGACGCAAGCACTGAATATGGCATTCCCGAATCAGACTGTATATGACGCCGGTCAAGCAGGCGAAGGCACCGCCCCAGAAACGGTTGATTTTACTGTGCTCAATCCGGATACATACAACGTCGCCAAGGCTCAGGGAACCGCCGCCTTCCCCATCAGTGGAATATCCAAAATAGACAACAGGGACGGCGGCACGACGTTCAATGGCGAGGTCCACGCCGTGGCAGATGGATTCAAGCCATCCGATGGGCAGCAAATCAAGATTTCCCTAGTACTGCGCAACGCACAGAACGCAATCATCTATGGAGATATCACATTCGTGGATTGGCCGGGCAATGGCCGATCCGCACCATTCTCGATCACCGTTTACGATCTGCCGAAGTATGCATCTTACGATCTGTATGCGCAAATCTGGTAGTTGACTTTGCGCCTGCGAGGTGGCTGTCAGGCGACTGTCAGGCTTGTGTCCGAGTCACCTGTGCACTGGTGTTGTGGCGCGCCTGGCCGAACAGATAGATGCCGATGGGCAGAGTCAGCACACCGCCGATGATGAACACCAGCGAAATCGGGATCACGTCGGCCAACGGCGCGAAGATCAACATACCCAGCGGCATGCTGAGTGTGCTCATGGTGGTGTCAAGGCCGAATACACGGCCCACCATCTTCTCATCGGCCTCGGTCTGGATGATGGTGCGCATCGGGCCCATGCAGATGGCCGAAGCCAAACCGTTCACCACATCAATCAGCAAATACGCCAGCAGATTGTGAACCACGCCAAGACCAACGACGGAGACGCCCACCAGAGTGATGCCGAAGGCGACCACGCGCATGTTGTTGCGGATGAGCTTGGCACCGATGGTAGACATCAGCGCGCCGCCGAGCAGCATACCGATGCTCCATCCCAGCTCGTTGGCGGCGAGTTTATCGGAGGCGGTGGTCAGGTTGATGAATCCGAGATTCAAATCGATGCCCTCATATTCGCGGGTCATGAGCAACAGCGTAAGGTTCATCGGCGCCACGGCCACGAAGCACACCAAGGTGTCACCGAGCACCACGTTGCGCAGGTTCGCCCGGTGCCATGTGTAGCTGAAGCCATCTTTCAAGTCAGCAAACACACGACGGACGCCGGCAATCAGCGAACGATCAGCATTGGCATCCGACATCGGTTCGAGTGCGGGTTGCCCGCTATTCTCCGCTTCAGCCATACGCCTCGCAACATGTTCCGCGCTCTTCTTCGGCGCTTTGATCAACGCCACAAAGCCGACGCCGATAATGGCCGTGGTCACATCGACTAACAGAATCGACCACAGCGGCACTGTGTTGATAAGCACAGCAGCCACCGCAGGTGCCACAATCATATTTGCCGAATTAATCACGCCGTATATTGAGTTGACGCGCAATAGTTTGCCCGAGGGAACAACATCCGGTATGAACGACTGCACAGCGGGCATCTGCACACCGCCGCCCGCCGAACGAATGAACAGCACCACGAAAATCATGGTCAGACTCACCCATCCCATCGCGAAGCTCAGCGACAGCACGACGGTGACCACAGCAATCACCATATCCGGCAGCATAATCAGCAACTTGCGACTGTGACGGTCGGCCCAGGAGCCGCCGAAAATCGAGACGATCGCCTGCGGCACCACGCCAAACAACGTGGCCAGCAGCATACCCATGCCGCTGTTCGTCTGCAGCACGATCCACCACCAGATGGCATATTGCACGATGTTGGAGCCCAGCAGTGAGAACGCCTGGCCAGTGAGTAGAAGAACTACACGGCGGATCCACGCACGCTCGGATTCCTCATTGGCCACTGCTGCGGCATAGGCGGCACCGGGTTTGTTCGCGCTATGGACCGCTGCGCGCGCATTCGCATTGTCATCGCCGGAAACCTCGGGTGTTTCGCGCACAGTTGGTTCAGTTGTTGTACTACTAGAAGACATACGAGTGTTCTCAATTCTTCAATTCCACTACAAAGGTCACATCACGGCATACGCACGCCGACGCGCGTATGCGTGCACGACTCCAGCAACGAGCCGTACCCGCCGTTAGATGGCAGGCTTCAGTATCGTGACGCCATGCGTTAGCGTCACCATGCAACGATAGGAACACACTATTCAATAGTATAATCATGAAGGCGTGACGTTGCCCTTGCGCAGGTGCCGTAAGACTCCGCGGACAAAGCAATGAGGCTTCCCCCGCGAGAAGGGAAGCCTCATATTCCATTCATTCTATTCAGCGATGATGGCGCCTAATCACCGATCATCCTTTGGGAACAGCGCATCGAAGGCATGTTCCATCACGGACTTACGGCGGATCACACCGACGAGTCTGCCATCACCATCCACCACCGGCAGTTTCTTGAACTGCTTCTTGGCGAGGATTCGGGCCACCTCTCCAACATGCTGGTCGGGCGTGGCGGCAACGACCTTACGCGTGGCGATGTCCATCACCTTCTTGCCGGAGAGCGCCTGCACCTTGGAGGCCACGGTTTCGTCGTCGAACACCACCATCGTCGAACCGGTGCCGGTGGAAACCGTACGGGATTCATAGGTGGCAATCGATTTCATGACATCGCCGTCGCTGACGAAGCCGACGAGCCTGCCATCGCCGTTCACCACGGGAAGGCTGGAGACGTTGAGGCGGATGAACTCGCGCACCACATGCGTGATGTCATCGCTGTCCAGGCAGCTGTAGGGCTGATCGTCCATGATTCCGCCGATGGACTGTTCCTGGGTCTGCTTGAACAGGGAGGCGGCGGGGGCCACGTATGCGCCGGCGTAGTGATGCTCGGCGGGCTGGCCTTCAGTGGTTTCGACCGCGACCTCGGCGGAAGCTTGCGCCTCGTAGGCCTTGGCGTTACGTGCGGCCTTCTCCTTGGCACGGCTGGCGACGGTGAAGATGCAGATGATCAGGGCGACCAGCGAGATGGCGGCGCACAGCAGGTAGGAGAACGCGATGCCGCTGGCCGTGGCGGACTTCACACCCTGGGACATGTGCGAGGCGGTCACGGATGTTTCTGCGGTGACCAGAAGCGAGGTCGCAATGGCTGCCGCGATCTGGCGGCCGGTGTTGGCGATGGCGTTGCCATGGGCGATCATGTCGTTCGGCAAAGCGTTGACGCCCCAAGTGTTGATCGGCATGTTGGCGATAGCCTGACCGGATGCCTGCAATGCGCAGAACACGGCGACAAACAGCACTGATGTCCTGGTGTTGATGGTGCCGAGAAGACCAAGAGAGATGGTCATGAGCGCAAGGCCGCCGATGCCCACGCCGCGCGGGCCGAATTTGTCGAATGCGGCACCGGCGACCGGACTCAGGATGATGCCGACCGCCGCGGCGGGCAGCATGACCATGCCGGTGACGGTGGCGGATTGGCCGAGCACATTCTGGATGAAGATAGGCAACGTCACGTTGGTTGCGGCGACTGCGGCGTTGATCAGAGTGACCAGAATCGCGGAGTTGCGGAAGTTGCGGGTGGCAAGGGTGTCAACGCGCAACAATGGCTCATCGAGCTTGACTTGCTTGTATACGAATGCGACGAAGGCCACAAGACCAACGACGATTGAGGTAATGACGACCGGACTGGCCCATCCCATCGTGGAAGCGGACGAGAAGCCATAGAGCAGGCCACCGAACGCGATGGTCGAAAGGATCACGGACAGGATGTTGAGCTTTGGGTTCTTCAACTCGCTGACGTTCTTGAGCATCATCGTGCCTCCGACAAGGATGACCAGTGCCACGACTGCGATGCCAATGAACATCGGGCGCCATCCGAAACTGTCAATCACCAGACCACCGACAACCGGGCCGATAGCCGGGCCGGCGGCCATGACGATACCGGCCATGCCCATGGCGGTGCCGCGCTTATCCGGCGGATAGACGAGCATCGGCACTACGGCGACCAATGGCAACAGCACGCCGGAGCCGGCGGATTGCAGTATGCGTCCGACGAGCAACAGCATGAAATTCGGCGCGACGGCACACAGCAGTGTGCCGACCATGAAAGTGGCAAGAGCTCCGGCGAAGAGCTTTCGGGTGGAGAATTTATCAATCAGATAGCCTGAAATCGGCACCATGATGCCCGAGACCAGCATGTAGACGCTGGTCACCCACTGCACGGTGCCGGTGGTGATATTGAAATCACGCATCAGTGCCGGCAAGGCCGGTGACATGACGGTCTGGTTGAGCAGCGCGATGAACGAGCCGACGACGATCACGCCCACGATGATGAATCGGGTGTGCGGATCAATAGGCTTTGCGGAACTGGCGGCGGACCCGAGTTCCGCGGTTTTCTGTGAGGTCACAGCATTTCCTTCTGTTGGTAACGGCATGTGTGGGCGATCCGGCCCCATGCTTGTGTCAAGACGCGAGGACACCGATGAGTCCGGGTAAAGGAAAAGCCGCCATCCGTTCCGCATTCATATACGGCAAACGATTCGCGGCTTTGCGTAAGTTGATGGCTATGGTGAGCGATTCATGCGACGTCGACTGCGGATGGGCCATCGGTACATCCCGGCATAAGACGTGTCCCCGCTACACCAGCATCGAGAATAGGGCCATTTGTGGATTGGCAAACAGAACATTGCCGACGAACGATCCACGGCAGGCGCGTGCGATGAACATCGCGTAGCGATACAGGTTCATGGCATCTCCTTGATGGGTTTTCGTACGGCAGGTATCGAGAAGCCTATCATCATTCAAATCGACGGTGAAACCCACGCATGCTCAACAATACACAAAATCTTCACAAGAGGATTGGGCTTACGCATACGCTCCGCCTGAATAACGGTCCGGGGATGAATCAGAGGCGAGCTAAGGGTTGCGTCTCGTGTTTCCGTCATGATGTCTGGCAAAATAGTGAAGCTGAACATGCGAGGCATCGACCGGAATCGGAAAGGGACTAATCATGCGAGTTCTCGGCAATATCCTGTGGATCATTCTTGGTGGATTGGCCATCGCAATCGGATGGGCATTGGTGGGACTGATTCTGTGCATCTCCATCATCGGCATCCCGTTCGGCATTCAAGCGTTCAAGATGGCGGGACTCACCCTGACGCCGTTTGGCAAAACCGTGCAATACGGCGGCGGAGTCGGCTCTGCCTTGGCCAACATCCTGTGGGTGGTGCTGGTCGGCTGGTGGATGGCGTTCGGTTATCTGGGAGCCGGCGTACTCAACTGCATCTCCATCATCGGTATTCCGTTCGGATTGCAATCGTTCAAGATGGCCAAGCTTGCGCTCTGGCCGTTCGGCGCGGAAATCGTCAACCTGTAGATTCCAAATACTACAAAGCCGCCAAAGCAACCCTTGACGAGGCGGTCACCGACGTCAACAATTGGATTGACCAGCAAGCCGCCAAGGCCGAATAATAAAACACACATTATGCTGCTGCTGCAGCAAGCCAGTCCTTGCAGAACAATGTCATGGCAAAGGCCTGAGAAGACGACTTCTCAGGCCTTATCCGTGCCGCTCATCAGTCGCTTGTAGCGACAGCTCCCCTCAAAGAGGGGAGCCAGAGAAACACTTACTTCGAGATGTTGAACTTGAACTCCACAATATCTCCGTCGGCCATGACGTAGTCGCGACCCTCCTGACGGAGCTTGCCTTCCTCCTTGATCTTCGTCATGGAGCCTTCGGCGGCCACGAAATCGTCGTAGGAGACGATGTCGGCCTTGATGAAGCCTTTTTCGAAGTCGGTGTGGATCACGCCGGCGGCCTGCGGGGCGGTGTAACCCTTGTGGATCTGCCATGCGCGCACTTCCTTCTCACCTGCTGTGAGGAAGGTGGACAGACCGAGCGTGTCGTAGCCGACACGCGCCAACTGATCCAATCCGGACTCCTCAAGACCGGCGTCCGCAAGCATCTCGCGGGCGTCAGCCTCGTCGAGTTCGGTCAGGTCGGCTTCGAACTGCGCGTTGAGGAAAATGGCCGGAGCCGGAGCCACGGATGCGGCGAGCTTGGCCTGCATGTCTTTGTTCTGCAGTTCGGCATCGTCCACGTTGAACACGTAGATGAACGGCTTGGCGCTCATCAAGTGCAGATCGTAGACGGAATCCTTGTCGAAACGGCCTTCGCGAGCCGCCTTATCAATGGTTTCGCCGGCTTCGAGAATGGTCTTCGCCTGTTTGACGGCCTCCATGTAGGCCGGTTCGATCTTCTTGCCGCGCAAATCCTTCTCCAGCTTCGGCAGCGCGTTCTCGATGGTCTGCAGATCGGCGAGGATCAGCTCGGTGTTGATGGTTTCAATGTCGTCGGACGGATCGACCTTGCCGTTGACGTGCACGATATCATCGTCTTCGAAGGCGCGCACGACCTCGCAGATCGCATCGGCCTCACGGATGTTGGCGAGGAACTTGTTGCCCAGGCCTTCGCCTTCCGAAGCGCCCTTGACGATGCCTGCGATGTCGACGAAGGTGACGGTGGCCGGCACGATCTTCTCCGTGTGCACGAGCTTGGCAAGCACCGGCAGACGGTTGTCCGGCAGCGGCACGATGCCGGTGTTCGGTTCGATGGTGGCGAACGGATAGTTTTCCGCCAGCACGTTGTTACGGGTCAATGCGTTGAACATGGTGGACTTGCCGACGTTCGGCAGTCCGACGATTCCGATAGTAAGAGACATGGTTCCCTAGCTTAGTATTAGGCTTCGATGGCGTCGACTGCTTTGATAACGGCACCACGGAACGCGCTTTCCTCCAACGATGCGACACCCCTGATGGTGGTGCCTCCCGGAGAGCAGACAGCGTCTTTCATGGCACCCGGATGCGTTTCGTTGGCCAAATAGAGCGCGCCCACGCCTTCCACCATTTTGGCAGCCAGACGATACGCGGTAGCACGCTGCAATCCATATTTCACACCGGCATCGCCCAATGCTTCGATGTACATGTCGGTGAAGGCCGGCGCGCAGCCGGCGATGCACATGCCGATGCCCATGTGTGCGGTGTCCACGCGTTCAATCAGGCTGATTGACGAAAACAGGCTTTCGAAGGTTTCCGTCTGTTCCTGCGTGAGCGTGTTGTCGATTTCCGTGACCAGCACGCCTTTGCCGACAGCCATCGGCGTGTTCGGTAATGGTGCATTGGATGTGTGCCTGCTCGAAAGACGTTCGAACAGGTCGCGGAATTTGTTCAGATCCCAGCCTGCCGCAATGGACACGACGATGGTGTTCTCTTGCGCCAGCTGATCAATGATCGGTGCGATCACGGTTTCGATCTGATACGGTTTGATGGCGATGACGACCATGTCAGCTGCTTCGGCGACTTGCGCGGCGGTACGCACCGCTTTTGCGCCGAGTTTGGCGGCGTTGCGTTCCAGCTTGTCGTAATGCGCGGCACAGGCCACGATGTCGCCGCCATTGACGACGCCAGCGTTGACTAGGCCTTCGGCGATCGCCTGTGCCATATTGCCGTATCCGATGAATCCGATGGTTGGATTGGCCATGTTTCTTTCCTTTGCTATCGATACTCGTCGTTGCCGAACAATCGTCAGAACAACTCCGCCAAATCTCCGCGGTTCAACGCCTCGGTAAACAGATGTCTGAACACGGTGGAACCATGCACGCCGTCATGTTCAAACTCGTTGGTAGTCCAATAATGTGAACGACCGACGCGAGACAGCGTGTCGAGCTGCAATCCAGAATCGACGTACATGTCGTCAAAATAGACGGCGGCCTGCAGCGGAACCTCGTTGCGAGCCAACTGGTCGGCATCGTAGATCGTGCCGAAGTGCGTGTCTTCCATAAGCACGTCCATGGCAGGTTTGAACGGACGCAACGCACGTTCCTGCTCGAACATCCACGGGAACATGGCCTCGCCGGTGAAATTAAGCGGACGAATGCCACCCGCGAATTCCGGATGCTCGCAGCGCACGCGCTGGGCGGCCCAGCGAATCGGCGTTTTCAGCTCGCCGTTGGCGTAGATGAACTCCTGCAACGGCCAATACAGTGGGCGAGACGAGGTCGCATCCATCACGGAAGACAGGAATTCGTCAGACAGTTCCGTCGATGTCGAGGCCGAACCGTCTCCGTCAAGGAATGCCTGATCAAGAATCCAATGCACGCGTTCGAAACTTGGCTTCATACCGAAATCGGATCCCAAGCATTGGAAACGTTCCACCGTAAGCGGATCGCCGTTCGGCAATGTGACCTTGCGAGATCGCAGTATGTCGGCAACCGTAGCGGCACGTTCGATATCGATCGGGTAGCGCTCGTAGAACTGCTTCGTCTTTGCCGCCATGCGCGGGAACGTATGACGGTACACGTCGGTCGCATCGGCGGGAACGTGCGGAATACCGCCCGTAGTGAAGCTGGCGATAACCCCTTGCGGGAACAGCGAAAGATACGTCAATGTCAGGAATCCGCCATAGCTTTGACCAAGCGTGGCCCAACGTGCGCCCCCGAATTCGGTACGACGCAGATGCTCGAAATCACGAACGATCGAATCGGCGAGGAAGCGCTTCAAAAACGCGGCACCGGCCTTGCCGCCGCCATCCATACCCTCAATCACATGCGTATCGACGCGGGACGAACGCCCCGTACCACGTTGATCCGGCAACACCACGCGGAAATGCTTGATGGCCTCCTCAATCCAACCATCGGAACTTGGACCGAGCGGACGCGGACCGGAACCACCGGGACCACCCTGCAGGAACACGAGCAGCGGAAGATCATCATGCACATATTCGGGAGCGGTGACCACACGGTAGAACAGGCTGATCGATTCGCCATCGAACCCATGACCAGGCTCGTGGCCCGTCCAATCCAACGGCACCTTGATGGAACGATCCTCAATATGCAATCCGGGCACGTAGTATTCGCTCAGCAACGTCATGCATTCACCTTCCCTTTGGCATCATCGGCATGTTCAATGCGGGTAGTGACTTTTTGATGGCTTCCATCTCACCCACATGCGGAGACAACCTTACCTCACAAAAGCGGCTTTATCTTACCGCTATTTCATTCCCGCGCATGATGGCGTCACAGCATATCTGGCGCTAGGGTGGAACGTATGTCGAATTTCAAACAGCGTCTCTTGTCATGGATGCATGACCATGTTTTCGCCGGCGATCTCATCATCACGCTTGTTATAGGTGTTCTGCTGTTCGGCGTGACCGGCGGCATCACCTATAATCCGGGATTGCTGTTTGACCTTAAGCCTTCCACGCAGATGGCATGGGAAGCGGCAATGCTTATTCCACTGCTGATCCGTCGATGGTGGCCGCAGACCGGAGCGTTGCTCTGCGTGGCATGGACCTTGGCGCATCTCATATTCGGCCCTTGCCTGTTGGGCGCCGATATTCTGGCATTGTTCATGCTGTATTCGGTGATCGTCTACGGCAATCCCAAAAACACGAAAGCCTTCATTATTCTGGCGTTGATCATCGGTCTTCTGGCTTCGGCGCTGGTGGCATGGACCATGACCAATGGACCATTGCTCACCGGAGGCAAAGTGCATACATGGAGCAGCTGGAATGACCCAAATCCAAATGGCGTTATGGTCACGAAAGACACTCTCGGTTCCATCTACACAGGAACATCCATGTCGGAAGTCGCCGACATGATGGCGCAATACATGCTGGTACTGACGCCGATTTTCGAAGTATGCATTATTTCCACCGTCATTGTAGCGTTCTGGCAGCGTGCCCGTCTGGCAACCGTTTGCATGATGCGGGAACGCAATGAGGCAATCGCCGCGCGAGACCAGAATGAACGCGATATCGCCGCGTTGGCGGAACGCGCACGCATCGCACGTGACATGCACGATGTGGTGGCGCACACCCTGTCAATCATCATCGTGCAGTCTGATGGCGGTCGCTATGCAGGCACGCATGATCCCGCGGTGGCCAGAAACACCATGGAGACGATTCGACACGAATCGGAACGCGCACTGCATGACATGCAACGTCTTCTGGGAGTATTCGGGGGTTCACCGCACGCCGATTATAACGATATCGGCAATCTTGTGGAACAAGCGCAAAACGTCTCCCCCGACATTCGAATCCGACGGAATATCACCGGCACCGCCAGCCCAGAACAACTCGGCGAACAAGCCTCGATAGCTTCCTACCATGTAGTGCAGGAGGCGCTGACGAATATCCGCAAGTATGCGGGGCCGCACGTCGATGTACATATTAAAGAGTCATGGAACAACGGTTTGCTCACTTTGACCATCACCGACAATGGTCATGGCGCGGCGGCCAATATCGACGGGCATACGCCAGGTTACGGCCTGTTGGGCATGAAGGAACGCATCGAATCGGCCGGAGGCTCATTGCAGGCTGGCCCTCAACTCGGCGGAGGCTTCGAAGTTATGGCCACCCTGCCTTACGGCGGTAAAGAGCCAGCGACAGACGAAACCGGCGAACAGTATGCCTCGGAACAGTCCGAATCTTGCAACACAACTGCCATATCCAGCAAAGCGAAATTATCCGACGAAGCAATCGCATCTCACACAGCCGTCAACATATCGGCGCGAATCCCAGATCAACCATCGGAACAGACGCAGGAAACCAACCAACCGACCGGTCGCGATCATCGTTCGAATGCCCTGCAACATTTGCGCATCACCGCACCCAATCTGCATGATTTGCTCACATCGTTAAAACTGAAATCCGTAGAACTTGCAAATACATCCAATTCACGAGGACTGAATTGGGTGGAACGTGTTTCCGCGTGGACGCAGCGCCATTATGTGCTCATGGATTCCGTTGATGCCGTGATATTGGTCATGCTGCTGAATCGCATGTCGGTTACGTTCTTTTTTGATAGTTCACCTCATGTGCAGCTCTCTCATGCGATCGCCGCATGCTGCTTGCTGGCGCTGGCTCTTCGACGCAGGTTCCCCGAGACTTGCGCGCTTATTGTGTTCGTATTGTCGGTTGTGCAATTGGTGTTTTTGGGATCGATTGAGGTTGGACATATCGTAGCGTCGCTGTGTGCGCTATATTCAGCCGTATTGTATGGGCGTGAACACGCATGGCGTTGGACCGGTCTTGCCGCCGCTACCTGTTCAGTGCTGATGGGCTTGAAAATCGCGGCTGATCAACACGGATACACTACCTTGTTCGGCGCCATCGCCGCTTTTGTGGGCTTGACGGAACCGGTTTCAGTCACGTCAAGTACTACGGCGGCGTTCTTTACCGGCGTTATGTATACGGTTGCAGTGCTGATGCTGTGCGCCGGCATTATGGCGTGGGCACGTTGGGCTCGTTCCAGTGATTCAAACGCACTGGTGTTGCAGGCGCGAGAGGAAGCGCTGGTGGCCGAGCAGGAGAAGCAGCGTATTCTCGCGGCGAATATGGAACGCGACCGTATCAGTACCAGCATTCAGGCTGAAGTCACTGCCACGTTGAACAGCGTGATCAACCAAGCCGTCGATGGTATTCGCATGTTGGACGCTGCCGAAACACAAGGCAAAGAGCCTACCGCCGACGAGATTTCCACAGCGTTCAAAGCCATTGGCGAACAGGGGCGCGCCGCGCTTAAGCGTATGCGCGAACTGCTCGGAGTGCTTCGTGAGACTGGTTTCAGCGATGACGCTCATGCCGGTAGCGCGAGCGAACTGCAGTTGAGGCCCGCAGCACCGCTGGAGGAGCAGCTGCAGCGCGTGTCTCGATAGCCGATTCAAGTTTTTCAGGGAGATTTAAGGGTTTGTTTCGCGCTGTGAGCGGAACAATGCCGATAAGGTGGAGAGTATGAGTGAAGAACAGAAGATTCGTGTGGTCATTGCCGATGATCAGGAATTGGTACGTGCCGGTTTCGCCATGGTGATCGGCTCCCAACCGGATATGGCGGTTGTCGGCCAGGCGCGCGATGGCGCGGAAGCGGTGGCTTTGGCGGAGACGTTGCATCCCGACGTGGTGCTGATGGACGTGCGTATGCCCGGTGTGGACGGCATTGAGGCGACACGTCGGATCAGCGCGTTGCAGCATCGTTTCGCACCCGATGGCAGCGCGCTTGACGATGCGCATACCCGTGTGATCATTCTGACGACGTTCGATTTGGACGAATACGTGATGGCCGCGATCAACGCCGGCGCGTCCGGCTTCCTGCTGAAGGACACGAAACCGGAGACGCTGCTCAATTCGATTCGCACCGTGTACCAAGGCAACGCGATCATCGCGCCATCCGCCACGAAACGGCTTATAGAGAAGATGATGGATGGCGATTTCGCAGGAACGGCCGCCGCAGCGCCCGTTTCCGCAATGTCCGCTTCCGCTTCGACGGCAACTATGTACACCGATCCGGAATTGAACGAACTGACCGACCGCGAGCGCGAGGTGCTCATCGAAATCGCGCATGGCCTGTCGAATCAGGAGATCGCGGACAAGCTGTTCATCAGCCTGCCTACCGTGAAAACGCATGTCGCGCATATCCTGTCGAAAATCAATGCGCGCGACCGCGTCCAAGCCGTCGTGTTCGCCTACGAAAACCATCTCGTATAAAATCTTCATAAAACGTATTCGGCAACAAAAATGCTCCTTCTTTCGAAGGAGCATTCCGTTTATCGCCTAAGCTTCTGCGAGCGCCTCAACAGGCGGTACTTTGACCGCTCTGCGGGCAGGTGCGATGCTGGCGAGCAACGCAGCCACGGCGGCCACGGCGAGCACGATGCCGTTGACGCCCCATTCGAAGGGGAACACCACGGTGCCGTACAGACTGAACACCACGTATGCGCCCAGCCAACCGAACAATGTGCCAAGCAGTATGCCGGCAAGGCCTGAGACTACGGAGATGAGCAGCGCTTCGATGGCGAGCGATGCCCTGAGCTGGCCGCGGGTCATGCCGATGGCGCGCAGGGTGGCCGATTCGCGGGTGCGTTCGATCACCGACAGGGACAGCGTGTTGGCCACGCCGACAAGTGCGATGAGCACGGCCACGGCGATCAATCCCACCAGAAGCATCATCATGGAGTCGATCATGTTCGCCCATACGATGCGTTCGGCGATCGGTCCGGTCACTGTCGCATCAGTGCTCTTCTCCAATGAGGCCTGCATGTCGTTGTAGATGCCGTCAACGGAAACTCCCGACTTGTCAGTATCTACCTTGACCAGCAACACATGGGTGGCGGCATCAAGGTCACCATTGGTGAAATGACTTTCATCCACGAATCCGACAGCTCCATATTGCGCGGATACACGACGGTAGTCGGCTTGGTTTGCTTGCAATGTCAGCGAACGCGTAGCGTCGCCGTCCTGGTTCCATTCGGTGGAGAAATCAGCCGTGCCATTGGCGAACTGCAGCTCCTTGCCGGTTTGCGCATTGTATGTTGGCATGAGCACGCTATCACTGTCGATGGAGGCGTTACCCAAGTTGGCACGCATGACCTGCTTGACCTGATCGATGTTTTTCACGCCGACCAGCAATGCGGACGTAGGCTGGGTTCCATCCGCTTTCTCCAAGGTCACGGAAACCGCCGGCGCATACAACGTGTCGGACACGCCGTTGATGTCAGCTACATCCTTGACCATTTGCTGGCTGATGTCATCGCCCATGGCCACGATGTCGACGCTATAACGGGTGGCGAGCGCACCATTCATAGTCTCTTTGGCGCTAGCGGCACCGGTTGCGATGGTGGAGACCAGGGTGACGCCGATGAGCAGAGCGGCACCGGTTGCTGCGATGCGTCGCGGATTCTTCTGAATGTTGGCGTGCGCAACCGTTGCGGAAGGGCCTGTCAGCGAGGCCAACGCTCCAACTCCCTTCATGAGGGCCGGCATCCAAAACACCGCGGTGACCACCATTCCGAGGAATACCAGTGCGGCACCGGCGATGGCTACGAGCAGAATCATCGTGAATTGATCGCTGCTCGCATTCTCGCCGCCATTGGTGGCTTGTACCTGCCAGATGGAAAATACCACCATGGCGATACCGACCACCACCATCAGAATACCGATTATGGCTCGCGTGAGGCTGGAACGACGGTTGTCGGTCAGTTCAATCGGGCGCAATGCCTCCAATGGCGTCACCGCAGTAGCGGAACGTGCAGATCCCAGGGATGCGAGCACCGTCACCACAATACCGAAGAGAATAGGTATGACGGCGGCCTGCCAAGAGAAATTGAATCGCATACCCTCTTGCATGATGTCGCTGACGCACATGCCCCACATGAGCAGACTTCCCAGCACCACGCCAAGCACGGATGCGACGAAGCCAAGCACTGCCGCTTCGAACAGCACGGAGCCATACAGCTGGCCTTTTTTCGCGCCGATGGTGCGCAGCAAGGCGAGTGTGCGGCGGCGTTGCGCCACGAGTACTTGGAACGTGTTGGCGATCACCAGTGCCGCCACGAACATGGCAAGCACGCCGAAGCACATGAGGAATGTGGTGACGATGCTGGTTTGGTTGCCGGTTAAGGATTTGATGCTTTCGTCACTGACCTGCTGTCGCGACATCAGATCGAAATGCTTTGGCAGCAACGCTTTCACACCGTTGATGGTTTTTGCGGATACGCTGTTTCCATCCAAGGCAAGGTCGAGATACACCATTGTTGTTCCGGTGGCGTTGAAATCGTCCACTCCCTGCATTGCGGCAAGCAGATTGTTGGATCCTACGATCGCACCACCATAGTATGAGTAGGCGCCGTTCGGATCGGACGTGAGTCCTACCACGCGCACGTTGTCCGCCTTGGCTTTGCCATCGTCGCCTACCGCATATCGGGAGGTCAGGCTTACAGTGTCTCCAACGCCGACGTTCAACTGTTTCGCCATGTCTTCCGGCAGCGCGACTTCGTTGGAATCCTTCGGCTGGTCCCCTTTCGTAATATTCACGGGGAGCATATTCTTCTGTGCCGCGGTGGAGATGATCTCACCGCTGATGGTGCTGTCCCCCTTGGAAACGCTGACGCCGGTTTCCACCGAAGCGCGGACGCCGTCGACCCCTTCGATGCCGGCGATCTGGTCGAGATGAAAGTCACCGACAGTGCTGGAATACGCTTCGTTGAGTTCCTCATTGCTCAGGTCGGAGCTGTTGACGGTCACCGCATAGTTGGCGTTTCCGAACATAGCGGTCAGCCGCCGTGTCAGGGAGTCGTTCATGGCATTGCCGAACAGGAAGGTGCTGGCGATGAACGCCGTGCCGATCATGATGGCGATGCCTGCGGGTATGAGCATGCGCTTGGTTTTTCGCATGAGTTTCAAAGTGATGGACCACATGGTGGATTCTGTTCCCTTCTTCGAATGCTTCTACAGTGCGTTTAGTGGGAATGTCTCGCGGAAGCCACATTCATTGTGGCGGCTTCGCGTTCCTTCATCAGCAGTTCACTCATCTGGTCTGCTGTCGGCTTGTTCACGTCCGCCACGATCTGGCCGTCGGCGAACACGAGCGCACGGTCGGCGTAAGACGCGGCGACCGCATCATGCGTGACCATGATGATGGTTTGGCCAAGTTCGTTGACGGAACGTTTCAGGAAGCTCAGCACTTCGGCGCTTGATACGGAGTCAAGATTGCCGGTGGGCTCGTCTGCGAACACCAGTTTCGGTTTGGTGATCAATGCTCGTGCGATGGCCACACGCTGCTGTTGACCTCCCGATAGTTCGTTCGGACGATGGTTGAGACGTTCCTTAAGGCCAAGTGTTTCCACCAGCAGACGCAACCACTGTCGGTCGGGTTTCGCTCCAGCCAAGGTCAATGGCATGAGAATGTTCTGTTCGGCGGTGAACATCGGCAGCAGGTTGAAGCTTTGGAAGATGAATCCGATGTCGCGGCGGCGCAGCAACGTAAGCTGGTTGTCGTTCATGCGAGTCAGATCGTCGCCATTGAATATGATGTGCCCGCCGGTTGCGGAATCCAGTCCTGCCAACGTGTGCATCAACGTGGATTTGCCGGAACCGGAAGGTCCCATAATCGCCGTGAATTTTCCTTTTTCAAAAGCGACGTTGACGCCACGCAACGCATGCACCGTGTTATTCCCGGATCCGTAGTCCTTCACAAGATCCACGGCTGCAATGGCCGTATTGGTAGCTTTGATGGTGTCCCTGATATCCATGCTGTCATTCCTTTCTTTGGATTACCTCCAAAATTACGGAAAAACAGCTGATTCGAATATCATGCGTTGGTCTGAATTATCATCTCATCCTTGAGAATGAGCAAAGACGAGGCGCCTAAGACCATTGATTCATCAATCGTCGAGGAGCACACCATCCTGCGGAGGTTCGAGCCAGTACGACTCTTTTTCCACGCTGACGGTGGAAGCCCACCATGTCTGATCCACGCCTGGCAGCGAACGGATGGACTCATCTACCACACGCCATAAGTCCTCGTCATCTCCGGCGATGATTTCGATGAGATAGTCGGCGCCATTCAAACCGACCCCGCTCATTGCATATGTCACCTCGTCGATTGCTAACAACTGTTCGACGTCGAGCCTATACGGAGGCTTCACGCCGATGCCGAGAAACGCTTGGCGGAATCCACCTAAACGCATGGGGCTTACCGTGGCCATAATGCGCATCACACCGGAATCCTCCAGTTTTTTGACGCGCCCACGAATCGCGGTGTGCGTCACACCAAGATGCTCTCCCAGCATGGCGTAACTTGCCCTGCCGTCTTTCTGCAATTCGTTGAACGTGTGCACGAATCGCGCGTCCAACCGATGCACGGGAATATCGGTGCCGACGCTGGCCTCACGTTTGGTCATGAATCCAGTTTCGCCGCGTTCGGCCAGCAGACGGTTGACCACGCTGACATTATGGTCGTCAAGCACCAATCGACCGCAGGAGAACACTTGCAGACGGGTCAATCCGGGCAGTGCGCGCAAATCGTACTTCAGGAAACGGTCCATACCTTCGGCTGAATACACCACGGCTTCGGCGATGATGTCGGCATCGCCCAGCGTGCAGACCACATAGGTGACCTGAGGCATGGCTTTGAGCATGGCGAGCGCCTCGTTGCGATTGCCGTTGATGCGAAGTCCCACAAGCACCTGACTGTAATTTCCGAGACTCAACGGATTGCATACGGGCACAATGGTCATGATGCCCGCATCGGTGAGCCGTTTGTAGCTTTCCGTCGCCGCATATACGGAAATGCCGATTTTATCGGCAAGCGCCTGCATGGTCATGCGTCCGTTGCATTGCAGCGCCGATACCACCTTCAAATCACGTGCGGTGATTGTGGTACGCCCTTCATCCTGCGTCATTGCACCCCCTATGACAGCCATGTCATCAACCACACGCTGCCTGCGGTGGCGGCGATGGCAATCACGAGAATAATCCAGTCGGCAATTCTCATCGTGAGATTGACCCGATATGTGCGTTTCACACCGTTCCGATTCAGGTTGAGTCCGCGCGATTCCATGGCCCAGCCCACGCTTTGGCTCATTTTGTAGGCGCGGATCAACACGGCGATGATGATCGGCAGATACGATTTGAACCGGTCTACGAGACGTACGAATATGTTGCGTTTTTTACCTGCCGCATTGACTTTGCCGCTCAGATCAAGCCCTCGCGCACGCTGCGCTTCGGACACGGATTGGAAGATGGAAAAGAACACGGGAATATACCGTAATGCGGTTGCCAGGGTAAGCCGGCCTTGTAGGGCATGCCAAGCGAGGTAAGGCCACGAACCAGTTTGGTCTGGCTGGTGTGAACAGCGTGATGAAACATGCAAAGCCGAGCGCTGGAATGCGAC
>ENA-OQNM01000278-OQNM01000278.1-human-gut-metagenome-genome-assembly--contig:-NODE-278-length-19197-cov-3.394809_pt1 | contig 19197 bp, 20 predicted proteins | sample MGYA00242632_ERZ504886 | MGnify/ENA primary metagenome ERZ504886 (study PRJEB26092, sample SAMD00036424) | human gut metagenome | host: Homo sapiens | study: EMG produced TPA metagenomics assembly of... | reverse complement strand
GTCTGAGCTGCCCAGGCATATCCCGAAAAAGAAGGAGCCAAAATGCCCACCCGCTTCGGGCGCAGTGCATGCACAATCGCAACAAATAAATTCGGATGCTCCGTTGCCACACGCTACTTCTTCCGCTGAAAAACCAATAAAATAGCTGCAAGCCGCTCCCGCAACAGCACATTGTCATACTGTGGATAACGGTTGCTGTGAACAGCCGCTTCCGCCATCCGTTTCTGCAATATCTCCGGCAGCGGCAGCGGATTGGTATTTACAGAAAAATCATATGTGATCTGATTTTGATAAATATCCCCACCGTGTGCGGCCACTGTCATGCTGCGTGTTCTCCTTCTTTCCTGTTTTCCCGTATCTGCATTACTGCTTTTCTTCCTATTTTACTACAGGAATTCTTTGATTCCAAGGGAAAATCACACAAACCATTTTTATTGTAGATCTCCAGCCAGCTCCTGCATCAGATGATGTACCGTAGTGATCTCGTGAATCCGCCCCGTATTCGCCCCACAGAATACCAGACCGTTTTCCACATCCCCGCGCACGGCATCGATCAATGCTTTCGTAATACAGTAAGGAACTTTCTGCGGACTGCATTTTTCCAGACAGTTGTAACATTTACTGACTGGCAGCTTTGCGCGCTTTACACGGTCGATAAACTTATTGCGCAGTGCACGTCCCGGCATACCGACCGGGCTTTGGATAATCTCGATATTTTCCTCACTGGCGTGAATATACGCCTCCTTGTATGCCTCCGATGCATCACATTCTTCGGTTGCGACAAAGCGGCTGGCAATCTGCACACCATCCGCGCCGAGATCCAGCGCATGCGAAATATCTTTCTGATCAAATATCCCGCCGGCCACAATGACCGGAATATTTTTCTGATACCGCTGTTCGTATTCCTTTTTGCAGTCGATAATCTGCCGGATCTCTCCGTCAAAATTAATGGCATCCATATGTGCCAGCTGTTCATTGGAAAACCCCCAGATGCCCGCCGGCTTTCGGTCCCTCCACTACAATAAAGTCCGCCGTGCGGTCATAGCGGTGCGCCCACATCTTCAATATCAGCTGGGTTGCACGCTTCGAGGATACAATCGGAGCTATCTTTGTCCGGCAGGTTCTGCTGACAAACTCCGGCAGATTCATGGGAAGCCCGGCTCCACTGATAATCACATCTGCCCCTGCCGCAACTGCTGCCTGGACATGCTCTTTGTAATGCTTTAATGCAACCATAATATTGACACCCACAAGTCCGTTTCCACAGGCAAGCTCCTTTGCTTTCCGGATATGTTTTTTGATGGCTTTTAAGTTACAGCCTGCCTGATCATTCTCGAAGCCTTCTTCATCGTAGCCGATCTGCGCAGTAGAAATGATACCGACACCGCCCTCCTTTGCCACAGCTCCCGCCAGATGACTTCTGCTGATTCCTACCCCCATGCCACCCTGGATAATCGGAATTTTTGCAATCAGATCCCCAATCTGCAGTTGTTTCAACTTTGATGTATATGTGCTTATCATGCACGTTTCCTCCATATTTCAAAATTGTTTGACTATCAAACAATTTTCAGTATATGGCAATGTGGTTTCTTTGTCAACATATATTTGTTTTCATTTCTTTTATACGTAGTTTTATTTACTACTTCCATATCTGATATTTGTTCTAAATGCAAAAACCGTGGGTTTCCGATTTCACTGAAATCCTGAAAACCCACGGTATCTGGCATGTCGTCTTATCCTTTGACAGCCCCACAATTCCGTTTGCAAAACTTTTCTGCAGAACAAGAAAGAGGATGCCCGTCGGAAGAGAACAGATGAGTACTCCGGAAAATTCACTTTTGGCACGCTGTATTTTTTCGCATAGAAGTTCTGCTGTTTCTGCCGCCCGTTCACTCCCATGCGCAATCGTAACCGCATACATGCAGTAATAGGATGCGGCAAATACCTTTTGCAGTTCTTCTCCTGTTTTTGTTTCCCCGAGCAGCAATTCTTTGAGCAGTTCCTCCGCGGTTTCCCCGGTCATTGCATGATCCGGATGCCAGCCGGGAATCCGCGCTGCCGCTTTTTGAAGCACGCCAAGAAGCTCATGCGGTGTGAGGGTTGGCTTTAAGATATAATCCACCACCCCCTGCATGAGCGTCTGCTTTACATATTCAAAATTATCGTATCCACTGAGAATGATCATCTGGATGTGCGGATAGCGGTGATGTACCGCCACCGTAAAATCGACACCGTCCATCAGCGGCATTACAACGTCACTGAGAACAATCTGTGGCTGAAGCTTTTCGATCTGATCCATGGCATCTTTGCCATTTGCAGCTTCCCCCATAGTAAACATCCCCCCAAAACGTCCTTATCCTCTATCGTGCATTTGCCGGCTCCACGTTGACCGACTTTCCTTTGATCTTTACATTTTTCATGGCTTTTAATACATCTTTTCCATACTCCTGCGGCACCTCGACAAATGTGTAATTATCATACATGTCAATTGCCCCCACAAGTCTGCCCGGAATCTTTGCCTCTCCGGCTACAGCCCCGAGAATATCTCCCGGGCGGATCCGCTGGCTCTTTCCGATGTTAATGAACAGACGTACCATCCCTTCCTCGGCTCCGGTATCTCCTGCTAACGCATCATCAAATTCATGATCCTCCTTTGATAATTCCACTCCGCCGATTGCCTGTTTTAAAAACGCAGCTGCAATATCCATCGCGGTATAATCAGAGTTGTTCACCTGCTGCTCTATCAGTTCAATCATATCGCGCAGATCTCCGTCCTCGATAATCTGTCCGATGCCGTCAAGAATCTTATCCGCCTTGATCGCTGCCACATCATCCGAAGATGGGATTGGCTGCGCCTTGATCTTTGTCTTGCAATAGCGCTGGATCTCTTTGAGTTTGTATACTTCCTTGCCCTTAACGAAATTAAACGCTTTTCCGGTACGGCCGGCGCGTCCGGTTCTTCCGATCCGGTGCACATAATATTCATTGTCCTGCGGCAGATCATAGTTGAATACCGCTTCAACATCATCCACATCAATTCCACGCGCTGCAACATCGGTTGCAATCAGAATATCTGCTTTTCCATTCCGGAAATTTTTCATCACACGGTCACGCTGCACCTGTTTCATATCGCCGTGAATCCCCTCAGCTGCATAGCCGCGCCCCTGTAATTCCGATGCCAGTTCATCCACCATGCGCTTGGTATTACAAAATACCAGCGAAAGCTTTGGATTATAATAATCCAGCAGGCGTGTCAGCACTTCCATCTTATCATTTCTGCGCACATCATAATAATACTGGTCAATATTCGGAACCGTCAGTTCTTTCTTCGTCACCTTGATCGTAGTCGCATCATGCTGGAATTTTCTTGTGATTTCCAGAATCGGCTTTGGCATAGTTGCCGAAAAAAGTACGGTCTGCCGGTCTTCATCCGGGATATAGGATAAAATTGTTTCTATATCCTCGCGGAATCCCATATTAAGCATCTCATCCGCTTCATCCAGCACGATCGTGTTAATATAATCACAGCGAATGGTTTTGCGGCGCAGATGATCCATCACACGCCCTGGTGTTCCGATGATGATGGTTGCCCCACCTTTTAATGCCTTGATCTGACGGGAAATATCCTGCCCTCCATAAATGGGAAGCACTTTGATCCCATGCATATATTTTGCAAGTTTCCGGATTTCTTCCGCGCTCTGGATGGCCAGTTCTCTTGTCGGAGAAAGTACGATTGCCTGCGTTTTTTTATTATTTGGGTCCACTTTCATCAAAAGAGGGATTCCAAAAGAAGCTGTCTTTCCGGTTCCGGTCTGTGCCTGACCAATCACATCTACCCCACTCATCACAACCGGAATCGCCTGTGACTGGATAGGTGTTGCCTCTTCAAATCCCATCTCTTTGATTGCCCGCAGAAGCTGCGGATATAACCCTAATTCTTCAAATTTAACTGTTTCCATTTTCATCCTTTTCTTTTTGCCAGGTTTCGACTGCCATGCCGTTACAATGCGGTTCCCATGGTCACGTCTTCAGTTTCATCAAGCCCCCCTACACAATAATTGTTCCGGCTGAATTTCTTCACCCGGTAAAGCATATTATCTGCTGCATGCAAAAAATCCCAGCTGCGGTTTCCCTTGCGCGGGATTCCCCAACAGATTCCCTGCGAAATCGTCACTACCGGAAGTGCCTTGGAAAACCGGTGTTCCATTTCTAATGTAAGTACACGTCTGCGCAACTCTTCTGCAAAGGAAACAGCCTGTTCCCGTGTCACATTCGCATAGATAATGACAAACTCATCCCCTCCATACCGTGCACAGAATCCTTCCGCTTCCTCCACCAGATTACGGATCGTATTTGCGATACTTACCAGACACCGGTCTCCTTCCTGATGTCCGTAATTATCATTATATTCCTTAAAATAATCAATATCGAGTATTTCCATCGCAACCGGAATATCATTCTCCTGCGAATAGGCAAACACCTCTTCTGCATAATCATTCAGACGGAACCTGTTTGCCATACGCGTCAGCGGGTCCTGCTCGGAACGCTCCTGTAATACCATATTCTTTCGTTCCGCTTTCATTCTGGCTTTGCGCATATTCTCCAGATTTTTGCGCAACGTAATCATACTTGAAAGCATGTTGCGCGTCACTGCTTCGTTCCGTTCAGACAATTCATAGTAAAGCCCGGCAGCCTGCAGATATTCCGCATTCTGGTTATGCTTCCGGTAAAATTTCATCTTCAGGGACAGAACTTTCAGCTGCAGATTAATGATCTTAAAATTCACCACCTGTGGTTCGATTACTTCAATGATACGCCAGAACGATTCATCCTGGTCCGTTTCCAGCAACACCAGACAGCAACGGTAATAATCCGAAAAAAAGTCCAGCACCGTCAGATTATCCGGAAGATTCTGATGGATCATCTGAATACTCTCATTCCGCTTCTGTACATCTCCCATCTTGTGATAATAAATTACATCCACGATGTCGATAAACAGCCGGTCTGTAAGGGCAACCTGTTCCCAGCCATCTTTATGCAGATACTCCAGATATGGTTTTGCTTCCTGTAGACGATCCTGCAGGATCAGACATTCTGCCATATTTCCATAAAAAGCATACATATAAAAATTATACTTTTCATCCTTCTGTTTTGTCTGCAAAATCTGATAAGCTTCTAAAAAAGAATTCTCGGAATCTACATAATGCCCACACTCCAGATACAATAACCCCATATTGATCAGAATCATAATCTTTTGCATTGGAAGATCATATGTATCACTGTCCTTAAGACCATTCATATAATAGTCAAGCGCAAGCGATGGATTTCCTCTGCTCATGGATGCGATTCCCAGAAAATTGTAACAACGCACCACAAGTTCCCATTCCTCTGCACGGTCCAGATACGTCAGTGCCTCTGTCATCATATGGAAAAAAATGTGCTCCGTCATTTAATTCATAATAGATTTCCCCACCATAAAAGAAACCGAATCCCATCAGCTTTGGATCATCTGTTTCCCGTCCATACGCTATGATATCCCGACAGCATTCCAACACCACGTCCGCATTGGTTTCCCGATTTTCCAGAACTGTATGAATCCACTGTTGTACGGTTGTATTGTACTGGTTAAATTCCATATTTTATCCCTCTTAAGCTGAGATACCTCTTGATTATGTACGGTTTTTTCGCATAAAGCTCCAAAACCGTTTACATTTTATTGTATTAGAAAAAACTATGAATGTCAATCCAGCGTATCCATCGCCATCTGCGGAAGATATTCTTTCGGATCCACAGCTTTTCCATCTTTTTTCAGCTGAAAATAGACGTTACTGCCTTCGGTTGTATAATATTTTGTCGGCTCACTGACATATCCCAGCACCTGACCAGCTTCCGGCGTATCCCCTTTTGCAAAATTCAGTTCCTTCAACTGTCCGTAAACCGCAGCATATCCGTCACCCAGATCCTGTATCACCGTACATCCGGTTTCTTCATTTTCCTGAATATCCGTTATTTTTCCCGTTGCCATTGCAAACACTTTATCATTGACATTGCCACTGATCACCATGGCCGGATTGCAACGATACTGCTCTAACGTTGGAAAATAAATGGTGGAATCCATGCTGTAATCCAGCAGAACATCTCCCTCAATTGGCCAGACCGCAGAACTCTTGTCAAAATGCTGTGTCACGGTGGCTGCTGTCTCTACTGTTTTTTCTTCGTCCCGTTTCTTCTCTTCCTCCTGCTGTGTTTCTTCCTGTTTCATTTTTTCCTGCTCTGCCAGCTTTAACGCCTGTTCTTCCGCTTTTTTCGTTGCATCTTCCACACTTATTTCCGGTTTCACTTCATAGGAAGCCGGTGCCTCCTGCTGGGTCTGTGCCGCAATTTCCTGTTCTGCTTCCCTGCGTTCTTTTCCTTTATCCGTGGCATATACACTGACAAATCCAATCACTCCCGCTACCAGACACGCGACAGTAGCTATATACTGTTGTTTTCTCATTTGGCTTACCTCCATCATCATTTCGTTTTATGGTCTTTGATGATAGTATGGACTGCCCGCGCTGTTTTTATACAGCACTCCTGTGATCATAAATAATATTGGAGAGCTGTGCAAACTGCTCTAAAGAAAGTGCCTCTCCACGAATATTAACCGGTACGCCAAGTTCCTCAATACATGCCTGCAGTTCTTCTTTCGGAAGACCGAATGCACCATAATTGGCAAGCCCGTTTGCCAGTGTTTTCCTGCGCTGATTGAACGATGCCCGGATCACCTGAAACAGCAGTTTTTCACTTTTTACGGTAACCGGCGGCTCACTATGACGTGTCAGACGGATCACGGCACTGCCGACTTTCGGCTGCGGCATAAAACAGCTTGGCGGAACATTGACTACGATTTCCGGTTTTGCGTAATATTGCACCGCCAGGGAAAGTGCGCCATATTCCTTGCTTCCCGGTCCTTCCTGCATACGATCCGCTACTTCTTTCTGTACCATGATCGTGATACTGTCGATCGGCACATGGCTTTCAAACAATCCCATAATGATCGGAGTCGTAATGTAATACGGAAGATTTGCAACGACCTTGATCGGTTTCCCGTTATTTTTTCTTCCGCAAGTTTAGAAATATTTACTTTTAAAATATCTTCATTCAATACATCCACATTATTATATTCCGCAAGCGTATCTTTTAGAATCGGAATCAGATTGGTATCTATTTCCACTGCCACTACCGCGCGTGCCGCCTCACAGAGATATTGTGTCATGGTTCCGATTCCCGGACCGATTTCCAGCACAAAATCATCCTTTGTGATCTGCGCAGCTTCTATAATTTCCTCTAAAATTCCTGTATCAATCAAAAAATTCTGTCCAAATTTTTTCTGAAAATTAAACTGGTATTTCTGCAATACTGCAATCGTATTCTTAGGATTTCCTAATGTAGCCATGTTATTCCTCTCTTTCTATAATCGAAAAAGAGCTGCCTCCGTGGTTTAAGAGACAGCTCTTCGTTTCGTTTTATTATGTGATTAGCCCTGAGCGATTGCTCCAGTTGGGCAAACACCAGCACATGTACCACAATCAACACAACTATTTGCATCGATCTCGTACTGAGAAGCACCTGCAGAGATTGCTCCTACAGGACACTCGCCTGCACATGTACCACAGCTAACGCATGAATCAGAAATAACGTATGCCATAATAAAATCCTCCTTATGAATAATGATCATTATTGCCTTATTGGCTTAATGGTATTCTAGTACAAACCCGTCCAAAGCGCAAGCATTTCGGCAAATGTATTTAATTTGATGCATGATCATAAGAAAAATTTTATCGTTCCAGATTTGCAAACTTCGTGTATTCCGGCAGCCATGCGAGGTTCACCGTACCGATCGGACCATTACGCTGTTTGGCGATAATGATTTCTGAAATTCCTTTCAGTTCAGTATCCTTGTTATAATAATCATCACGATAAATAAACATCACGACATCGGCATCCTGCTCGATCGCTCCGGATTCTCGCAGATCGGAGAGCATCGGACGATGATCCGGTCTCTGCTCTACTGCACGGGAAAGCTGGGACAAAGCAAGCACCGGTACATTCAGTTCACGGGCAAGTGCTTTCAGGGAACGGGAGATGTCCGAAATCTCCTGCTGCCGGCTGTCTGTACTCCTGCCGGACCCAGACATCAACTGCAGATAGTCAATGATGATAAGTTTCAGATCATGCTCCAGCTTATATTTACGGCATTTACTGCGCATCTCGGAAATACTGATTCCTGGCGTATCATCAATGATCAGTTCGGAATCCCCTATGATTCCGGCTCCTTCGACGAGTTTCGCCCAGTCAGCATCCGACAGATTACCGGTACGAAGTGCCTGTGCATCTACACGGGATTCCAGGGAGAACAGTCGGTTTACCAGCTGCTCCTTCGACATTTCCAATGAAAATATCGCCGTGCACATGTTTTCATGAAATGCCACATACTGTGCAATGTTTAAAACAAACGCTGTCTTTCCCATAGACGGACGGGCTGCAATCAATACCAGATCCGATGGCTGTAATCCTGCTGTCCGGTAATCCAAATCAATAAACCCTGTCGGTATTCCCGTAACATTTCCGTCCTGCTGTGACGCTTTTTCAATCTTTTCCAATGCGTTCATGACAACCTGACGAATCGGTACATAGTCTCCACCGGTACGGCTTGACAACAATGCAAAAATATCATGTTCGGTCTTATCCAGAACACTTTCGAGCGATTCTTTGCCCGCATAGCACTCATTCTCTATCTCTTCTGTGACCCGGATGAGTTTCCGCTTCATGGAATTTTCTTTTACAATATTACAATAATATTTGACATTCGCGGATGTCGGAACCGCACGCACCAATTCTCCAACGAATTCCAGACTGGAGACTTCCTGTGGTACATCCTTTTCCTTGAGTTTATTCTGCAGTGTAACCAGATCCACCGGCTGTCCGCTGCTGTACAATTCGATCATCGCATCAAAGAGAATTCCATACTGCTTGTGATAAAAATCTTCCTGCAGAAGGATCTCCATGGCTGTGACAATGGCATCCTGATCCATGATCATGGAACCAATGACCGACTGCTCGGCTTCCAGACTGTTCGGCATCACCCGCTTGATCAGCGTTTCTTCCAAGCGAACTTCCTCCTATTCCTCAACAACCTGAACACGCAGTGTTGCGGTTACCTTTGGATGAAGCTTCACCGGAATCTCATAAGTTCCAAGAGCCTTGATGGATTCGCCCAGCTGCATCTTCTTTTTATCCAGATCCAGCCCTGCCTGCTCTTTTGCAGCCTGTGCAATTTCCTTGGTGGAAACAGACCCGAAAATACGTCCGCCCTCACCGGATTTGATCTTTACAACAACTTTCTTTGTTCCGATCTCTTCCGCCAGTTCCTTTGCGTGCTCTAAATTTTCAGCTGCCACTTTGTCTGCATGCTGATTCTGCAATTTGAGGTCATTCAGATTCTTTGTCGTTGCCTCTACTCCAAGTTTCTTCGGCAGAATTGCATTGCGTGCATAACCGTCACTCACATTTACGATTTCGCCCTTTTTCCCAAGAGCTTTCACATCCTGTAATAAAATTACTTTCATTCCTGTATATCTCCTTCTTCAAGCATTTCATCAATGGTCCGCATAATGGCATGTTTTGCCTCGGAAATCGTACATCCCGTCAACTGTGCACCAGCCACATTCAAATGACCGCCGCCACCCATTCGTTCCATGATTAACTGTACATTAATTTCATCAATAGAACGTGAGCTGATGTATATTTTTCCTGCGTACTCTGTCAGCACAAAAGATGCCTTGATTCCTATAATATTGAGCAGCTCATTTGCTGCCTGCGCGCCGACAATCGTTGGACTTTCCACGTCCTCACTCGGACAGACAGAAATTGCAAATGCACCGCGGTATACTTCCGCGTGACGCACTGCCTCCGCACGGGCTTTATAGCATGCCATATCATTTCGCAGCATTTTACGCACACGGGTCACTTCTGCCCCGGAGCGTCTGAGATATGCTGCCGCCTCAAATGTACGGACACCTGTTTTGGTCATAAAGTTATTGGTATCAATCAAAATACCTGCATAAATGCAGTCTGCCTCTGCCGGAGAAAGCTTAAATCCTTCCTGGAAATACTGTAAAACTTCTGCTACCATCTCACAGGCAGAAGATGCGTATGGCTCAATATAGGACAGCAGCGGATTTTCAATCACTTCACTGCCCTGACGGTGATGGTCAAATACAACAATTGTATCGGTACGCGTAAGCAGTTCCGGGCATTCCGTATAACTTGGACGGTTCGTGTCCACCACCATAACAAGGGAATTGCGGCTTACCTCTTCAATCGCAATCTCACTATTGATAAACATGTCTTCCGGATAGCCTTTTTCCGGAGTAAAACATTCCATAAGCGGCCGGATGGAAGTTGTTGGCTCATTGATCACGATCTGTGCCTTTTTTCCAAGCACACGGGCTGCACAGAAAATTCCAATTCCTGCACCAAGGGAATCGACATCTGTCAGGCTGTGTCCCATGATAATCACATTCTCACGGCTTTCAATAATTTCATGCAGCGCATGTGCCTTGACCCTCGCTTTTACACGGGTGTTGCGCTCCACCTGTTTTGCCTTGCCGCCAAAATATGCAATATCCTCACCATTTTTGACAACGACCTGATCGCCGCCCGTCCGAGTGCCAGATCAATCGCTGCACGTGCCTGCTCATAGTTTCGTTATAGAAGTCCCCTTGATCCCGACACCGATACTCAGCGTGACCGCCATCTCATTGCCCACTTTGACCGTCTTGACATCTTCAAGTACACTGAACCGGTCATCCATAAGCTTCTGTAAATATTTATACTTAAATACCACAAAATACTTGTCTTTTTCAATTTTGCGGACAAGCGCATCCATCTTTGAAAAATACTGGTTCACTTTTCGATCGACAAGCGCAATCAGAAGCGAACGCTTCACATCCTCGATACTGTCAAGCGCTTCGTCATAGTTATCAATATAAACAAGTGCCGATACCTGCTTCTGATCCAGATTTTCCTGCTTGCAATGCTGCAGTTCGGTCTCATCAAACAGATACAGTGCCGTCAGGAATTCATCGGAATCCTTCACGTCAATTTCCTTGCTCTCCTCCATGATATCATCAAAATAAATACGATTCAGGGAAATCCGGAAAATGCGCTCCTTTTTTTCAATCGTAATATTCTGTGCATCCTCATGTTTCTGAAGAAACTCACGGGTAATATTGGAAAAAAGGGTTGTAATTGATTTATGATAGTTTCTCCCCACTCCCGTCAGCTCAGAAAAGCGTTCATTCACCCAAAGAATTTTTCCTGTATAGTCCAGCAGCGCATATGGAATTTCAAACTCATTCAAAAGTTTTTTCTGTACCGTTGCATACTGTGTGGCAAAATTGATAATCTCATTTGCAAGCCGCGGTCTGGTATTATAATACAGTCCCAGTTCCAGTACAAAATAGACAGCAATAAATACCGTCAGCAAAAAGCCTGCCGTCACATCGTAAAAATAAAGCCCCACATCTGCGATTGTCATCGGGATCGTCAGCCACAATGGCCAGCAGAGATACGATCTCAGCTTTCCCCTAAATCGAACCTTTGATTTCATTTACGCTCCTGTTCTTTCCACATCCATCGCTCATCTGTGGAATATACCCCCACATCAATAATCTATAGTATAACATTTTCCCTGTGCAAAATAAAGACCTTACTGAGATAACAAAAACTGCCCCATTTTCATGGAGCAGTTTCGTCCAATGCATCACAGATGTATCTGCGTTATCCGTTTTCTTTTGCAATTTCCACAATGGATTTGCTCAGTCCTGCAATCCCCTGAATATCCGATGGGATAATAATCTTGGTTGCCTGACCGTCTGCTGCCTTGGCAAATGCCTCCAGGCTCTTAATCTGAAGTACCGCATTATCCGGAGCAGCTTCTTTGAGCATACGCAGACCATCTGCATTGGCCTGCTGGATCTTTAATGTAGCCTCTGCCTGACCTTCTGCCTCTTTGATGGTTGCTTCCTTCTGTGCCTCGGCACGCAGGATTGCAGCCTGTTTTTCAGCCTCTGCATCGAGAATTGCAGACTCCTTATTTCCTTCTGCAACCAGAATTGTAGATTTTTTCTCACCTTCTGCACGCAGAATGGCTTCACGCCGCTCGCGCTCTGCCTTCATCTGTTTCTCCATGGCATCCTGAATTGCCTTTGGCGGAATAATGTTCTTTAACTCCACACGATTTACTTTGATACCCCACGGATCTGTTGCCACATCCAGCGTTGCACGCATCTTTGTGTTGATGGTCTCACGCGATGTCAGTGTCTCATCCAGTTCCAGATCACCAATGATATTACGAAGCGTCGTAGCAGTCAGATTTTCAATTGCCATGATTGGATTTTCCACACCGTATGCATACAGCTTTGGATCCGTGATCTGAAAATATACAACCGTATCAATCTGCATTGTTACGTTATCTTTTGTGATTACCGGCTGTGGTGGGAAATCAACCACCTGTTCCTTCAACAAAACCCTTTTTGCAATACGGTCAATAAACGGCACCTTAAAATGCAACCCTACCGACCATGTGGTAAGATACCCTCCAAGTCTCTCCACAACTACCGCATGCGCCTGTGGAACAATTTTCACACAGTTCACAATAATGACCAATGCAATGATCACTATAATGAGAATTACAACAGGCATAACTTTTTCCTCCTTTACCTATACCTTTTCTACTATAAGTTTGACACCACTGATTGCCAGAATTTTTGCTTCTTCTCCCGGTTCAATGATCTCATTATCATTACGGGTACGCACCGTCCACTCCTGTCCATGAACAACTGCCATCCCGGTCTGATCCATATTACTGACGCGCTCGGAAATCCGTATATTTTCCCCAATCAGGCTATCCGCGTTTGTTCTTTGCATTTTAGCATTTACATATTTACGCGCCCACGGTCTTGTCGCAACAAGCAAAAGAATGGATACCACTAAAAATACCAGAAACTGCACCACCGGATTTACCCCTGCCATTGCCATAACCAGTGCCGCAAGTGCACCTGCGGCAAACCATATGCACGTTAGTCCGATTGTTGCAAGTTCTCCCAGAACAAACACAATCAAAAGTACCATCCAAAGCAATTCATACGGATCCATCGCTCTTATAATTATCATAGACTCTCCCTCTTTTCTGCCACTTTTTTATTTTGGCGAATGCACAGAATACATACCGGCATTTTCCATCCGAATCACAAATGCTTTTGCAAATCCGGCTGCTTTTGCATAATGCTGAATCTGTGGCTGTTGCACCAGTTTTAAGTCCCATCCGTGCATCTGCACGATTTTTGACACGATGGAAAGTCCAAGTCCGTTCCTCCCATCGCTTACCCGCGCTTTGTCCCCACGCGTAAAAGGATCAAACAAATGCTGCGCCTGTTCCTCTGGAATTAGAATTCCGCTGTCTGCCACCAATACATAAATCCGCTCCAGCTCCCTATAAGCAAACAGTCCGATTCTTGTTCCCTTTGGATTGTGCTGCATGGCATTTGTCAGAAGGTTTGTCACTACACGGGATAACTGAAGTCATCCGCCCAGACCGGTATCGTTTCCTCCGGAATATCTGCTGTCAGTGTCATTCCGTTTTCTTCCATCTCTGCATACAGCATTGCCGCATTTTCTCTGAGAAGTTCACACAAATCAAGTGTTTTACAATTTAATCGTAAACCTTCGCTGTCCAGTTTAACATATTCAAACAACAAATTGATCAGATTTCCGATCCGAACGGATTTATCTGGATGGCATCCAGATATTCCTGCTGCTTTTCCGGTTCCTGTACCATATGATCCGCCAGCGCTTTTGCGTAGCCGGATACGGTCGTGACCGGTGTCCGAAGATCATGTGCGATATCGGAAAGCATCAGATTCCGCTTGCGGTCAAACTCTCTCTGCTGCTGTTCGCGCTCCTCCTGGATCTGATGAAATTCCGCCATCACAATCCGCGCGAACGTTATCGCACCCAAAATATAAGGAAGCAGCATACACACCATTAACAGCAGAAGAACCACAAACAGCAGGATGGCTTTCCATCCTTCCATCTCCTGTACGACGACGGAACTCCTTGTCGCCGGAAGTGCATTGCCCAGCCAGTCCTGTAATCGTTCCCCTGTCCACTGCATCATTCCCTGCAGCGGTGATGGCAAAAGCATCCGGACGGCATTTACTATCAGCAATAACAGAACACATATGATAAAAATAAACAGATCCGTCTTTCCAACGGATGACTGCCTCTGGTAATTCGGGAAAAAGACTTTCATTACCACAGGCATAACCGCCTGACTGATCAGGAAACTGATCAGCGACTGTGCAATCGTTACCAATACAAGGATATAAATAAACCGTTTGATCAAAAACGCCTGTAAATCACGCATTGCTATTTCTCCAGTCGATAGCCCAATCCGCGGATGGTTCGAATATAAGCTGCCGGGTCTTCATCAAGTTTTGCCCTCAGCTTGCTGATGCAGACCATAATATTATTGTCTGCAACCACATAAGTGTCACCCCATCCCTGTTCATAGATCTGTTGTTTGGTAAACACTTTTCCCGGATGCTTCATAAATAACTCCATGATCCGGTACTCTACCGAAGTCAGTTCAATCGGTTCTCCATTTTTTTTGAGTACGCAGCCTTCCGGATCCAGTTCCAGATCCCGGACGGTCAGCATACCGGATGACAGTTCCGCTGTCCCCAGAGCATAAAACCGACGGATATTTGAATTGACACGTGCTACTGCCTCCAAAGGATTGAACGGTTTTGCCAGATAATCATCTGCCCCGAGATTTAACCCCAGAATCTTCTCGGAATCCGCATCCTTTGCCGAAAGTATCATAACGGGAATATTGCTTGTTTTACGTAATTCCTGCAACACATGGTATCCGTCCATCTCCGGCATCATAATATCCAACAGACACAGATCCACATGTTCTTTCTTCAGCAGTTCCAGTGCCTGCTTCCCGTTTTCTGCCTCAATAATCTGATAATTTTCATTTTCCAGATACAGCCGGAGAAGCGTTCGTATCTCCGGCTCATCATCTGCAATTAAAATCGTATAATTCATACATTCTCCTGCCGGAAAGGTGAATTCACCGGATCCTCCTGCTGTGTAAATCCGTTTGAACCAGCCGGGTTTGCATAGCACAGTGCCTCATACAGTGCGGCATGTGTTGCATTCACATATGGTGACACATAAAAGATTGCAAGAATTCCAAGTGTCAGTCCGGATAAAATGTACCATCCGATAAAGGACAGATCCAAAACAAATGCTTTCCATTTCTGTCCCTGCATCATACGCTTGCTTTCCGCAAATGCCTGCTCTTTGGTCATCTGCGGGTTATCTGCCAGAAGGTACGGAATCATCATATATTCATATGCTTTTACAATACCCGGAATGATAAAAAGCAATGACCATAAAACCGTAAACAGATCACGGAAAAACATTGTCTTTGCAACATTCCTGTAATTATTGTCAAATCCATATCCAATGTTCCCAATCTGTGCCGGCTCGTTTAAGTTGCGGATAAAGAATCTCCTGCATCCAACCTCCAACGGATTTATGATAAATACATCAACCAGAAGTATAAGGACAAAAATCACCAGAAAAACAACTATGAGTATGCCGATGGCGATCGCTGCTGCAACCATACCGCCCATCATTCCCCTGTTTCCTGCTTTCAGTCCGTCCTTAAAGCCTTCTTCAAGCCCAGCCTCAAAATCACGCAGTGAACCATCATCACTGTCATAACCGCTGTCATAATCATAGGAACTGCCTGCCTGATTCTCCGATCCATGTAAGGAACCGGTTGCACTGCTGAGGTTGCCCGAAGCAGCTCCGCTTCCCCCTGCAATCAGTGTCAGCAACAGGCTGATTAAAATACATTTCCAATAATTTCGTTTAAATGTTGCTTTCGCCCTTCCCTTTAATTGTGCGCGACTCCACATATCAAATTCCTCCATTTCCTTTTTGATGATATCATCATAACACCAAATCCTTATCTTAAAAATCGCTGCACCTTAACGTTACCTTAACAACGTGTATTTAATTTGCCTGTTTCTTCTTCGGCAAAAGAAGGCTCAGCAGAAGGGAAACAACAAACACTCCTGCGTAACCAGTCCGACATTCTGGCTGAACGATGTCAGTGGCAGGCATCCAAAGCATCCGGAAATTGCACTGGAAAATCCATCCACAGCAAGTGAGCCCTGAAGTTCCTCCATTTTAAGGTCACGTCCAAGTGCTCCGGTACACACAGCAGTTGTCGCGCCAGTTGTCTCTGCTGCTGAAACCAGAAAGACAATCGCAATGGTTAAAAAGGATCCAAGGTTAAATACCGGCTTATGGCTGGTGAAAAACACAAGTTTTGGAATGCTGAAAAATCCTACCTGGTCAATGGTCTCCTGAATTCCGGAAAAATCCACCATAGGTGCAATCCCTGCAACCGTAAATATAATAGAAAGAATATATCCGAAAATAAGTCCCACCAGAATATTCAGATTCTTATAAACACCCTTTAACACATATCTTGCCACCAGGCACACGATAAGGGTCAGGGCACCTACCAGCAGATGATACCATGCCCCGAACCAGAGCTGCACTGCAGACGATCAGGACGGGTGCCAGATTTGCTACAAACATGGCAAGCACATGTTGAAGGCCAAACGGAATTGCTTTTCTCATGTATAGACAAAGACAGTTTATCATCTTATTGCCCATAGTGTCAAACAGGATTTCCCGGTTGCGGTATAATTATCATCCGTGCTATACTATGAACAATTAGCGTGTAAAAGCGTACAAAAGAGGAGGATTTATTTATGACATCTGCACAAATATGCATCATGATTGCCATTATCGTATACCTTATTGGTATGATCTATATTGGTTTCCGATGTTACCAAAAAAAACAACAGTACTGACGATTTCTATCTGGGTGGCAGAAAACTCGGTCCTTTCGTAACCGCGATGAGTGCCGAAGCTTCCGACATGAGCAGCTGGCTTCTGATGGGACTTCCGGGCGTTGCTTACCTCACCGGAATTTCAGATGCCGGATGGACAGCAATCGGACTGGCTGCCGGTACATACATTAACTGGCTGATCGTTGCCAAACGTATCCGCCGCTATACGCACACCTGCAACAATTCCATTACCATCCCATCGTTCTTCAGCAACCGCTATCGCGATGAAAAAAAGATGCTGCAGGTCATTGCTGCTATTTTATGTTATCTTTTTATCCTTATACGGCCTCTGGATTTGCCGCATGCGGAAAACTTTTTTCCAGCCTATTCGGGGTAAAGTATCTGACCGCCATGATCATCAGTGCTATCGTAATTGTGGCATACACGACACTTGGCGGATTTCTTGCTGCTTCCACAACGGACTTTATCCAGAGTATCATCATGTCGGTTGCTCTGATTGTAGTTCTGATCTTTGGTGTAGAAACTGCTGGCGGTATCGGTGCCGTTATCCACAACGCCTCCGAGCTTCCGGGATATCTCTCCATGACACTTTCCTATGATGTAAACACCGGAAAGGCCGCTCCTTACAGTGCCCTGACCATTGTTTCCACTGCCGCATGGGGACTTGGATATTTCGGTATGCCGCATATCCTGCTCCGCTTTATGGCAATCGAGGATGAGAAAAAACTGAAACTGTCCCGCCGCGTTGCAACCATCTGGGTCGTAATCTCCCTGTTCGTTGCCGTCTTTATCGGTGTGATCGGTTATACCATGAGCAAAGTCGGCGCGCTGGAGATGCTGACCGGATCGAATTCCGAAACCATTATCGTAAAAATTTCCGCCCTGCTCTCCCAGCACGGTGTGATATTTGCCCTGCTTGCGGGTGTGATTCTCGCCGGCATTTTAGCTTCCACCATGTCCACTTCGGACTCGCAGCTGCTGGCTGCATCTTCTGCGGTTTCTTCCGACATTCTCGGTGCTTTCCGCAAAGATTCTTCCAACAAAAACGGAAGCATGGCAGCCGCAAGAATTACACTCCTTGTAATTTCTGTCGTTGCCGCATTCATTGCCAGAAATCCGGACAGTTCCGTATTTGCCATCGTTTCTTTCGCCTGGGCTGGATTCGGTGCCGCATTCGGACCGGTTGTTCTGTTTTCCCTGTTCTGGAAACGTACCAACAAATGGGGCGCACTTGCCGGTATGGTCTGCGGGGGTTCCATGGTATTTATCTGGAAATACCTGATCCGCCCGCTCGGTGGTATCTGGAACATCTATGAACTGCTTCCTGCATTCCTGATTGCCTGCGCTGCGATCGTAATCGTCAGTCTGCTGACACCAAAACCTTCCAAAGAAATCGAAGAGGAATTTGACCGGGGTCGCACAGATGAAATAAATCTTTTAACTTTGTATACCAAAAATGTCGGTAGATATCTGTCAGATATCTACCGACATTTTTAATTCTTATTTTCAATTATGCTTTGATCCTAGCGGCGGATCTTTACAGACTTCACACTGCTGTATGGACTGTAATACTTTGTTCCATCTACCGTAACATAGCTGCGGATCTTGTAATAATACGTTCCTTTGGTGAGTTTTGCCCTTGTATAAGACTGCATCTCACCATCTTTTGTAGCCGCAATCTTCTTGTATCCATAATCATATGCTCCCTTGGAGCGGTAGATTTCATAGCCGGTAACGGAAGTACCTGGCAGCCATGTGATACGGACTTTTGATCCGTGTGCACGCAATCTTGTGATAACCGGCTTCTCCGGCTTAATAATAAAGCTTGTCTTTGCAGATCCCGTATAATTACCGGTTCCCACTACCATAACAGCAGCTTTTCCCGGTGCACCATTGTCACTGTAATTCAGATAGTAATCCGAACCTTCTTTTAAAACAATGTTATTTAATGTAACGGTAACTTCCGGTTTTACGGAAGATCCCGTATATCTTTGTGCTGCAATCTTACTGATCACCGCATTTGCAAGGTTATTGGATGAAACCGTTGTATTTCCGTTCCCATGATTTACGATACGGAAATAAACCGTCCGGCTTCCATAATAATTTCCGATTCCGTTAATTGTTACGGATGCAGTACCGATATTGTCGGTTGTTGCTGTAAGAAAGTGTATAATCTCTTCCCTCGTAC
>ENA-OQNM01000277-OQNM01000277.1-human-gut-metagenome-genome-assembly--contig:-NODE-277-length-19231-cov-5.276015_pt1 | contig 19231 bp, 17 predicted proteins | sample MGYA00242632_ERZ504886 | MGnify/ENA primary metagenome ERZ504886 (study PRJEB26092, sample SAMD00036424) | human gut metagenome | host: Homo sapiens | study: EMG produced TPA metagenomics assembly of... | reverse complement strand
ACCTGTCCCAGTCGTGGTCCTTATAGTTCGCGGGCGCGGCCAGGTCGACGAGGTGGCCCTGCGCCCAGGTGACCAGGTCGTCGCCGACCTGCACATAGCCGTCATGCTTTTCCATGTCGCCCGCCGACCGCCTGGGCGATGGCCTGGCCGACCGAATACTTCTCGGCGATGATCAGTCGCATCCCGCATCACGTCCGATCATCAGTAGTTGCCGGACGCCCATGCGGGCCGTCCGTCGTCCGAGGTGTCGGGTTCGGCGGCGGGCTCCTGCGGGGCGGGCTCGTCGTCCGCCTCCTGGACGTCGGATCCGGTCGTCTCCGGATCCGTCGCGGCGTCGGCCGCCGGCGCGACGGTGGGTTCGGCGGAGACGGTTTTTCTTCCGGCCGGCGCGGCGACGAGTTCGCCCTTCGCGTCGAACGCGACGCTTTTTTCGGTTCCGGTCATTGCCAGCTTGTCCGCGATCATTGTTCGGCTCATGCCGGGGAACGCCTCCTCGAATTGCCTCGCCGCGTCGCGCAGCGCCTGCGCGCTTTTACGGAAGTTGTCGAGGCGGTTGTCGAACTTCTTCGCCGCCGTCTCCTTGCGTTTGAACGACTCGCGTTCGTCGCGCAGGAAGTCGTCCACGTAATCGGATGCCATGGTCCGTTTCCTTTCCAGTCTTGTTTTCATCGGTTCCCGGTTTTGATCCGGCTGGAACCATGGTCACGCGATTGGACACGCGCCGGTTTGGACAGTCGGGCTCCGCCAGGATCACACGCTTGTGATCCTGGCTTCGCCGGAAACGGAGCGCGGCCCTGGGCCGCGCGCTATCTTCGCCGACCCTTCCGGGATTTCCAGGCGTCAACGCCTGGAAGGGAACGGCCGACCCGGCCATGGTTCATCATCACAGCCCCGCGCCCGCGTCTTCGGAACTGCGTGTTCCATGCTCCGCTCCGGGAGGGCTTCGCCCGATTATCCCGAAGCGGGCACGGCCCACGCGTCCTCCACCGCGCGGCGGGACCGCGAAGCTGCCCCATGTCCGGCGAAAGGAAAACAGGAACGCCGGCGGGACACTAAGGAGTGGAACCATGCAGATGGAACCGATGGAATTGCAGCACGCCGTCTTCGAGACCGACGGGGGACGAATCGACGCGATGTGGAGCGACGTACGGCTCCACGCGAGCGACATTCCCGACGGATGGCACTGCTACGCCGTCAGGGGCGGCGACGGTGGATGGCCGCCATGCAGCATCGAGAAAACAGTATGGGTCAACCACGCGGGCGACATCATCACGCCCGACGACCTCGACCCACTGCTCGAAAGGAACGGGTGGATGCTCGCCATCAGGGACTGGTGGTTCACCGACGAACCGTTCGGGCGCGCGGAATGAAAGGAGACATGGACATGAAGGAGAAGAACAGGGCCGAGGAATGGTTCCGGGCCAAACACGACGAGCTCGCCGAAACGGCGCGGGCCAACCTCGCCGCACACGACTTGGAACCCGGACAGGAGGCCTACCATCTGGACAGCCTCCACTATGTGACCGCCGAACAGATGGAGGCCATATGCCCGACGGGCATCGACTTCGACCGGTACGCGACTCTGGCGAACGGCAGCGTCGGATACGACGAGGCCGACGCGCATTGGGCCGACGCGGCATGGTGGGACGAACAGGCGCGAACCATGTGGGACGAGGTCGACGACATCCCTGACGACGGCCTCTACTGGACAAGCGTCGAAGACTAAAACGTCATCGCCGTTCCCGGCCAAGTCGACGCCCCGGGACCGATGCCGCCCGCATGACGCGGGCGGCGCCTCCGGCGGCCAGAGGACGACTACCGTCCTCTGGACCCCACGCGCCGGGAACCGTTCCCGGACCCGACAAGGCGTCGCCGTGGCACGGAGGCCACGTCTCGCCGACGGGAAACGGAGCACGACACCAATGCCGCGCGCATCCCGAGGATTTTCTTTTGACCGGCCGGCTGACGCCTTGATCATAGCGGCACGCGGAACCCATCAACGCCCGCGCAGCGAAACCCGTGGTTTCGACGCGTTCTCATGACGGAACCCGCTACCACCGCTAGCGCTTTCGCTTGACCATCCGGTCAAAAGAAAAATATCCTAGAATGGAAGACAACGAAAACAAGGAGGCGGACATGCCGGTCATCAGCATGTTCTTCGGAATCATCATCACCATGAACGCGGACGACCATGTTCCGCCGCACATCCACGCCAGATACCAAGGCCACGAAGCGTCCTTCACCTTCGATGGCAACCTGCTCAAGGGAGACCTCCCGCGCAAGCAGCGCAAACTGGTCGAGGCATGGGTGCTGCTGCATGCCGAAGAGCTGGAAGCCGACTGGGAGCTGGCCTTCAACCTCGAGCACCCATTCAGAATCGACCCGCTACGCTGACAAGGAGGCAACGGACATGACCATCGACTATTCAATCAAAGTGACCCAATGCGAGCCCATGCCCGGCTACAAGCTCAAGGTCACCTGCTCCGACGGCGCGACCGGAATCTTCGACATGTCCCGATACATCGACCGCGGCATGTTCAAACCGCTCAAGGACCCGCAGACGTTCGACCGCGTACGCCTCGCGTTCGGCGTGCCCTCATGGCCCGGCGACATCGACATCGCCGCGGAACGCGTCCGCTCCGACATGCAAATCATCTAGAAGCCCACGCGCATCCGCCCCGACCGTCATCAAGACGGCCGGGGCCTTTTCATGCCCGTATGCATGACGGACATGACGCGCCACCAACGACCCACCGGCCCCGCGATTTTTCGCGGGGCCTTCTCGTTTCCCTGCTCCAAGTGTCCAAACCCATCGCCGTTTCCACGACGGACGATTGGCGTAAGACACCGGCCGTCCCCTCAAGGCCATGGGCGAAAGGAGCAAGGAGTGAACGCGATCATCCTTCACGGCATTGCGCAATCATGCCGTGCGAAATCACTCCCAATCAATGAAATTGATATGGGAGTAGCAAGTGACGTGAACGTATATACGTTCACTCGATTCGCACCGCGAATCGGCTTGCTCGGGAGACCCAGACCCCATGGTCGAGCAAGCTCTCCAGACCGCTTCGCGGCATCACGGACGTGCCGTCCGCACACCTCCACGGGAGGTGCGAAATGAGCTGGGCGAACAAGCGCCGACGCACCGTGCAGAAGCTCGTCACGTTCACTCCCGACGAGTGGGAACGCGTCAATTCGCTGCACAAAAAGGTGAACAAGTACACGACAAGATACCGTTCGTTCACCGTGTTCGCACGCAAAATGCTGACCGATGGCGAGATCCGCGTCACCGAGATCAGGCCGCTGACAGACCCCGAGCCGCTCGCCAGAGAGATCGGCCGCATCGGCGTGAACGTCAACCAGATCGCCCACTGGGCCAACGCGAACGAGCACATCACCGCCGAGCAGGTGGCCGAGCTCCGCGCGTCGTTCGCCCGCATCGAGCGTCTGCTCGGCGACCTGTTCGTCGACAAACGCGAAGCCCGGAAGGACGTGTGAGCATGGCGGTGGTCGAGCTCGGCAGGCCCGTGAAATCGAATCTCGGCGGCCCCAACGGGGCGATGGCGTACATCATCAATCCCGCCAAGACCGACGGCGGAAGACTGGTCAGCTCCAACTACGAGCGGACCGGAACGGACTACGACGCGCTGGCCGATCCAATGCTCGAAGACAACGAGAACTCTCCCAAAGGCATCCGGAAGAACAGCCGTCTGGCGTACCACATCAAGCTGAGCTTCAGTCCCGACGACCCCGTGACACCGGAGAAGGTGCACGAGCTCGGTGTGGAGTTCGCACACCGCATCACCAGTGATGAATACAAGTTTGTGGTCGCCACGCACACCGACCGGCACCACCTGCACGACCACATCATGGTGTGCGCCGCCTCCCGGTACGGGAGACATCTGAAGGCCGAGCTGCCCAAGGACATCATCGACCAGTGGCGCGCGGTCAGCGACGAGATATGCCGCCGCGAGGGGCTGAGCGTCGTGTTCAACCCCGTCGTGGAGGAACAGACGCGCAAGATGCGGGACGGTACGACAGCCGAAGGCGACGACGGAACGTCGCCGGCGCGCGACCCCAAATACGTCGATGAAGCACCCGTGCGGAGCGCGAACGAACCGGAGACGAAGGCGCGGAAGGTCTCGGGCGGGGAGCCGTTGGAGCGCCGGTACGGCATGTCGATGGAGGAGATCTACGCGTCCGCGAAGGGCATGGGCGTCAAGGACAGGCTCCGCATGCTGATCGACCTGACCTCGTCCACGGCGGAGAACTTCGAGGACTGGAAGGACATGCTCGACATACGAGGCGTGGACGTGACGGTCCGCGGCCAGCACCTCACGTACACGCTCAAGGACACCGGCTTCAAGATCCGCGACGCGAAACTCGGCCAGGCATACGACATGACGAACATCATGGCCGGGCTGCAAAGCACGCCCGTCATCCCCATCACGTTCAACCGCAGACTCGTCGCCAAGCAGACCAGGAAGACGGTCACCGTGTGGCTGCCCGGCACCCACCGGAAGAAGAAGATCACGTTCGACGCGAAGCGTCTCGTGGACGACGGCGGATCCACGCTGCGCGCGTTCCTGCCCCTCCACCGCGACCAGATCATCCTCGACCCGTCCAACCGGTACGCCGGCAAGACCACCACCCACGGCCTCTACCAGTGGTTCGGCGAGCCCACAAGCCGGCTCGAACCACTGGCCTCGCCCGAACGGCTGCCCCTGCGCTACGGGGTAAGCCCCGCCCAGCAGCGCTACTACCAGGCACAGGCGCGACGCCTCGACCGGCTCGCCGGCGAGGCGAAGGCGCTGAACGCGGCGATCCGCTGGACCAGGCTCGCGGGCGGCGACAGCGCCAAGGGACTCAAGCTGCTGCGCGGAAAGGTCCGCGAATCGCACGACGAACTCCAGGCCGCCGTCATCGCGCTGCACGACGCGATCCAACGCGGCGACCCCGACCTCGTTGCTGAGACGCGAGGCGATATGGAACGCCGCGAGGCCCTGTGCGACCGGTACGAGGGCGAGCTGGCCGCCATCGAACGGGAGATCCACGCGACCCGCGACCGCGAGCAGACGGAGACCGAGCAGCGCGAACAGCATCAGCACAAGCGTGGACGGTCCATCTGAACCGTCCCAGGAAACACCAACCGACAACAGAAAGGAAACCGCAATGCCAATCGAGGAACAGGCTGAGGAGAAGATCCAGAACGCCGTCCAGACCATCATCACCGGAGGCGCGAAGCTCATGCTCAGAATTCCCAAGGGCGTGGCCATGGCGATGCTCCGCGGCGGCATGAAACTCGCGAAGACCGGTGTGCACGCCGCCGGCGAGGCCGTGAAGGTCAGGATCGACAGCGGCGAGATGTCCGAGAAACGACTGCAGCAAAAGAAGGACGGCGACCTGCACGAGCTGCAACTCGACGACTCGACCATGCGCGAGGTGCAGCACAGCCTCAGAAAGTCCGGCATCGACTACCACCTCGAACGCACCGACCAGGGCCAGTTCATCCTGCACTTCGCCGGCAGGGACGAGGACCATGTCCGTCACGCGGTGCAACGCGCGTTCAGGGGAATGGGCCTGGACGTAGCCGACGACGACTTCGCCGTCGAGCAGACAGAACAGCAGGAACGGACGACGGAACAGACCCGAAACGATACGGAACCACCGGCGCGGGAGACGCCGGACGAACCGGCGGCGAAGCCCATGCCGACGCAGCGCATCGCCTGGGACTTCGTGGACCCGGAGGTCATGGAGATGGCCGCGAACAGCCTCGCCGCCCGGCATCCCGAACTCTCATGGGACAAGCTCATGGGCGACACAACGTGCGACGAGCAGGCCGGCCGCGACTTCGCGGACCGGATCATCGGCAAGGCCGCCGCCGACCCGAGCCTGCGCGACGAGCTCGACGCCATCCTGCGCGACGACTACGGGCAGGGCGCGCAAACCCAGGAGCAGACACGCAGGCAGACGACCGAGCCGAACCGGGAGAAGCCGGCACCGGAGCCGGAAAGCGAACCGGAACCCGCGCCGGACGAAGCCCGGACACCGGCCACGCGACAGCAGACGCAGGCCAGGGCAGACAATCCCAGGCCGGCCGGCAAGGAGCGGAAACCGAAGCCGATCCGGTCGAAGAAGGCACTGCTCGAACGGTTCAAGACCCGGCTCAACGAGAACCTCGCCGAACAAAAGAACCACATGCCACCCACCCAGAACAGGGACCGCACGCCCCGCAAGGGCCGCTGAAAGGAAACCATAATGAACCAGCAGGAACAGGCGACGAAACACGCCGCGATCTTCCAGGACACCATCAACGGAACCAACGACCCGACCCCATGGCCGGTGACCATGTGGGCCTCGTCCGGCGACACGATATGGACGGCCGGCACTGCAAGGACGGCCGGCGAGGACTCGGTGGGCATGATCTACGGTCCTGGCGAGACCATCGTTCACCGGAATGCAATCGCCGGCGACGTGACCCGCGCCACCGAATCCTTCGCCATCAGACCGGCGGACGGGCAGAGTCCGATGGACGCGATGCTCGCGGGCATCGAACAGTGGAACCACCGCCATCCCGACCGGTGGGACACCGTGGCCACGCCGGGCGAGTACCGCATGACGGATCCGACAACCGGCAGGCCGCTCCCGATGGGATGGAGCGCCAGCCTCGCCGTGGCCGCGTCCGCGGCGGGACGGCTCGACCCCGACCTGCTCCAGGCCAGCCTCATGCAGAACGCGGTCGAGCACGAGCCGCGCCCCTGCGTGTTCTTCCTGGAGGATAACGGGTACGACCTCATGGTCTTCTCCTGGCATCGGAACCAGCAGGGACTGTTCGACGCGATGAGCTTCAAGCACCTGCAATACGACGACCTGAGCATGCAGGTCACGACCATCAGCCACAGCGAGGACATGAGCGAGTCCTTCCCCGCCAAGACCATGAGCGACGGCGAACTGCTCACCCAAAGCCGCGTCTACCGGGATGAATACCAGCACTGGCGCGAACAGGACGGCGGAACCGTCGCCCAGGGCATGACCGGCCGCGTCATGCGCAGCGGACTGCTCAAACCGGGACTGGAGCAGAAGCCGCTGCTGAATCTGAACGACGGTCGACGCGCCCCGGACTGGGACGAGTTCACCGACCAGGCCGCCATATCCATCCTCCAGGGCCAACCCATCTCGCCGACGCCCGCGCTCCCCCAGCAGGAGCAGCCGGAGCGGGACACCGACCCCACAGCCGTGACACAGACGCCGGCCCGGACGGCCGCGGCGACGAAGCAGGTCTGGCCGAACGCGTGGGTGGCGAACAGGCTCGCGCACACCTATATATTGCATGCGAAGGACGGACGCGACTGGCCGAAGATGATCGTCGGACTCCCCCGCGGCACCGCCATCGATGGCAAGGACCTGACCGGCTGGGCGACCGACATGTTCATGAGCGCGAAGAACCGGAGGCAGAAGAGCGAGGGACGGGCCGTCAACATCAGGTTCAGACCCGGCACCCCGGTCGAGCTGTTCACCGGCCGCGGAGCGGAACGCCGCACCATGCAGGTCGACCCGCAGACGCTCGTCCAGGCGATCGCCGCCGCGCAGAAACGCAACCGCGACGCCGAGAAGACGCTCGACACGGCATCGGTGGAGCTCGCCTCGAAGACCGTGGAGGAATCCTGGCCGCAGATCGAACGCATGCAGGGCCGGTTCACGGAATACCAGCGTGCCGGTACGTACAAGCCGTCCGTCGCAATGAAATGGGCGCGCAGACTCGTCGACCGGACCGCCGGAGAGGACGAGGGACGGTGGACCAACCGCCAACGCCGCCAGGCCGCCAGACTGCTCATCCAGGAACTCACCGGCACGCAGGATCCGACGCAGGCCAGGAGCAAAACAACGGATCGTCCGACCGTCGAACAGTACGTGCCGGAAGGCGGCAAAACGCCCGACGCCATAGGCGATGAGACACCCGCGCCGCCACGGAAAACAGAGACGGACATGGCGACGAAACAGCGGCAAGACCCCATCGTTCCCGCCTCGCAATCCCCGGCCGCCGGTCCGGAACGACGGCACACGGACCTGAAGTCAACGCTCGACCGGTTCCGCACCCGGCTCAAGAAGAACCTCGACGGACTCAACGCAGACCCGCCCACCGCCGGCACCGATCGTAACCGCGGGCAGCGGAAAACCTTATAAGAAAGGAGAGAACCATGGTGAGAAAACGCCTATACGCGAAGCAGACCGCCTCGGTCGAATACGAGCAGATCGACCTGTTCAGCCTTCTCGAGGAGGAGCAGCGACAGGCCGACAGGACGGCGGAACAGGTGCGCGGATACGAGATAACGGTGGGCCACGCCGCGGTGCAACGACTCCGCGCACGCGGCGCGGACGACGAGACGATAGCCGCCGTGGCGGCCGAATACCGGGAGAACCGGCTCCGTGGACTCGGCCGACGGGACGCGCGGATCGCCGCCGAGAACAAGCTCGGCGTCGGTGCCGCCACGCCCGGCGAAACCACGCCGCAACCTGTGGTAAAACGTTTCACACAATCCTCCGGCACGGAAAACAACACTGAAGAAAGGAACAATGATGGACGAGATGACATGGACCGACCCGCAGCTCAAGGCGCGCTACGAGAGGAACCTCAAGGCGATGGAACAGCGCCGGGCGGCGCATCCGGAACTGTTCAACAAGTGGGCGCTGCCGTACAAGGTGTTCACCCGCAGCAGCCTGCACGGGATCCAGAACATGCGCATCAACTGGCTGATGGACAACCATCCGCAGCGGTTCAGGGAGATGATGATGGCCAACGTGCTCGAGGAGCATCTGCGGGACATCGAGAGGCGGACGAGGGAACGCCAGGCGCAGATCATGGACCAGCTGATGGAGTCCAGGCACCTGCTCAACCGGACGGACTGCCTGAAGGCGGCACCCCAGATGACCGACCTGGACCGGCTCAACGGGATGAACGAGGCGCAAGCGGAGTCGATGAGCATGGCGATCCACGAGATCGTGGAAAGCTTCTAGCATCCCTCGACTCGCAACGCGCGCGTTCGCCCCGCGAACGCGCCGAAGCGAACATCGCCGCCATTCGGACACTCAAGACGCTCGATGGGAACGGCGACGAGCCTCTCTCCGCGGAGCAGACGGACACGCTGCGCGGATACTCGGGATGGGGCGGATGCGCGGACGCATTCTCCGACAAGCCCGAATGGGCCGACCTGAACGCCGAGATCCGCGAACTGCTCGACGACGATGAGTACACGCAGGCGCGCGCCTCCACACTGACCGCCTACTACACGCCCGGACCAGTGGTCAAGGCCATGTGGGACGCGCTCGACATCGGGTCCGCGCCCATCCAGGTGCTGGAACCCGGGTGCGGCACCGGCAATTTCATGGCCGGCATCCCCGAAAACATCAAAGCGAACGTGTCGGGCGTGGAACTCGATCCGATCAGCGCGCGCATCGCGGCCGCACTGAACCCGGACGCCACGATCCTCAACGCGGACCTCGCGGACTGCACCATCCATCCGGGATTCGACCTGACCATCGGCAACGTGCCCTATTCGGGCGACATCAGCCTCGACTACCGGACCACGGACGGCGGCACATCCCGCCTCCCCCTGCACGACTACTTCATCGAACGCTCGGTGGACGCGCTGCGGCCCGGCGGCGTCGCCATGCTGCTGACCAGCAGATACACGCTCGACAAACGCTCCGAGACCATGCGCGCCGACCTCGCGAGAAAGGCCGAGCTCGTCGGCGCAGTGCGCCTGCCGTCCTCGACGTTCGCCCGCCAGGCCGGCACCGAGGCCGTCACCGACGTGCTCGTTCTGCGCAGACGCGAACGGACGCTCGACCGCACGCCCGACGAGGCGTGGATCCACTCCAATCCGGTCGCCGTGCCCGGATACCAGGACGTGACCGTCAACGTCAACCAGGCGGTCGCCGGCGACATGGCCGCGCACGCGGTGGGCGACATCAGACCGGTGATCGGACGGTTCGGCGGCGACTTCGACGTCGTCTTCCAGGGCGACGCGGAACAGGTCGGCGACCGGCTCCGCGAACTGCTCTCCACGCAGATCGCCCACGGCCCGGCGCTGTCGCTGGGCGAGGCGGAACCGGCCGGACGGGCGGAGATCACGGTCCGGCCGGACCATGTGGCACCGTTCGAATACTCCGTCGACCAGCGCGGAGTGGTCTGGTACGGCGACGGCACCACCGTCACCGAGATAGCCCACGGCCGGGGCGACGAGGCGCGACGCCTGCGCGGCATGATCCGCCTGCGAGACCTGGCGCGCGAGCTCCAACGGCTCGAACTCGACCCCGCCCGCGTAGACGACCCGGACGTGGAAGCCAAGCGCGCCGAACTCGACCGGGCATACGACCGGTTCACGAGCGAGTTCGGACGACTGTGCGACCGCGCCAACCAACGCGCCTACAGCGGCGAGGAATCCGGCTGCCATCTCGTCATGGCGTTGGAGGAGACCGACGAAAAGGGAAGGTTCGCCGGCAAGGCGAAATGCCTCTCGCAACGGACCATCAGCCCGGTGCCGCCCATGCCCGACCATGCCGACAGCCTGGACGACGCGCTGGACATCAGTCTCGACCGCGCCGGCGGGGTCGACCTGGAACTCATCGCGCGCCTGGCCGACACCACCGTCGAGGAGGCCGAGACCGGTCTGGGCGACCGCATCATCCGTGACCCGGACACCGGCGAGGTCATGCCCGCCGAGGACTACCTCGCCGGAGACGTGGGGACGAAGCTCGACCACGTCACGGCCATGGCCGAACACCTCAGACGCCGGGCGGCACGCGAGGCCATGACGGAGTTCGCGGCATCCACCTACGCGACATCGGAGGACATGCCCGCCATAGAGCAGGCACGCGAATGGATCGACACCGCGGGAACGGACGTGTGGCGCAGCCTCACGGACCCGTACGCCGCCGAATCCTACAGGGATCCGACGCCGGTCATCGAACGCATCAACGACGGACGGCACGGATGGACCATGGGCTGGAACCGCAACCCGGAACTCGTCCTCGCCCTCGCCTGGCGGGCGGTGGAGGAACTGCCCGAGCGCCACTCACGCGTCACCCTCGAACGATCCGACACCGGAGAGCGGAAGCCGTGGCACGCGCCGGCATGGCACCGATCGCACGGCACCAGCCCACTGTGGGACGCATTGTGCTGGACATGGCGCGACGGCGACGCGCCACAGCACTACGCGCCGATCCTCGCCGACCGGCGCATGCCCGTCAGGGACCTCGCCCTGTTCGTCCACAAGATCGCCCACACCGACCGGCTCGAAGCCGCCGACAAGACCGCGATCCTCTCCAACCTGTTCGAGAGCTATTCGGCCCACGACAAGCATGGCAGCACGATATGGACGGACACGACCATCGGCGCGATGGCACGCCGTCTCATGCCCGGCACCGACGACCCCACGCGGCTCGCCGAACGGCTCGCCACCGACATGTCGGTCAGTGAATGGATCTGGGGCATCGCCCGCGACCTGCCCGACCTGCGCCAGGGAGCGGCACACGACGCCTACGGCGCGCCGCCACGCGCCATCGACACGCGCCCCGACGACTACCAGGCGTTCCGCGCACGCCGCGAGGAACAGCTCGGACAATGGTCGGGAGCAGCCGGAGCACGCCGAGGCCGCGCGCGCCGACCAGACGGACGCGGAACGGCTCGAACACGTGGCCGATCTGCTGGAACGCGTACAGCCCACCCCGCTGGAGACCGAGCAGATCAAGGCGCCGCTGGGGGCCCCGTGGATCCCCGCCAGGGACGTCCACGACTTCATGATGGAGACGTTCAACGTGCGCGGCCACGGGCTCACGCCCGGCAAGCTCTCCCAGTACTCGGTCGACTGGATCCCCCAGCTCGGACAATGGCGCGTCGGCTACTCGGGCGGCGGCGACATCGACTACAAGGCAGCAAGGACGTACGGCACCGAGGACCGCAACCCGTTCCAACTGCTGGAGGCGTGCCTGGACAACGCGCAGATCACCGTCACCAAGGACTCCCCCACGGAGACCACGGCGTCCGGCAAGCCCAAACGGGTCAAGGACCAGAAGGCCACGATGGCCGCCATCGAGAAGGCCAACGCGATCCGCGACGCGTGGAACCAATGGGTGTTCAAGGACCCCGACCGCGCGCAAAGGCTCACCGCCCTGTACAACCGCAGATTCAACGGCATGCGGCCCCGCCACGTCGACGGATCCTACCTGACCACGCCCGGCATCGCCCACGGCGTCGCCCTGCGTCCGCATCAGAAGGACGCGGTGGCCCGCGCCCTGCGCAGCGACGAGGGGACCCTCATCGCGCACGTCGTCGGAGCCGGCAAGACGTTCGAGGGCGTCGCCCTCTCCCACGAGGCGAAACGCCTCGGCAAGGCGTCCAAGCCGATGCTCGTGGTCCCCAACCACCTCGTGGACCAGTGGGCCGGCGACGTGCTCAGGCTCTATCCGGCCGGACGGGTCCTCGTCATGGACAAGGACGCGCAACGCAACCCCGAATCGGTGAGACGCTTCTGGGGCCGGGTCGCCACCGGCGACTGGGATGCGGTGATCGTGCCGGAGAGCCGGTTCAGCCAGCTGCACGTCAGCAAGGAACGACGGCTGAGGAACATGCGCGCCCGCGTCGACGAGTTCGCCCAGGCCGTCGAGGCCGCCGCCAAGGCCAGGGGCGACAAGGACCCCACCGTCAAACGGCTGGAGGCGGCGCGCAAAAGCGCCGAGACCGCCATGCAGCGCCTGCGAGACGGCAAGGAGTCGCGCGACGACAAGGCACTGGCGGGCATCGAGTTCGAATCGCTTGGCGTGGACATGCTCATCGTCGACGAGGCCCACCACTTCAAGAACCTCGGCGTGCCCGTCGCATCCGCCGACCTGGGCATGCAACTGTCGTCCGCCGCGAAATGCGAGGACCTGCTCGACAAATGCGAATGGCTGCGCGAGGCCGGGCACGGAGGCAACATCGCGTTCATGACCGGCACGCCGGTCTCCAACTCCATGAGCGAGCTGTACAACATGCAGCGCTACCTCGCGCCCGGAACCCTCAAGGCCCAGGGCCTCGACACGTTCGCCGCATGGGCTGGCGCCTACGGCCAGGTAGTACCCACCGTGGAACTGAAGCCCGAAGGCAACGGATTCCAGGTCAAGCAAAGGTTCGCGCGCTTCCAGAACCTGCCCGAACTGATGAACGCGGTGAAGCAGTTCACCGACATGATCACCAACGACGACATCCAGCTGCCGCTGCCCGAACTGGAGCAGGTGCCCGTCCCCGTGCCCATCACCGACCGCCAGAAGAAGGAGATGGAGGAACTGTCCGACAGGGCCGACCTCGTGCGCGACGGCGACGTGCCGCCGGAGGTCGACAACCTCCTGCGGATCACTGGCGACGGGCGAAAGATCGCCCTCGACCCCAAGCTCCTCAAAGGCCACGAGAACGACCGCCCCCTGGAGAACGGCAAGATCCAGGCATGCGCCGAGAACGTCGCCCGGATCTGGCAGGAGGAGACGCCACGCCTGGGCACGCAGCTCGTCTTCTGCGACTCGAGCACGCCCGCGTCGGGCGGATGGAACGCCTACCAGGACCTCAAGGACCGCCTCATCCAATTGGGCGTGCCCGCCGAGCAGATAGCGTTCGTGCACGACGCCGGCGACAACCCCGCCAGACGCGAGCAACTGTTCGCCAAAGTCAGATCCGGCGAGATCCGCGTGCTGATGGGAAGCACCCAGAAGCTCGGCACCGGCACCAACGTGCAGGAACGCCTCGCCGCGATCCACGACCTCGACTGCCCATGGAGGCCCGCCGACCTGGAACAGCGCCTCGGCCGAATCCAGCGCCAGGGCAACACGTACGACCACGTGCGCGACTACCGGTACGTGACCGAGGGCACGTTCGACGCGTACAGCTACCAGACCGTGGAACGCAAGCAGCGGTTCATCAGCCAGCTCATGAGCTCGAAGAGCCCCGCCCGCGAGGCCGTGGACCTCGACGCCGACGTGGTGACCCTCGCCAACATCAAGGCGCTGGCCACCGGCGACCCCGACATCCAACGCCGCATGACATTGGAGAACGAGATCAACCAGCTGAAGCTCCTGCGCGCCTCATGGGCGCAGCAGAAGGCCGACACCCGCAGGGACATCAACCAGCAGCTCCAGCCACGCATCGAGGGGATCCGCCAGGCGATCCGCGAGAAGACCGACGACAAGCCGCTCGCGTCCAAGGCCCTGAGCATCCACCAGACCGCACGCATGAACGGCAAGTGGGAGGGCATGACCATCAACGGCCGGCCGGTCGGCGACCGGCAGACCGCATGCAGGCTCCTCCACCAGGCCGCCCACCAGGCGCACGACGGGGACACGATCGCCGAATACGACGGACTGCCCGTCATCGCACGCAGGGCGGCCACCACCGGACGGATCACCCTGGCCGTCAAGGCCGTCCACGAGCACGAATCCGGTACCGAGATGCCCGGACCCTACCTGACCGGACCTTCCAGCATCGTCAGCCAGCTCGACCGGATCGTCAAGAACATGGCCACCGACCCCGGCAAGCTCACGGAACGGCTGGCGGACGCCGAAAGGGAACTCGCCGCCGCGCAGGAGACGCTGGCCGAACCATTCGCCCACGAGGACGAGTACCGGCAAAAACAGGCAGAACTCGAACGGCTGACGTCCAAACCCGACGAACCCCGGGAGACGGAAAGTAGAGACCAGGAAACCAAGGAAAGGAGCGCAGGAATGCCATTGACAACGGAAAACGCCAGACGACTGCTCGAACAGGACCACGACGTCACCGAAGTCACCCAGGGCGGCAACGCCATGGGCCACTACCTCGAAGCGAGGCTCACGGACGGACGCGCCGTGCAGATCGACTTCCACGACAACCCCGCATGGAAAGACACGGACCGTCTGGCCGGCCGGATCGAGGTGTCCTACGCCAACCGGCCACAGGCGGAATGGCAATACGACGACAACGACATGGCCGACCGCGAACACACCGTCATCGACCCGGCCGACCCAGCCGCCGGGAAAACACTCGCCAAGGCGGTGGAGGGCTGGGAACGCGCGGGCGGCCTACACACGGCCCGCGCAGCCGGGACGAGCCATCTGGCCGCGAACCAGCCGCCGGAGGAATACGCCTACCGGTGGCGGAAGCCCGGGGACCCCGACAGGCACATCGCATACCTGAGCACCGCCTTCGACCGCGACCAGGCGATGAAGGCGAGGGAGGACGCCGGATACGTCGTGACGAAGGTCGAGGAGGACCCGGCCATACTCTACGAGCAGCACCGCAAGGCGTCCTGCATGCGCGCGAGCCACATCCTGGAACGATACGATTCCCCCGACCCGGCCGCGGTCGGGATCCTGCACGGAATCGTGGGCGAGGTCAACGCACACGACCCCGAGGACTACCTCGCCGCATACCTCACCTACCCGTCAGACAAGGCGGTCCAGCTCGCCGGCGACGGCCTCACCGCCGCGGACATCGCGGAGAAACGCAAGATGGGCGGATGGAACCCGCAGACAGATCCGCTCATGCTCATCAACGAGCAGGGCGACTGGACGGGCGTCACCCAGCAGCAGGCCGACCAGATCGTCTGGGACAACCGCGAGGAGATCCTCGAGCGCGCATCGGACGACAACGAACTGTCAACCTGGACGCTGAGCCGGCTCGACCAGCTGAAGGAGCACGAGCCGGACCATGCCCTGGACCGCGACCAGCCGGAACCGGAACACCAGGCGCCCGCACGGGAGCAACCCGCGCCCAGGCGCCACGGACTGGGACTGTAGTCCCACACCCACCGCAGGGGGCGGCGCGCGGCTTCGCACGCCGCCCCTCACCTTATGCAAACGACAGGAGGAACGCATGACAACGGAGGAACATCCCACCATGGAGCCCGTCATCTGGTTCGAAGGCACTCTCATCAGGGACCCGCAGCCGCACGGAGGACAGTACGACTGGCTGCTCGAAACACTGGCCGACGCCGACGGCGACGTGCCGAAGATCACCATCCGGGCCAGAGGCGCAGAGCACTCGGCGAACATCCGCGACAACGCGCACAAGGGATCCCGCCTCATGGTCAAAGGCGGCGCGGGCGACGAAGGATCCGGCATCGACATCGAGGCCACGAGCCTCGCGTTCGACCCCAGCCACGACGAGCCGGACGGGAAGCGATGACACGGACCACCGTCAGCGGCATCAGACCGGACAAGACCGGTACCGGCGAATGGATCGACATCAACAGTCACGTCGGCCGGCTCATGTCCACGCTCATGGCAGACGGCCGACCATTCAGCATCGACGCCGACCCGGCCGGCATGACCATCGTCACGCCCCTCCCACCCCCGGCAGCCGGCCCGGACGAAGGGCGGATCACCAGCAGGAAGACGCTGTACGAGCGGTTCAAGACCCGACTCAACGAGAACCTCGACGAAAGAAAACAATAGAAAGGAACAACCATGGAACGAATAAGAGGAATCGCCATCAAGACACTGACCATCCTCGCGGGATTCTGGATCGCCGACCTCGCGGCCGCACGCATCCAGGCCGGCATCGCCGCCGGTGAAAGCATGGAACGAATCATGGACGGCATGACGACCATGCTCCAGCACCCGACCGCCCTGGGATTCGACCGGACCAGCCTCCTATGCGGACTGGGCGGCGCGTGTGCAGTCGGCCTGTTCCACCTCTACCGGTGGAGCATAAGCCAACGCAACTGGCGAGAAGGCGAGGAATACGGCTCCGCACGCTGGTCCACCAGCCGGGAGATGGCCCCATACACCGACGGCGACACCAGGCAGAACCTCCAGATGACGGCCACCGAGGGCCTCAGCCTCGACGCCCCGGCCACGCGCCGAAACCTCAACACCACCGTGATCGGCGGATCCGGTTCGGGCAAGACCGCCACGCACGTCATCCCCAACATCCTCAAGGGCAGCATGAACTACGCCTGCACCGACCCGAAGGGCGAGCTCTACGCGAAGACCGGCGGAGACTTGGAGAAAATGGGCTACACGGTCAAACAGCTCGACCTGGTGGACCTGACCAGCGAGACGAAATTCAACCCCATGCGCTACATCGACCCCACGAAACCCGACGTGGCGATCATGCGCCTGGTCACCAACATCATGGACAACACCAACGGCTCCACACCCAAGGAGCACCAGACCGACGACTTCTGGACCAAATCCGAACGCAGCCTCCTGACCGCGCTCACCGCGTTCGTCTACTACCTGCCCGACGACATCCTCAAGGACTGCCTGAACATCGACTCCGGCCAGACCCTCAACGCCGTGGCCGACATGCGCGACCTGCTCGAAGCCAGCGAACAGGACGAGACCAAGGAAAGCCAGGTCGACGCCGTCGCCCGGACCGCCACGGAGATCTACGACGAGACCCGCGCCGAATGGGAACGCGAGGGCGCAAACCACGACGACCCGGACCTGCAGGAGGCATGGCGGCTCGCCCAGGGCCTGAAGTTCGCCGCCCGCCAGTACCGGCCCTTCACCCAGGGCGCCGGAGAGACCAAGAAGGGCATCATCATCAGCCTCGGCGTGCGCCTCGCCCCACTGACCGTCGGACCGGTCCGCGAGATCCTCTCCGACGACAACCTCGGCATCGACCGGATCGGCGGATACCAGGACGAGCACAAGGGCGGATACAAGCATCCCAACGGGAAGACGGCCATCTTCCTCGCCCTGCCCGACGAGGACCCGACCTTCAACTTCCTCGCCGCGATCTTCTACCAATGCCTCTTCGACAGCATCATCCGCCGCTGCCGCACCTACCCCGGCGAATGCCTCGCCACGCCACTGCACTGCTTCCTCGACGAGTTCGCCAACGTGGGACGCATCCCCAACTTCGACAAGCTCGTCGCCACGATCCGCTCGCGCAAGGTCAGCGTCAGCATCATCCTCCAGACCATCGCCCAATTGAAGACCATGTACAAGGACTCGTGGGAGACCATCGTCGGCAACTGCGACAGCGTGCTCTTCCTCGGCGGCAACGAGCAGTCCACCACCGAATGGCTCAGCAAGCTGCTCGGCAAGGAAACCATAGACATCCGCACCACCAGCGACTCTAAGGGCGTGTCCGGCAGCCACACCACCAACTACCAGCGCACCGGACGCGAACTGCTCACGCCCGACGAGCTCGCGCAGTTGGACAACGACAAATGCATCTACAACCTGCGCGGACTCCACCCGTTCCTCAGCCGCAAGGCATGGCCCGGAACCACCATCGCCAAACCGAAATCCACGCTCAAACACTCCGAGGGATGGAGGAAGGCCGCATGACCAGCGAACCATCCGCCACCGAAACGGCGTCAACCGGGCAACTAAGCGCACTCAACATCAACGTCGGGGCAAACGTCACAGAGCTTCGCGAGAACAAGCACCTAAGCATGTACGACGTCGCGAAAGCCATGAAGAAGCTCGACCACAGCTGGAGCAAGACCACGTTGTTCAACATCGAACACAACTCGCGTCGACTCCAAGCCGTGGAAGCCTTCGATCTGCTGAGGTGCATGGGCTACCGTCCGGAAACAGACCTCATGTTGCTGTACCGCGACTCCCCCTCACAAGTCGACCTTTCCATTGAAGATTGCGCATTCGCTGGCCACAAATGCGAAGTCTGCTGGAGCGAATACCGGAAATCACGCGAACTTGCGGAAGCCAGCCTCGATGAAGCCACCCAAGCCGGCACCATTACCAAAGAGCGTGCCGATAATTTGAGAATCAACTTACGAACATGGGAACAATCGTTCCAAGAGCTCATACAAGAAAATCGAGAGGCAGACGGCTCCGACTGCCATCCTCTGACCGCGGATCCGGAAGCCGGCAGCTTCATAAAAAAGGTTGACGCCATTGCACCAGCGCCAACCCGATGAATATCCCGTCTCCTACGCGTCTCTCAAAAAACTCATTGAAGGCTAAGCATCCGTACTTGGAAAGTATGAGGTCGCGTCAATGGGAGTTGACGCGACCTCAAAGAACCCATGTCCATACGCGCTGCTGCTGGAAAACCGGCGCGAGACAAAAGGAACCTTACAATGATTGATTGTAACAAATAAAGAACAGTAATGGAAGCCCAATTTGGTGGCGGAAGCTCCTCAAATCGTTGGAATTATCCATTTTTACAGTATTTGCATTCTTCGCTCCATTTCGGTCATGCCGACCATCGCCAGCAGTTGCCTGTCGCGTTCGCTGAAATCGCTCATGG
>ENA-OQNM01000276-OQNM01000276.1-human-gut-metagenome-genome-assembly--contig:-NODE-276-length-19242-cov-3.402145_pt1 | contig 19242 bp, 17 predicted proteins | sample MGYA00242632_ERZ504886 | MGnify/ENA primary metagenome ERZ504886 (study PRJEB26092, sample SAMD00036424) | human gut metagenome | host: Homo sapiens | study: EMG produced TPA metagenomics assembly of... | reverse complement strand
GACCAGCCTGGGCAAACCGCAGCTGACGAACCTAGGTCAAATACGCCATGGATATTTTGAACCAGCGCAAATGGTACGCGGGCTGGTACAGCTACACCAACTACATCAACTCGTATATGAATGCTTCCGCGCTGGCAAACTATCCGCTTTGGGTGGCGGATTACCGCTCCAGCCTGGGGTACACCGGGCGGTACGGCATGTGGCAGTATTCCGGTTCCGGCACCGTCAGCGGCATTACCGGCGCGGTGGATCTGGATTACAGCTATCAGGACTATCTGCCCACGATACGCGCCGGGAATTTTAACGGGTATGGCAGCGATGGGCCGGACATGACAGCCGTGAGCAGATATAAGCTCACGGTTTTTGGTTCCAACACAGAATATTTTTATACCGCCAATCTGAACGATGTGGTGGGCTACCTGCCGCTGGGCAGCTACCCGGTCACCCAGATCACCAAGGAAAAATACAACGGGTACGATTGGGTCGTGTTTGAATATAACGGTGGCCAGTATTGGACCGCCCTGATTGGGGACCGCAACCGCCTAGAGCGCGATGACACCACAGACGATTGTTCCCGCCAGCTGGCTGAAGCCAACGCCAAAATTGCCGCCGCAAAGGCAGCGCTGGAATAAGCGATGCGGATTTTCCAGTAGAGTTCCCTGGGTTGCCCTGCTTTTCACTTCTCGTTATATCCATGTAGAGTTTCTTTAGGCAATACCGCATAATTCTAAGTGCCGATACGGCGAGCGAGGTGCGACAGCTGCTAAGCCAAAAGCGCAGATAATACTGGATGTCTTATCGAGCATTTTGGCAACGCAGATGCCGTGCCGCAGCCGCCGGAGCGGTGCTTAAGCCGTAAGGCGAGAATTGTGCGGTGTTGCCTTTATTTATGGATCATACGAACGGGTTATAGAACCGGCCGTACCGGATGGTAACAAACAGGCTGACCAACAGCAGCGCTGCGCCAAAAGCCAGGGCGGCAAAATCCCGCTTGGCAAAGGGGCGCTGGGTGTACCAGGTGCGCTTGCCATTTTTGCCAAAGCCACGCAGCTCCATGGCGTTGCTGATGGTATCAATGCGGTTCAGGCTGGTCAGAATCAGCGGCAGCAGAATACTGACCGAATTCTTGAGCCGTGCAAAGAACGGTTCACTTTTGCCCAGCTCCACGCCGCGGGCCTGCTGGGCCTGGCTGATGCTGTGGTAGTCGCGCTGAATATCCGGGATATAGCGCAGCGCAATGGCAACCGAGTAGCCAACCTTATAGGAGATGCCGATGCTGTTCAGGCTTGCGGCAAACTCGCTGGGGTTAGTGGCGGAAATAAACAAGATAGCCACCGGCAGTGCCACAAAGTATTTGAGCGAGATATTGACCATGTAGAACAGCTGCTCCGCCGTTACATCATACCGCCAGAACAGATGGAACAGCACATGCCGCGTGCCATACAGCGTGGTGCCCTGGTTGGGGTCAAACAAAAAGATGAACAGGTTATTCAGCAGCAGGAATACCAGCATAAAGATCAGCATAAACCGCACTTCGCGCAGTTTGATGTGGCTGAGCTTGAACGCTGCAAAGCTGACGGCCATCAGCCCCAGCAGCACCCAAGTGTTATAGGTGATCATGCTGGCAAAGGTAAACAGCAAAAAGAATGCCAGCTTGGTGGTGCCGGTCATTTTGTGAACAACGCTTTGGCGCGGCAGGTAATTGAGCACGGTATTAGCAGCCATGTGTGCGCACCTCCCTGTCTTCACGGATAAAGCGTTCTACAAAATCTTCCGCCGGGGCAATGCCGCAGCGGTTGGCAAGGGTAAACAGGCTGGTTTCTTTCAGCGCAGCCTGCTCGATGAGTTCAGGGTCACACAGCACGGCAGCAGCGCTGCGGTCGGCAATCAGCTGGCCATCACAGAACACCAATGCGCGCGGGGTGTATTCCAGCATCAGGTGCATATCGTGGGTGATCATCACCACGGTCACGCCCTGCTCGTTCAGCCCGCGCAGGAACTCCATAATGTCGGTATAATGGCGGAAGTCCTGCCCCGCGGTGGGTTCGTCCAGAATGATCAGTTCCGGCTGCTGCACCAGTACGCTGGCAATGGTTACACGCTTTTTCTGGCCAAAGCTCAGTGCGGAAATGGGCCAGTTGCGGAAGGGGTACAGCCCGCAAACCTTCAGCGTATCTTCCACCCGCTGGCGGATCTGTTCCTGGGTCATATCGCTGCCCTGCAAGGCCAGCGCAACTTCCTCAAAGATCATGGTTTTGGAGATCATCTGGTTGGGGTTCTGCATCACATAGCCAATGTGCTGGGCGCGGCGGCGGATGTTATCCTGCGCCAGGTCACGGCCATTCAGCAGCACCTGGCCCTGCTCCGGGGTCTCGAACCCGCAGATCAGCTTTGCCAGGGTAGATTTGCCCGCGCCGTTGCGCCCCACAATGCTGACCATCTCGCCTTTGCCGATGGAAAAGCTGATGTCATGCAGGGTGCTCTGCCCCTTGGTATAGCCAAAGCCAAGGCCGCGCACTTCCAGCAGGTGCTCCGGTGCGGGGTCGGGTTCCGGCAGCGGCAGGGCGTGGAACCACTTGTGCAGGCGGGCGGTATCGGCATCATCCAGCACCACGGTGTCCACATGGGCAGGGCGCTTTTCCGGTGTGATGGCAATGCCCGCATAGCGCATGGCCGTCAGGTACAGCGGCTCCCGGATGCCGTTTTCGGCCAGCATATGGGTGGCCAGCAGCTCGTCCGGGCGCAGGTCAGCCAAAATAGTACCCTCATTGACCAGGATGATGCGGTCCACACTGCGCCACAGCACATCCTCCAGCCGGTGCTCAATGATCAGCACGGTGGTATCGGTCTTGTGCTGGATCTCGTCGATCAGCTCAATGGCTTGCTTGCCGGTGGCAGGGTCCAGGCTGGCAAGGGGTTCATCAAACATCAAAATTTTAACCTGATCCACCATAACGCCCGCCAGGCTGACGCGCTGCTTCTGCCCGCCGGAAAGCTCATGCGGGGCATGGTCCAGGCGGTTTTCAATGCCCACCAGCTCTGCGGCATGGCGGGTGATCTCGTGCATTTCCTTTTGGGGAACACAGCTGTTTTCCAGCGCAAAGGCAATGTCCTCGCCCACCGTCAGGCCAATGAACTGGCCGTCCGGATCCTGCAGCACGGTGCCCACATGGGCCGAAAGCTCAAAAATGCTGCTGTTGGGCGCATCCACGCCGTCTACCGTCAGGCTGCCGGTGCATTCGCCGGGGTTGGAAAACGGGTTCAGCCCGTTGATGCAGGCCGCCAGCGTGCTTTTGCCGCTGCCGGAAGGCCCGGCGATCAGCACACGCTCACCGGGGTAGATATCCAGGTTGATATCATGCAGCGTCGGCTTTTTCTGCGCACGATACTGGAAGGAGAAGTTTTTGAACGAAATAATGGGGTTTGTCTGTTCAGACATGGGCATGGTACCTCAAAGCAAGATATTCCGGTGCCGCCTTTCCCAACGGCAAAGCAGCAAACAAAAAAGCCTTTCCGCAAACCAAAGGCCACGGGAAGGCTTTGCGATAGCAATTATTCTTTATCCAAAGAGCCTTTCTTGGCAATGGTCTTGGTGTAAGCCAGCACCAGCAGGCCGCCCACGACCACAGCAGTAATGCTGTTGGAAATACCGGCAAACACGCCCTGTGCAAACACCTTTTTGGCAGGCTCCGCATAAATCAGGATGTCCAGCACGGGAGCAACCACGATCCAGCCGATCAGGTTGGCGATCACGTTGGCCAGCGCAAACACGCCAACCTTCTTTTTGTTAAAGTCGCCTTCCTCAACATGCAGCTTTTTGGTGAACAGGCCCACCACAACGCCGACAAAGGCGGAGGTGATGACCCAGCTCCACCATGGGATGCCGCCCCAGGACAGGTCGATCAGAGCATGGCCGATGAAGCCGATCAGGCCGCCGGCAACCGGGCCGTACATAGCGGCCAGCAGGGCCAGCACTGCATACTGCAGGCTGATGTTGGTGTTAGGCACCGGGCTGGGGATTGCCACAAAACGCCCCAGCACAAAGAACAGTGCTGCGCCGATACCAACGGCGACAACGGGCTTGATGCTATTGTTGTTTTTCATAATTCCGCACTCCTTTATAATATTACAAACGATCCCCTTGGAACCTGCCGCAAAACGGCATGGCTCAAAGATATGGTAAGTATACGCCCGGTTAAAACCGCTTGTCAATGGGCAAAAACCGCAGTTTGCGCTATTTGGACCCTGCCTGCGGCAGTTTGGGCGCACAACCGGCAGCAAAAAGCCCCGTTTTGCCGGGGCAAAGCGGGGTATCATTTTACAAACACAAGTTTGCGTGGGCAGTTTGGCAAATGCGAACTTGTCGGATGAAACTCCGCATCTTGCTATCGCAAGACCGTTCTGTCGCTTGAAAGCCCCACTGGGGCTTTCATTGCTTCACTTCGTTTCGCAAACGCGAATTTGATAAGCTCCTCTAAGAGATTATGTTTCAATTTTCTTCTATGTATTTCACTACTCTATCTATATTTCCGCTTTCATATTCATCATGTGTTAATTTGAAACACTCATCCTTACTAACACTGCTGTAGTCTATATACCTAGCAATATCTTCTGGAATTAAAAACAAGTTTACTCCTTCTCGTTTCAGCGATTGTAAATCTCCGTGATTGACATCAACAATTACTTCCGCTTCCCAATTTTTTGCTTTAATTACAGACTGTAAATTTTCTTTTAATACAGTACTTCTCTTTTTTTTTAAAAAATATTAAAATGTCCATCATGTCCAACCTGTGAATTTTTCCCATTAGTTACATAGGGTACAATGGCTATTTTTTTTATCATTAACTTGTCCTCCTTTTCCACTTCTTATAACTTCCGATTTACAGGTGCAGGCGTTTTTCAAACTCTGCCAGCAGACTGCGGCCCTTGAAGATGACCAGCCCCAAAAAGGTGATCATGCTGATGATCAGGCAGATGACCCAGGCCATTGGCGGGCGCACGCTGTGGCGCAGCGTTAAGCCGATATACGGCACCACGCCCACCACAATGTTCAGCAGCAGGTAAACCAGGCCGTTCTCGGTAAAGCGGCGGTTGACAAAGGCAAAAATGAAGTTCAGCACCAGGGTAACGCTGCACAAGATCGGCACAATGGCGTCAATGGCAATGCCGTTCCACCCGGCGTAATAATCCGCAAAGGTCACGATCAGCGAAGTGCCGATCAAAATCTGGAACAGCAGCTTCGGGGCGTTGCGGCCCTGGCGCAGCAGTGCGCGCAGCAGCAGCAGCACCCCCACCGCGCCGATCAGCACCAGCAGGCTCCAGTGCATATGCCTGCCTTCGGTCATGATGTAATCCACCACGCCGCAGATGACCGCCGCCCCCAGCAGCACAAAGGCAGCAATGCGGTAAAACAGCGATGCCTGCCGCGCGGGCGGCACCACCTTGGGGTAGCGGTCCGGTTCCGGCGTGCCGACAAGGGGGTTCTGGCACAGCGGGCAGTACTGTGCGCTGCCGCCAACCTGGATATGGCAATGGGGACAGGTTTTCATTCTCCATCCACCTCCGTTGCATACAGTGTAATATCCAACCCTTCGGCAGAAAGGCAGCGGTAAAAGTTTTTCAGCATCTCGGTGCTGCGGAACGCCCAGGTGGTACCCAAAACCAGATCATCCCCATAGGAACAGACCGTGGTGAACGCGGTAGGCGAACTGCAGAACGCCGTAAAGCCTTTGATATAGGGCTGCAGCTCTTTTTGCAGTGGGATGCGCCCCATGTTGGAGATGGTCAGGGTAACTTTTTCGGCTTCCAGCGTATTGAACAGGTTGACCACCGCGTTTTTGATAAAGAGCGGCACCAGTTTGATACCGGGCATCTGTTCCAGCTTTTCAAAGCCGTCCATGCGGGCCTTGACCCGCTCGTCCTTCAGGGCTTCCCGCAGTTTGGCATCAAAGCCTTTGGCCAGGGTTTCCAGCGTTTCGTACCCCCCGGAATACCCAGCTGATGCGGATGGAGTTGAAAAAGTTGCGGGCGGTCTCGGTTCCGTAATAGCTGCGCAGGTTGACCGGCAGGCTGACCGAGATGACCTTACCGCGTTCCAGCGCCGGCATTTCCTGATAAGCCGCCAGCATCTGGGCAGCGGCCAGGTAGCTGGTCATCGTTACCCCCATGGCGCGGGTCTTGGCCAGCACCTGGGCGGCAGAAAGGTGGGCTTCAAAAAACTGGGACTGGTCATACGGCAGTTTGCGGCCATGCAGGTGGAAAGACTTTTTGCGGTTCAGCGGGTCTTCCTCCGCCGCTTTGGACGCCGTATAGTACTTGCGGAACGCATCCTGGGCCGATTCGCCCTTGCTGGCGCGCTCTTCTCCGGGAACATTGGCCAGTTCGGGATTTTTCAGCTGCAAATAATTGTGCACCAGCGTTTTCAGGAACACCATCCCGCCGTTGCCATCGCTGATGGCGTGGAACATTTCCACATTGATGCGCGCGCCGTAATAGCTGACGCGGTACAGCAGTTCGTTTTTGATCTGCGGGCCGTACAGCATGGCACAGGGGGCCAGCGTTTCCGGCACCGCCTGCGGTTTCAGGTTGGTGGATTCAAAATAATGCCAGAACAGCCCACGGTGCAGCGTGACCTGGAACTGCGGGTTTTCCCGTGCGGTCTGTTCCAGGGCCTGATTCAGGCGGTCGGGGTCCACATCCTCGTTCAGGGTGCAGCTGACGCGGAACACCCGCGGGTCCCGCCGGTTGATGGACGCCAGAAATACTTTGGCGACATTATCGACTTTATACCAGGTTTCGGGCAAATGGCAGCCCTCCTATCCGGCGGGGTTCCGCCGTTACAAAATTTTCTGCACAAAGCGGCCAACGCTTTCCATGGCCTGTGCGGCATGGGGGATCGGCATCTGCTGGAACACATGCCAGCATTCGGGGTATACCTCCAGCACGGCGTATACTTCCTGTTCCGTCATGGCTTTGGCAAGGTTGATAGAATCGGATTTCAATATTTCGTTCGTTCCCACCTGGATCAAAGTGGGCGGCAGCCCCCTTAAATCCGCAAACAGCGGCGAAAGGCTGGGGTCCTCCCATTCCAGGGTGCTGTTTGCTCCGCGGTAAGCGGTGCGGCAGGAATCAATATAGTCGTGGGTCAGCATGGGATCCAGCGCGGCACATTTCTGATAGGATGCCCCCTGCATCGTCATATCGGTCCAGGGGCTCATCAGCACCAGGGCACACGGCTGGCTGCGGCCCTGGGCCTTTACGGCAAGGGCCAGTTCCAGCGCCAGGTTGCCGCCCGCCGAATCCCCGGCCACGATCACATCCCGCGCGCCGATGCCCATATACATCAGTAGTCCCAGACGCGCAGGGCATCGTCAATGGCGGAAGGATACGGCGCTTCGGGGGCAAGGCGGTATTCAAAGCTGAGTACATCGCACCCGGTGGAAAGCGCCAGTTTGCTGGCCAGCACGCGGGCATAGCCCAGCTGGCCGCAGGTGTAGCCGCCGCCATGGCAGTATAACACCACATGGCGGCGGTCATGCCCCTGGTTCATCCGCACCCACTCCGCCGAAACATTGTTGACGGTGATGGGCGTGGTGTTGATCAACAGGTTGGGGGTAACCAAACGGCCAAACAGCTCCTGGGCGGCACGCTGGCGTTCCAGGTCCTCCGGCTGGGTAGAGCCGGTGCTGGTCACGCTGTGCACCGCCTTGATGGCTTTCATCATGGGGGTCAGGTCATCGGTCTCCGCGGCCTGTTTGCGGGCGTTGCGCAGGCGGTGCAGACGTTTCAGGGGAATACGCTTTTTCTCCTGCATAGAGCGTTCCTTTCCTTGGGGGTCAGTGGGTGGATTCAAATGCCGATTTGGGCCCGCAGGCGCACCCACAGGCTGCGCAGCAGCGGCGGGCGGGCGGCAGGCAGGCAGCAGAGCCGCCACACGGTTTGGTTTTCCGGCATGCGGCCGCTGCGGGTGTATTTGTGGTAGAGCACCGTCAGCTGGCGCATTTTCGCCTTGCCGGGCAGGTGCAGCACGCAGACGGGGTCGCAGCAGTAGTTAGTGGAAACATAATAAAAATGCCCGCCCAGCCAGTACCGGAACACATACGCGTTGGCGGCCCGCACGGGCTTGCCCGCCAGCTGGCTGCGGTAGGCCGCAGCATCCAAAATGGCTTCGTCGCCGTCCTGGCTGCGCACGCCGGTCTGCTGCATCCGGTCAAACACATTGCGGCATTCGGCCATAAAATCCTGCAGCCGGGCCGCGCTGCCCGCCACGAACTCGCCGCCAAAGTGGGTCAGCACATGGGGAGCGCCCTCCGGCCAAAGTTCATCATAGGTGTGGGAGATGCGGGCCGTCATGGGCTGGCTGGCCGCATGGGGCACCTGATACAGCAGCACCGCTTCCGCGGCTTCGCGCCAGATATCCTGATAGCCGCGCTGGGTAAAGGTATCGGAATCCAGCATCAGGTAGTTTTCGTAATGCTCGGTTTCGAGCAGATACTGCATGGCGCACAGCTTGTAATACGCCAGGGACCAGTCTAAATCCGCTTCAAAGCGGTAGTTGTCAAACGGACAGGCGATTACACGGATGCCCGCCTGGGACAGCTGCGCAGCATAGGGTTCCGGCACAGCGGTGTTGGTCACAAGGGCTGCATCGCAATTCTGGTTTTTCTGTTTTGCGCTGACAAGGCTGACCACAATGCAGCGGTAGAATACCTCGCTGCCCAGGTTGGCATTGCTGCCCTCGCGGTAGCCCTCCAGTGTGGCAAAGGCTGTAAAGATCAGGTTCATTCCATTCCCCACTTTTCCGGGAAGTTCCGGCCGCCTTACCGCATTCCCTTGTTGTCATCTTTTCCTATTATTTTATTATAGTCCTGTACGCAAGGCTTGTCTATTATTGTTGTACATTTGTTAAGCATTGGTCTATAAACTAGAAGTTATCGCTTTACTTTTGTTGTATCTTAGCCAAAATACTTTCTATTACAAGTGTTACTGTTATAAAGGCTCCTACAAGGGTATAGTAGTTTAAGCCATACATCAATGGCAAAAGAGAAATAACTACCGTAATAATGGAAAGGACAAACAATGCTTTGAGAACACCTTTCTTCTTCAATGAAAACAATGAAAGTAAGAAGATGACAACAGTAAGTGTGGCTGTAATAAGTGGAGCAAAATTTGCATAGCCAAACGGTGTAAGGCTAAAGTATGAGAATGTTTCTTTTACTCTTTCTGTTGGAGATGTTGCAAAAATACAAACTGCTCCCAAGGGTAATAATTCTAACACTATTGTTAAAGCTGGCAAAACCGCTAAGCAGACTTTCTTCATGTTGTATATCTCCTTTACAAATCCGAAGTTGTCGGAGTGAAACTCCGCCATTTCACAAACGCGAACTTACCATTTTCCTTTGGCAATTCGTCCGCCGACCAAAATGACAGAAAAAATAGCGGCGAAAAACAGGAACGTAAGCCAGATTGGACTTAGTACCCATAACCATGACCATGAAATCAAACCCATTACTTTTAGCACAACAAAAATCAAAGTCAAGGCAACTACGGGGTCTGTTCCTGAGCGTCTTGATTTCTTCTCCATACACTTATCACCTCGGAATCCCAATTATCGTGCCCGCATAAACCCGCAGCAGCCCAACTTTTCAAGCTCCACAAATCCCAGCGATTGATAAAACGCCACGGTTTTGGGTGTATTATCCGTTACCAGTTGGATTTGCCGGACATCCGCATACCGTTCCAGCACCGCTTTGAGCAGCGACGTGCCGATGCCCTGCCGCTGCTTTTGGGGATACACCAAAATATCCTGCACAAGAATAATGGTAGCACCATCCCCCACCACCCGGACAATGCCGAGCAGTTCTTCATTTTCATAGGCCGCCAGAACAAGCAGAGAATTTTTGTAACCCCGCTCCAGCGCCGTCATATTTTCCGTGTATGAGGTCCAGCCCACCTGTGTGTAGAGCTGCCAGATTTCGTCTTTTTTGAATTCTGTGTATTCTTTTATCTTCATGTTTCTTCACACACCCTGCACCCCAAGATCGCGCAGGATGTCGGCGCGGGTTTCCAGCGCAAGGGCAGCAATGCGCCGGATGCGCTCCGGCGTCATGTAGGGGGCAAGGCCGCTGATAGAGAACGCGCTGTCCGCCTTGCCGCCGGGGCCGGGTATGGCCAGCGCCACGCAGCGGATGCCAAGCTCGTTTTCCTCATCGTCAATGGCATAGCCGCAGGCGCGCACCTCGTTCAGCTGGGCGCACAAAGCAGGCAAATCGGTCACAGTACGGCCCGTCAGCTTTTGCGGGGTGCTGTGCCGCCACACATCCTCCACCTCTTCTTCGGTCAGGGTAGCCAGGATGGCTTTGCCCACACCGGTACAGTACAGCGGGCTGCGCAGCCCCACCCGGCTGGACATCCGCATGGGGCCGCTTTCCGTTTTATATATGTACACGATATCCTGTGCATCGCGGATGACCAGGTGCACCGCTTCGCCGGTGCGCTGGGCCAGGCGTTCCAGGTGTACCTTGGCAACGCTCATCACATCCATGCTGTTGACGATGCCGGAAGAAATTTCAAACATCTTTAAGGTCAGGCGGTACTTGCCGGTTTCGCCGTCCTGCGCGGCATATCCCAGGCTGACCAGGCTGCCCAACAGGCGGTGGGTTGTGCTTTTGGCCAGGTGAGCGTCTTCCGCCAGGCGCTGCAAACTGGCTCCGGCCGGGTGGGCGGCCAGCACTTCGATCAGCTCAAAAATGCGCGCAACGCTCTGCACACCGCCCTTATCAGGATTTTTTACGGTTTGGTCCTCCATAACGCATCCTCCGCAAAAATTAACAAAAAATTCATAATTTATAACTTTGCCCGGTTCTGCTCCCATCGGGCCGGAATTGTTCCGCATTGTGGAATTAAGTATACCAGCAAACGGCGTTTTTCGCAAGTAGCATCCCACAAAGCGGAACCCCCTCAATATTGCCAAAAAAGGCCTCGCTCTGACTGGTAAAATTGACCGATTGACGGCGCGGCGCAAAATTTGTATAATAAACTCAGCAAATTGCGGAACGGTGTTCCACCATAAGGAACCGCTTCACAACTGATGTAAACTTTGTTAATGTAAGGAGAATGCGTTATGAATTCTGTCCTTGAGCGCGTTTACGAAATTGGTATCATCCCCGTTATCGCTTTCAACAGCGTGGACGAGGCGATTCCTCTGTGCAAGGCTTTGATGGATGGCGGCCTGCCGGCTGCTGAGGTCACCTTCCGCACCGCATGTGCTGAAGAGTGCATCAAGAAGATTCACGAAGAACTGCCCAATATGCTGCTGGGCGCCGGCACTGTGCTGACCGTTGACCAGGCTGACCGTGCTATGGCTGCCGGTGCTTCCTTCATCGTTGCTCCCGGCTTCGACCCCGAAGTCTGCAAGCATGTTATCGACAAGGGCGGTATCATGATGCCCGGCACCGCCACTTCCGGCGAGATGCAGCAGGCCATGAACATGGGCTGTGAAGTTGTTAAGTTCTTCCCCGCTGAAGCAAACGGCGGCGTGGACAAGCTGAAGAACATCGGCGCTGCCCTGAAGACCTGCAAGTGGATGTGCACCGGCGGCGTCAACGCCAAGAACGTGAACAACTACCTGGGCTACAACCAGATTATTGCTGTCGGCGGCACCTGGATGTGCAAGTCCGACAAGATCAAGGCCGGCGCATGGGATGAGATCACCGCCATGAGCAAAGAGGCTGTCAACGTAATGCTGGGCCTGGAACTGGGCCACATCGGCATCAACTGCGCTGACGAAGCCGAAGCTGCCAAGACCGCCGAGACCATCGGCAGCCTGCTGAGCATGGCTGTTAAGCCGGGCAACTCCAGCATCTTTGTTGGCAAGAAGGAATTTGAGATCATGAAGAAGCCGGGCCGCGGCACCCATGGTCACATCGCCATCCTGACCAACAATGTTGACCGCGCTATCTATCACCTGAGCCAGCGCGGCGTCAAGTTCGATATGGACAGCAAGAATGTTAAGGACGGCAAGACCATCGCCATCTACTTTGCTGACGAAGTTGCCGGCTTCGCCATCCACCTGGTTCAGAAATAATCTGTTGCCACTGTGCAGCAGGTTTGCGCCTGACGGCGCGGTATATTTACAATAAATACAAGGAGTTTCAATATGAAAGTCGTTACTTTTGGCGAACTGATGATCCGTCTGCAGCCGTTCAACTACGAGCGCTTTGTTCAGGCCAACAACCTGGAGTTCACTTTCGGCGGCGGCGAAGCTAACGTTGCTGTTTCCCTGGCAAACTACGGCATGGACGCTGTCTATGTGACCAAGCTGCCCGCACACGCCATTGGTCAGGCCGCTATCAATAGCCTGCGCCGTTACGGCGTTGACACCAGCAAGATCGTCCGCGGCGGCGACCGTGTTGGCATCTACTTCAACGAGAAGGGCGCTTCTCAGCGTGGTTCTGTCTGCATCTATGACCGTGCACACTCTGCCATCCAGGAAGCTTCCACCGCTGACTTCGATTGGGATTCCATCTTTGAGGGCGTGGATTGGTTCCACTTCACCGGCATCACCCCGGCCCTGGGCCCCAATGTTGTTGACATCTGCCGCGAAGCCTGCAAGGCTGCCAAGGCTCATGGCGTTAAGATCAGCTGCGACCTGAACTACCGCGGCAAGCTGTGGACCCGCGAGGAAGCCCGCGCTGCTATGACCGACCTGTGCCAGTACGTTGACGTCTGCATCTCCAACGAGGAAGATGCTAAGGACGTGTTCGGCATCGAGGCTGAGGCCACCGATATCTACGCTGGCGAGATCAACCGCGAAGGCTACAAGAGCGTTGCCAAGCAGCTGGCTGACAAGTTCGGCTTTGAGAAGGTTGCTATCACCCTGCGTGAGAGCCATTCTGCTTCTGACAACGGCTGGAGCGCCATGCTGTACGACGTTGCTTCCAACGAGTACTGCTTCAGCAAGAAGTACGAGCTGCGCATCATCGACCGCGTTGGCGGCGGTGACTCCTTCGGCGGCGGCCTGATCTACGCCCTGCTGAACGGCAAGACCACCCAGGAAGCTGTTGAGTTTGCTGTTGCTGCTTCCGCTCTGAAGCATTCCGTCGAAGGCGACTACAACATGGTTACTGTTGCTGAGGTCGAGAAGCTGGCTGGCGGTGACGGTTCCGGCCGTATCCAGCGCTAATTTTCCGCACAACAATTTCCCGTATCTTACGGTTTACCTTCCTACAAAAGAGATTCGCTTTGGCGGATCTCTTTTTTTGTTTGGGTGGTTTTTGTTTTTTGGGGAGGGGTGTTTTGATGTTTTTTATTTCAGCAATTTTTCAGGCAGCGGGCGCACAATGTGCGCCCCTATGGGTGGGATGTGTATTCAATGCCCATTGTGCATTATAAATCAATCTGTAGGGCGGGATGCCCTCATCCCGCCGCGGAGAAACCTTACCATTTACAACAAACGCTGCAAATTACCTGTAGGGGACGATGCTCGCCATCGTCCCGCCCGCCGGGTCCTGCCATATCTCCCACCGCCAAAACTCGCAAATCTCTTTTCCCTCTCATCCACACGCCTTATTGTAAACCTCAACCCGTCATCTCCGTTGACATTTCATTTTTTCCTGCGGTATACTATACCTCAGTTTGCGCAAACTTTTTGGGGAAAGGCGGTTACGGCATGTCAGTCAAAGCACAGGTCCTCAGCGCGCTGGACGCAGCGCGCGGGCGGTATATCTCCGGGCAGGAACTTGCCGACCAGCTCGGTGTCAGCCGGGCCGCCATCTGGAAAGCCGTCACTGCCCTGCGTGCGGACGGCACCCCCATTGAAGCCATTACCAACCGTGGCTATGCTCTGCCCCACGGGGCAGACCTGCTGAACGCGGACGCCATCACAGCGCTGCTGACCCCTGCCGTTGCGCAGGCGGTACAGATCACTGTGGTGGACCGCCTGCCCGGCACCAATGCGGCGCTGCGCACCCAGGCCGCCAACGGCGCGCCGGAGGGCCTTGTGCTGATTGCCCAGGCCCAGTCCGCTGGGCGCGGGCGGCGCGGGCACAGCTTCTTCTCCCCGCCGGGCGGGCTGTACCTGAGCATTTTGCTGCGGCCGGCATTCAGCACCCGCCAGTCCCCGCAGATCACCGCATTGGCCGCAGTTGCCGCTGCCCGTGCAGCGGAGCAGCTGTGCGGCACGCCCATCCAGATCAAATGGGTGAACGACCTGTGGAAGAACGGCAAAAAGGTCTGCGGTATTCTGACCGAAGCCGCCGTAGACCTGGAATCCGGCATGCTGGATTATGCCGTGCTGGGGCTTGGTTTCAACCTGGTTCAGCCGTCCGGCGGCTGGCCCAAGGAGCTTGCCGCGGTGGCGGGTTCTCTGTTTGATTCTCGCCCCCGCCCCCGGTGCCCGCGCGGCACTGGCGGCAGCGTTTTTGAACGAGTTCTGGGCGCTGTACCACACCGGCCTGCGCGGCAGCTGGCTGGATGATTACCGCCGCCGCCAGGCCCTGACCGGCCAGCATGTAACGCTGATCCCCAACGGGCGCGAGCCGCGCGGGGCCACGGTGCTTGGCATTGACGATGACTGCCGCCTGCTGGTGCGCTGTGATGGCGACCTTGCCCCCACAGCATTCGGCAGTGATGAGATCCGCGTGATTCCAGAGTTGGGCGCACTTGCCTGACGTTCCAGCATTGCATATTAAGGTGTATCTGAAAACAAAGAAAATGACGGATATTTCGCAAACACAAGCAGGATTTAAGGCAAAGAGCCGCAGGAATCCTTTGTGGATTCCAAGGCTTTTTAACGCAAAATCCGGCTGTGTTTGTAGAAATAGACTATATTTTCGACTTTTCAGGTACACTTTAATAAAACGGATGCCTCGGTGGGAGACACCCGTTTTTGATGTTCGCTGAGGTTTACTGGGCGCTGATGTAGCTGGAGAGCTGATTGTACATATCGGATGCAGCGCTTGCGGGGTCGGTGGTGCCGTAACCGACAGCCTCGATGGTATCAGCAATGATCTGCTTGGATTCCGGTGCGGAGGAGTACTTGTCGTTGGTCAGGCCGCTGTAGCCGCTGGCAATGTTGGCGGCGGTCATCATGTTCGGGTCCAGGGTACCGTCTTTTTCGCAGATTTCACGGGCCTTTTCCGTCGGGGGAACACTGCGCACGCAGGCCAGGGTGCTTTCGGCGTCATCGCTGTTAAAGAAGTAATCCAGGAACTTCATGGCTGCTTCCGGAGCCTTGCAGGTGGAGGTAACTGCCAGGACCTGCGGGCAGTTGCAAGCCCAGCCGTTGTCCTTAGCGCCGTCCAGCAGGGGCAGGTAGCCGGTGCCATAGGTTGCGCCCTCATTGGCGGCGGTCATAACATTGATGGTGGAGATGTAAGCGAAGGTGCAGACGTACTTGCCAGCGATCCAGTTGGGGTCAGACTGCAGGTCGTCGTTGCTGTAAGCGGAAGAGTAGGAAGCCGGTGCGCAGACATTGTTGTCGTACAGGCTCTTAACGAGATCCAGGCAGTTCTGGATATCTTCCTCGGTATAATTGAACGCTTTGGAGTCAGCGTCAAAGATGGTTTTGCCGGTCAGCTGCTTCATGTAGGTAAAGAACACCAGGTTGGTCACATACTCTTTGTTGGTGCACAGCAGGTAGGTATCGGGGTCTGCTTCATGGACCTGTTTGCCCCATTCAATGAACTGATCCCAGGTGTACTGGGTGTTGAAGTCGATGCCGTACTTTTCAGCCAGCTCTTCGTTCACAACCAGTGCCGGGCCGGCAATGCCGGTGGGCAGGCCCAGCTGCTTGCCGTCAAAGTTACCATTCACGCGCAGGCCAATGTAGTTGGGGTCAAAGTTGGAAAGATCAAAGTCGTAGTCCTTGTAATCCAGGAAGTAGTCGCCGGTGGAAACAAAAGCGGGCATCGTTTCGGGGTCAATCTGCACGATGTCGGCGGCGGTGCCGGATGCCAGCTGGGTTGCCAGCTTATCATGGTAGCCGTCAGAAGAGCCATACTCGGCTTCGATCTTGATGTTGGGGTTTTCTTCCATGAACTTGTTGATGACTTCCATGGTGGCGTTGGCGCGCTCATCGCCGCCCCACCAGGCAAAGCGCAAAGTCACCTGTTCATCGCTGGAAGTGGAAGCTGCGGTGCTGGTAGAGGCAGCGCCGCTGGTGCTGTCGGCTGCCGGGGCTGCGCTGCTGGCAGCACTGCCGCCGCATGCGGCCAGAGACAATGCCATACTGGCGGCCATCATACCGGCCATAAGTTGCTTTTTCATATTGTTTTCCTCCTTCTAAATCGGCCCTTTTCGTCGAGCCTTATCATGGTTTTATTATAATTTGTTTGGCAGATTTATAAAAGGACTCACGCTTGCGAAAAGGATTCATCATTTGACACAAAACGCCGGGCAGGTATCATCTCTTGCGTTTTGGCGCAATTTAAGATACCTGCCCGGCATTTTATTATTCTGTTTTACCCGTTTGCGGGGCATCCGGGGTATATTTTTTGTACGGGATGCAAAACGACACGCTGGTGCCAAGGTTTTTTATGGAACAGATGCGCAGCCCCGTTTCCTCCGGGTAGCGCAGGCGCAGGCGGCGGTCCAGGTTGGTCAGCCCAATACTGCGGCTGTTGCGGTCCGCAATGCGTTTGCGCAGCGCTTCCAGCTCTTCCCTTGTCATGCCGTCGCCGTTATCGATCACACGCAGGTTCACCTTATCGCCAATGCGGCGGGCGCGCACCTTCATGTAACCGCGCTCGTTGCCGCGCAGGGCGTGCAGCAGGCTGTTTTCTACCACGGGCTGCAGCATCAGGCGGAATACCTCGGCGTCCATCACATCGTCGTCCACTTCATAATAAATAATAAAGCTGTCCCCAAAGCGGTAGTGCTGCACTTCCACATATTTTTTAAGGTAGTCCAGCTCCTCCCGCAGGCTGACGCTCTTTTGCGGGTTGGTCAGCGAATACTTTAGGATATCCGATACATACCCCACCACCGCGCTGATGCGCCCATCGTCGTTCAGCTTGCGGGCTTCCATATCCAGCGTTTGCAGGGTATTGTACAAAAAGTGGGGGTTGATCTGCAACTGCAGGGCGGTCAGCTCGGCGTTCTGCTGGCGGTACTGCTTTTCTTTCAGCTGGATGTTCAGGTAGGTGTTGTTCAAAAACATCATCAGGATGTTGTTCATGATAACGTCATATTCATCATTTACCTTGCTCTGGGGGCGCTGGATGGCGCGGCCCGCCTCGGCATCCTCAAACATCTGCAGCATCAGGTTGATCTCGTCAAAGCTGCGCTTGGTGTTGACGTATGCCAAAAACACAATGGCGTACAGCGCCACAACCGCCATCAGCAGCAGCGGCATCAACCGTTCGCCCAGTTTTTCCAGGATCATGGCCCGGTCAATGGTAGATACGATGTAGAAATCCGGGTTCTGGTAGCTTTGCCAGTTCAACAGGCAGTCCCGGTCATCCAGCTTGATCCAGAACTCGTGCTCCTGTTCCGCCGTGTTCCCTGCCCCGCTCAGCGTTTTGCCCATCAGGTTTTGCAGCTCTTCCGTCGCGCCTGCGTCCCCTGCCTTTGCCAGCAGGCGGCCGCTGCCGTCAACCAGGTACAGGTGCTGGTTATCGGACGGGCGCAGCACGGCAATTATTTCCTGCAAGTGGCTGATGTTCAGGGTAACGGCCACACAGCCTTCCATCGTCAGCATCCGGGCGCACACTACCAGCTGCCTTCTCTCGCTGGCTTTGCCTGCGTTCACCACCACCGGGGCAATGCAGGTGCGCTCGGTATCCGACATAGAGGAATACACGCTGTACCAGCCGCTGTAATCATCCGCCGAAAGGTTGACCAGCCCGCTGGACGTCAGCGCACGGTCGTACCCATCTATATAGATCAGAACCGAATCCACGTAATCATACGCGTTGGTCATGCTGTTCAGTGAGGATACCAGGCTGCGCAGGTAGATGGCATCGGTGTAAGCAAGGCTTTCCCTTTTCAGAGCTTTGTTCAACACCATGTTGGTGCGGGTCATGCCGGTCATGTAGCTGTTCTGCGCCAGGACCGAATCCAGCACCAGCGAGATGTTGGAGCGCACAGCCTCAATACCGCGCTCATTGTCCTGCGTCATACGGTGCATCTGGGTCACAAAGGTCATGTAGGTGGTAACGGCCACCAGAAGCAGCGCCGGGATCAGCATGACCACCACAAAGTTCCACATGCGCTTCAAAAAGAACTTCCGCTTCATTCCCTTCATAGCGCGGCACCATCCAGGCGGGATTTGCGGTATTCCGATGGGCTCTGCCCATAATACGCTTTGAACGCACGGGAGAAGTTTTTGGGGTTATCGTACCCGACATAATAGGCAATATCGTAGCTTTTATAGTGGATATCCGCCAGCATCTCACATGCTTTTTCCATCCGCGTCTTGAGCAGCAGCTCCGAAAAGCTGGTTCCGCTTTTTTCCTTGAACACGCGGGAAAGATAAGCCGGACTCAAGGAAACCTTGGCCGCGGCTTCTTCCAGCGTGGCAGTGCGGTAATTATCTTTTAAGTATTGCTGCACGTCGTACACGATCTGGTCGTAATAGGCCTTGGGGGCGGTTTCCTGCACGGCGCTGCGGGCATCCAGCCGGGCTTTGACCTTTTCAAAGCATTCCAGCAGGGCGCTGTAGGCCACCGGTTTCATCAGGTAATCCGCCACGCCGTTTTGCAGCGCCGCGCGGAAGTATTCGTAATTGCTGTAGCTGCTAAAAAATATTTTCTGGATGTTGGGGTATTCCATCAGCCGATGGCTCAGCTCCAGGCCGTTCATATCCGGCATTTCAATATCGGTCAGCACCACATCCACCGGGTTTTCGGCAATATATTGCAGGGCTTTGCGTGCGCTGGTGAACACCTGCACCACCTCGAACCCAATGTTCTGCCAGGGGAACAGCTGGGCCATTCCGCTGGCAATCTTCTCTTCATCATCAATAATAATCAGTTTATACATCTTGCAGTCCCCATCCGTGTTCAGGGCAAAACCGTTCTTTCTGCCTGCCCTTACACTGGGGCAGACTACCACTTGTATACCAGTATAAAGCCCTTTTGCCCCAAGAGCAAGACAAAAATCACGGAATGATGGTCAGGGCAATACCGCATAATTCTAAGTGCCGATACGGCGAGCGAGGTGCGGCAGCTGCTAAGCCAAAAGCGCAGATAATACTGGATGCTGCAAAGGTGAGCGCCGCCAGTGGCGGAAACAGCGAACCGA